>ENA-OPSW01001474-OPSW01001474.1-human-gut-metagenome-genome-assembly--contig:-NODE-1474-length-13329-cov-3.659183_pt1 | contig 13329 bp, 9 predicted proteins | sample MGYA00241463_ERZ501918 | MGnify/ENA primary metagenome ERZ501918 (study PRJEB25962, sample SAMEA2042443) | human gut metagenome | biome: human gut; feature: human-associated habitat; material: faeces... | reverse complement strand
CCTGGCTATGAAACGTCAGCAGATGTACAAGACAGAAGAGGGAAGAGCTCTCTTAAGATACCAGGAAGGCGCAACCCATCACGGTGGATGCGGCCAGTGCGGAGGTGACAAATAATGGCAAAGGGATTAAACAGAGTACCGGTACGTGAGCAGGAGCCGAAGGTACGTGCCACAAATTTTGACGAGGTATGTCTTGGATACAACAAAGACGAAGCAGTAGAAGAAGCACAGCGCTGCCTGGGCTGTAAAAATGCAAAATGTATCACAGGATGCCCGGTTAATATCAACATTCCGGCATTCATTGCACAGGTAAAAGAAGGAAACTTCGAGGAAGCATACAAAATTATCGGTGAGTCCAGTGCACTCCCGGCAGTCTGCGGCCGTGTCTGTCCGCAGGAGAGCCAGTGCGAGGGCAAATGTGTCCGCGGAATCAAAGGCGACGCTGTTTCCATCGGTAAACTGGAGCGTTTCGTTGCTGACTGGGCAAAAGAAAACGGTATCAAACCGGTTCCGGCAGCAGAGAAAAACGGCCACAAGATCGCGGTTATCGGTTCCGGCCCTGCAGGTCTTACCTGCGCAGGAGACCTTGCAAAACTTGGCTACGATGTAACCATCTTCGAGGCACTTCACAAAGCCGGCGGTGTATTAAGCTACGGTATTCCGGAGTTCCGTCTTCCGAAAGACAAAGTAGTTGCCGCTGAAATCGAGAACGTAAAATCTCTCGGTGTTAAAATTGAGACCAACGTTATCATCGGAAAATCCGTTACCATCGACGAGCTGTTAAAAGATGAAGGATTTGAAGCAGTCTTCATCGGTTCCGGCGCAGGCCTTCCGATGTTCATGGGAATCCCGGGTGAGAACGCAAACGGCGTATTCTCCGCAAACGAGTTCCTGACCAGAATCAACCTGATGAAAGCATACCGCGACGACTATGACACCCCGATCAGAAAGGGCAAGAACGTCGCAGTAGTCGGCGGCGGCAACGTTCAAATGGACGCCGCCCGCTGTGCAAAGCGCATGGGCGCGGACGAGGTTTCCATCGTATACCGCCGTTCCGAGAAGGAGCTTCCGGCTCGTCTCGAGGAGATTCACCACGCGAAGGAAGAGGGCGTTGTGTTCAAGTTCCTGACCGCGCCGCTTGAGGTGCTGTCTGACGAGAACTTCAACGTCACCGGCTTCAAGTGCCAGAAGATGGAGCTGGGCGAGCCGGATGCTTCCGGCAGAAGACGTCCGGTGGAGATTCCCGGTTCCGACTACACCATTGATGTAGATACGGTGATCATGGCCCTGGGAACCAGCCCCAATCCGCTGATCTCCTCCACTACCAAGGGACTGGAGACCAATAAGTGGAGATGTATCGTAGCTGACGAGCACAACGGAAAGACTACGAAAGAGGGAGTTTACGCCGGCGGCGATGCCGTGACCGGTGCCGCCACCGTCATCAAGGCCATGGGTGCCGGCAAGGCTGCCGCCAAGGCCATGGATGAGTACATCCGCAACAAGTAATTTCTGCCAAACGGCGCAAATCCCCTGTTTCCTTTGGGAAACAGGGGATTTTTTCCTTTTTTAGGAAGACTAGACAGATTATCTATATTTCATTTACAATTCGTCCCACTTTATGGTATACTATTTCCATCTTACGAAAGCACCAGGGGCTGCCGCAGCCCTTGCTCTGTTTGCAGGAGGTGTGCCCCATGCACTCGTTATTGATCCTGGTCCTGATCCTGGACGCTCTCATCGCCATTTCCTCGATACTGAACCTGGTAAATATGGTCCGGGTCAACCTGCTGGTGGAAGAAAAGCAGGCCCAGGCCCTTACGGTGCAGCTGGTGCGCGTGTGCAAGACAAACGCTGGCAAGGGTGGGCTGCTGTCCTCCTGGTTTGGCGTGTACGCCTGCCCCGGGGAGATCGGCACTGGTGAGTTTACCTCCACCAACCCCTACGGCAGCCCAGAGGCCGTGCCCAAAGCCACCACGGTGGTGCCCATGAAGGCCTCCGGGGTGCTGGAACACTGCGATATCGGAGCTCACCTGGGCCGTCGTCTGGTGCCGCTGTGGCTTACGGCAGGAGGCTTTTCTCTGCTGCTGGCAGCGTTTATCCGCCTGTAAGGCATTTTCTCTGGACTTTTCGGCGTAGTGCCGACGGCCTGCCTGCTGACCCACAGGCGGACCGCCAGCACAGCGCCGGGAAAATATAAGTATAAAGGAAGGCAATTATGGAACTACTGAAACTACTTGGCATTGTCATCGTCATCGCTGGCTTTGCACTGAAGCTGGACTCCATTCTGGTCATTCTGGTGGCAGCCGTTGTGACTGCACTGGTTGGCGGTCTGGGCCCGGTCACCCTGCTGGAAACGCTGGGCAGCACCTTTGTGGCAAACCGCAGCATGGCCATCTTCATCATCGTGATGCTGGTCACCGGCACGCTGGAGCGCAACGGCCTGCGTGAAGCAGCCGCTGCCCTGATCGGCAAGTTCAAGGGTGCCACCTCCGGCCTGGTCATCGGCATCTACGGCGTGATGCGCTCGATCTTTGCAGCCTTCAACGTGGGCTTTGGCGGCGTGGCCGGTTTCGTGCGCCCCGTCATCATGCCCATGGCCGAAGGTGCCATTGTGGCACAGGGCTATGAGCCCAATGAGGAGCATGTCGAGGAGCTGAAGGGTATGGCTTCCGGCATGGAGAACATCACCTGGTTCTTCGGTCAGGTCCTGTTCGTGGGTGGCTCCGGCGGCCTGCTGGTGCAGAGCACTTTGGCCGGCCTGGGCATCGAGGTGGAGCTGGCCCAGCTGGCTGCCATCGAAATCCCCGTGTGCATCATTGCCACCGTGGTCGCCATCGTATTCTATGTGATCAAGGATCGCAAGATGATCCAGAAGTACTATAAGTAAGGGAGGACAGAAGAATGAGCTTTTTTATGAGTGCTGATTACAGCCTGTCCACCAAGGTGATGGAGGTCATCTACTTTATCATCGGCCTGCTGTGCATCTACTGCGGTGTGAAGAACCTGAAGGATAAGGAGAACCCGGAACCCATGGGCACCTTTATCTTCTGGGCCGTGCTGGGCGTCGTGCTTGCCCTGGGCCGCTGGCTGCCCTCTCTGGTGAGCGGCATCCTGGTGGTGGTGATGTGCATCCCCGCCATCCTCAAGAAGGTCAAGAAGGGCGCTGTCTCTGCTGCCACCAAGGCCGAGACCGAGGCTACCTATGAGAAGATCGGCATGAAGATCTTTGTCCCCACCCTGAGCATCGGCGTGCTGGCCGTCGTCTGCGCCATCACCGGCCTGGGCATCGGCCTGTCCGCCCTGAACGGCGTGGCTCTGGGCGTTCTCGTGGCCATCATCCTGCTGATGATCATGAACCGCGACAACAAGCCCTCCACCTTCCTGAACGATTCCGAGCGCATGCTGTCCACCGTGGGCCCCCTGTCCATGCTGCCCATGCTGCTGGCCTGCCTTGGCTCCGTCTTCACCGCTGCCGGTGTCGGCGATGTGATCTCTGACCTGGTCAGCCACATCATCCCCGAGGGCAATGTGAACGCCGGTATCGTGGTGTACGCCATCGGCATGATGCTGTTCACCATGATCATGGGCAACGCCTACGCCGCCATCACCGTGATGACCGTGGGCATCGGCTACCCGTTCGTGCTGGCCCACGGCGCAAACCCGGTGGTCATCGGCATGCTGGCTTTGACCTGCGGCTTCTGCGGCACCCTGTGCACCCCCATGGCTGCAAACTTCAACACCGTGCCCGTGGCACTGCTGGATATGAAGAAGCCCATGGGCGTCATCAAGAATCAGGTTCCTGTCGCCATCATCATGATGGTGGTCCAGATCGTGATGATGATCCTCCTGAAGTGATTTTTTTGTTAGATCGAGTGATTCAATGGAACAAGCAATTCAGCACGGAGCCGATATCATTATTCGCGATTGGGTCCGGCTCCGTGCAGGCGAACGCATCCTGATCGTATCCAGCCAGAAGTATGCTGTCGAGGTGGCAGCCATGCAGCAAGCCGCACAGGCGGTGGGCAGCGTGGCGGATGTGTTGATGCTGGACGACCTGCACGAGCAGGTGGGCCAGTATTTCGACGACCGCGAGGACGCCTTTGACCCCTACAACGCCGTGATCGGTGCTGCCGAGTATTCCCTCATCACCACACGGGCCGTCAAGCGGGTCATCGCCCGCCGCAACCGGTTTTTGTCGCTGCCGCTGAGCACCAGCAACGGGCAGTCCCTGCTGAGCTACGACTTCCTGAACATGAGCCTGCCCAAAAGCAGGATCATGGCCAGCATCATCATGGCCTGCTACCAGAACGCCAGCCACATCCATGTGACCACGGAGCTTGGCACGAACCTGGATTTCAACATCGAGGGGCGTGTGCCCGGCTTCTTCAACGGCTGCTGCCACGACGGCAAGGGCCTTTCCTCTGCCAGCGTGGAAGTGTATGTGGCACCGGTGGAGAGCGACACCAACGGCACCCTGATCCTGGACGGCTCCATGGGCTATATCGGCATCGTGGACAGCCCCGTGCGGGTGGAGCTGCGCGGCGGCCGCATCGTGGAGATCGAGGACAATGCCAGCGGCAGGCGGCTCAAGCAGTTTCTGGCCCGCTTCCACGACCCGGAGAACATGGTGGTGGCGGCGGAGTTCGGCATCGGGCTCAACACCCACTCCCGCTGTGCAGGCAACTGCTACATCGAGGACGAATCCACCTATGGCACCTTCCACATCGGGTTCGGGCGCAACATCGCGCTGGGCGGTGTGCAGGATGCTTCCGGCCATTACGATCTGGTCACCCACGCTCCCTGCATCTATGTGGACAACCGCATGATCATGGATCACGGACAGCTCACCGTTCTGGAGCCGTCCATTTATATCTGAGAATCGAGGCTTTTTACTATGAAGATTCTGCTCACTGGTTTCGACCCCTTTGGCGGCGAGACCGTCAACCCCGCTTTTGAGGCGGTAAAGCTGCTGCCCGACACCATCGCCGGTGCCGAGATCGTCAAGCAGGAAGTGCCCACCGAGTTCATCCGTGCCGGTGAGGTGCTGGAAGCTGCCATTCAGGCAAACCAGCCCGATGTGGTCATCTGCATCGGGCAGGCCGGCGGCCGCTCCGCCATCACCCCGGAAAAGGTGGCCATCAACCTGATGGACGGCCGCATCGCCGACAACGCCGGTTATCAGCCCATCGACGTGACCATCCAGGAGGACGGCGAGACCGCCTACTTCACTTCCCTGCCCGTGAAGGCCATGGTGCAGAACATCAAGGACGCAGGCATCCCCTCCGCCCTGTCCTACACTGCAGGCTCCTATGTGTGCAACTACCTGATGTACACCCTGCTGTACCTCATCGACAGGAAGTACCCCAACATCCGGGGCGGCTTCATCCATGTGCCTTACGCCATGGAGCAGGTGGTCAACAAGCCCCTGGGCACCCCCAGCATGGACCTACACCAGATCGCCCGCGGCCTGGAGAAGGCCGTGGAGGCCGTTGTGAAGAACGACGCCGACCTGGCTGTGGACATGGGCACCACCCACTGAGCACCCCCGCAGAGCCCTTCAAGGCACCCGCTGTGCATCCGCATGGCGGGTGCTTTTTTGTGGACGCTGGCGCGACCGTTCCCTGTACGCTTGCGGGAAACCGGAACAGGACGATTTAAAATGGCTCCGCGTGCGCTGCGCCATAATTAGAGGAAATATTATTTTTTATTGCAACTCCGGAAAATCTGCGGATTTTCCGGAGTTGCCTTTTCACCAGAGGGGTCATGGCGGGGAGTGGCATCTGATACCGGAATGACATCGCACCGGGAGGGACGTTACGGGATTCCTTTCCGCAAAACGCGAGTTCTCCTTCTGCGCTTTGGCCGCAGGCCAACAGCAGCCGATGCCACTTCCCGGAACGCCCTCTCCCGTGAAAAAGCAAATCCGGCGGGGCCGCAGCCCTGCCGGATTTGCAAAATCTAAAATAATTTTTCTGCTATTTATGCCCAGAGCAACGCGGAGGGCATTCTAAATCGTTTGCCTTCCAGAGAACAGGCCACTTTCCTTAACGCCCATCCGTGAAAAAACAATCCCGGAAAATCCGCAGATTTTCCGGGATTGCATATCTTTAAAAATAATTTTCCGCTGATATTGCCAGAGCAAAGCGGAGGCAATTCCAAATCGTCCTGCTTACTCCGTGATCCGCCCTGCCGCGCTGGTCTCCAAGACCGGGTAACCGGTGCGGGTGCAGCGCACGGCGCAGCGGGCGCGGCCACCGGTGGTGCAGGTGAACAGGGTCAGGTCCCAGGCGTCCTCGTCGCTGGCCGTGATCATCTTGTCGATGTCGGTGGGCTGGATGGTCTCCACGTTGGACACCTCATAGCTCCAGCGCTGGCCGTCCATGTCGGTAAAGTACACCTCGCTGCCCAGGGCCAGCCACTTGATGGGGCTGAAGTGCTTGGCGTAGTTGTGGGCGCAGACCACCATGTTGTCGGCGTAGGTGGAGCCGGAGTAGCGGCCCGGGGCCACCTTGAGGCCCGCATAGCTCCACTCGCTCATCACGGGCAGTTCCAGCCCGATGGACGGGACGGACAGGTAGCCGATGTAGCCCCAGCCGTCGATGTCGGTGACGGTCATCTCCTGCTCCGGGTCCAGCTCCGGCTGGACCACCGGCTCTTCGTCCTTCGTCTTGTCCTCAATGGTCTCGGTCAGGGTCTCTTCCAGCTTGCCCAGGGCGTCCTGCGAAGCCTTGTCGGCGCGGTTGGCGTCCCACTGGTTATAGCCCAGCAGGGCCAGTGCGCCCAGAATGAGCAGGATGCCCACGATCATGCAGGCGCGGCCGATCTTCTGCTTTGTGTTCATGCCAGCGTCTCCTTCCGGTCCAGCACCCAGCCGACGGCAAACAGCAGCACGCCGCTGCAGGCCATGAACGGGATGGGCCAGTTCAGCTGGCCGCTCTGGGGCAGTGCATTGCCGTCCGGGCGGCCCGGCGCCACCGGGTTGTCCGGGTTGCCGGGGGCCACGGGGTTGTCCGGGTTGCCGGGGTTCACCGGGTTATCCGGCGTACCGGGCGACACCGGGCGGTTGGGGTCGTTGGGGTCCACCGGCATGTCCGGGTTGTCCGGCTCATCCGGGGTGTCGGGCTGGGTGGGCTTGTCCGGTTCCGAGGGCTTCTCCGGTTCGGACGGTTTGTCCGGTTCGGGCGGGGTCACCTCCTGCGTGGGCGCGCCCACCTTGGGGGTGGCGTCCACGGTGTAGAGCCAGCCGCTTTCGTCCGCCATGGGCAGCGACACCAAGAAGGAATTGATGGCCTCGTAGCCCTTGGAGTTCTCGGTCTGCACCACGAGGTACAGGCCCAGCGGCAGCGCGTCAAAGGAGACGATGCCCTGCTCGCTGATCTTATGGGTGGTGCCGGCGGCGCGGGCGGGCAGCTTGGCTTCCAGCCTGGAAGCCAGCGTGCTGTCCGTCAGGTCGCCCAGCGCGATGCCGCAGCCCGTAAAGTCGGCGGTGTACACAAAGTGCAGGTCGCCGTTGGTGCGGGCCACGTCCGCCACCTTGTACACGGTGAGTGCACCGCCCCGCAGGGGGACGTCGTTCTGGTGGTCGTACAGGGTCACGTCCATGCTGCCGGTGCGGCTCAGGTCGATGTTGGCGCTGGCCGCGGGGGCTGCCAGCGCGGGCAGTGCACAGCACACGGCCATGCACAGCGCCAGCAGAAGAGCGGCAAACCGGTTGTTTTTGTTTTGTTTCATGGCTGCTCACTCCTCCTCGTTCTGTTTCCGTTTGCGGACCAGCAGCAGGGCTGCTGCAGCGGCCAGTGCGCCGCCCAGCACCCCGAAGGGTGCCGTGCCCATGCCGCCGGTGGACGGCAGCTCGTAGCCGGTGTAGACATAGTTCTGCACCGTGATATTGCCGGTCTGCACGCCGTTGTTGTCAATGTACACGTTCCAGTTGCCGGTGGTCACTTCCTCCACCAGGTAGTGGTACGCCTTGCCGCTGACAGGGTCCGTCAGGGGCAGATCGGTCCCCGACTTGGACCAGGTCCACGCCGGTGCGGTCAGGTCGGCTTCGGCAAACAACGTTCTGTCCTTGTCATTGTCGGTGTACTGCCAGACCTTGATGTGGATGCTGTCCACCGCCGGTTCCACCGGCTGTTTGGTATCCTGGTCCAGCCAGAGCTTGCTGACGGTCAGGTTGCTGTACACGTTGCTGTATTCGGCGGTCGTGGTGCCGGCATCGCTGCCCACCTGCACATTGCGGTTCAGGTCCACCGTCTCACCGTCCACAGTCAGGGTCGTGGTGCCATCGGCCTGGCCGGTCGCCTTTGCAAAGGCCTGCTGCTCGTTCTCCGCGCTGGCGTTCTTGCGGAACAGCAGGTAGTGCGGGGTGGCATCCAGCTGATAGTCCGTGGGTGCTTTGGTCTCCACGAGCTTATACAGCACGTCCGGTTTCAGGCAGCTTGCAGTCTCACTATCCAGCACAGCCAGACTGGCCTGACCGTTTTCGTCCGTGGTCAGGGTGCCCGTGCCGTTGCCGGTCCACGGGACGAACCGCCCGCTTACCGTATCGTACTGGGAAATGGTGAACTCCGCGCCCTTCAGCGACACGCCGGAGTAGCTGTCCTTCTTGCGCAGCACGAACTGTGCGGTGGTGGCCGTTGCATCCGCCTTGACCTGGTAGGTGATGCCGCTGTCGCTGGATTTGCTGCCGTTGCTCAGGGTCACGGTGTTGCTCACCTGGTAGCTGGCGGCAGCACTGCCATCCTTCACATTGCAGTCATACACAAGGATCAGGGCCGCCATATTGGGGATCTCCATATGAAGCCAGCCGTTCTTGTCCGCTTCCAGGATGCGGTACATGTTGCGCGGCACCTCTTTGCCGGTGGTCACGCCGACTGTTTCGTCGTAATCGTAAAAATACAACTTGACCGAGTTGACATCGCCGGTGGCGATGGCACCATTGGTGGTGCTGATGTTATCCCACAGCTCGATCTTCTCCGCTCTGGTCTGCCCGGCCGACAGATCCTCGCCGGCCGGGTTGATGACCACCTGATAGTGCAGCTTCCGGTCGTTGCCGGGGTCCTGCCAGCCGGTCTTTTTCACCTGTTCCACATCGCGGGTGATGGTGGTGGTGGTGGTCTCGGTCAGCTCGCCCCAAGTGGCGGTGTTGGTGTAGGTCAGCTTGCCCACCGAGGGGTTCTTCCAGCTGGGATCGTCGCTCACGCTCACTTTGTACTGGATGCGGATGCGGTGTTCCTCCTGCCCCGACTGGTTGTAGTTGCTGATTTTAATGGTGAGCCGCCGGGTAGTTTCGTCATACTCTGCCGTCGCCCAGTCTACTTTTTTATCCTTGATCTTTACAAAGTCGCCCTCATCCAGCGCGATCTTGACATTATCCACCTTGAAGCCGACGTTTTCCGGCAGGGTGTCGGTAACCGTGATTTCGTCCCTATCATCGGCGGAGGTCTGCAGCACCAGCTGATAGTGGAGGTTGTTGCCGCTGAGGTCGCTCAGCTCGAAGCTGTTGCTGCCGGTCAGATAACCGGTCTCGTCGCCGCCGCTCTTTGCGGCCACGCCCTTTTCAAACTTCTTGTAGCTGCGGTAGGTGTCCTCTGCCGAATCATTGCCGCTCACGCCGTCGATATGGATGGTGTTCTTATAGGTCCACACCTCACCGGTGGGCACGTCGTCGCGCTCCTCGTGGGTGGGGATGCCGGTCACCGAGATGCTGCGCACGGGGTTCTGGTCGTCCCCGGCTTTCACATGGATGGTAAAGCTGCGCACACGGGTGAGCGAGTCACCTGCGTTTACCTGTGTTGTGCCGTCTCTGTCGGCGTAGTAGGTCATCTCGATGGTGTCGACAGCCTCCGCATAGGTCAGCCTCGTGTTGTCGTGCATGGTCAGAGTCAGATTGGCCTTGATGGCGTCATCCAGCTCTTTTGCAATGGCATAGTGGGTGTCCTCTTTTGTCTCGCCTTGGTCGTTCTCAGCGTCGTCCAGCACATCCCACAGGGTAAACTCCGCTTCACCGGCCTTGTTGGTGGCCGAGAGGTTCCAGGTGGGCGTCTCGCCCCTGGTGGCAATGGATTTGCTCAGGCTCCAATCGCCCTTCCCGATGTTCACAGTATCCGAGGCCTTAAAGATGTGTTTGCTCTTGGTCTCGATCTGTGCCGTGTTGGTCACCGAGCCGCCGCCGATGGGGGTGGTGGTCTCAAAGGTGATCTTCAGCTCTGTTCCATCATAACCCGCCGGGATGGTATAGCCGTTTTGCAGAAAATTCTCTGCCGATATCGTATCGTTGCCTACCTTTACATCCCCTACGATTTTCACACCGTCTGGCAAGTCATCTGTGATCTTGCAGCCCTGCAGGAGATAGGGCCCCAGGAAAGAATGGGGTACCTTTACAGTGATCGTCCACTGGATGCGGCCTGTCTTGGGGTCGTACTGGCCCTTCTTCTCAATGCGAGAGGTTTTACATGTGTACCATGCGTCAACCGCATCTTTTACATTGCGCCCTGCCTCGGCTTTCGCCGTGTTGTTGATGATAGCGACGCCGTTGGGCATATTGTCAAAGTCCGCATAGTCCCGCTGAACGTCGTAGTTCCAGATGTACTTCTCTCCGGCCTCCAATGCAGGCAGCGGAGCAAGGACCACCTGGGGGTTGCCGTTGCCGTCGGTTTTCAGTTCATGCGCAGGGACGTCAATCTCCGTTTTTGTGCCCGAAGCATCCACCTTGTAAAGTTTAAAGGAGTCTACCAGATATTTGCCGCCCTTCAGGTAGTCGCTACGGTTTTCGCCATTCCTATTCGTGTTCAGGGTATCCGTAAGGATCACCGAGTCTTTGGTGCCGTTGGTGGTCCCCACCGTCACCTCATAATTATTTACAAAGGTGCCGTCCTTACGGTTCGTAATCAGCGGAGACCCACTCCCTTTGCTGATCTTTATATCTGCCGTTTTCTTCTTGATGGTCAGGATGCAGTCGTCCTTGAATTTGATCTCCTTCTCGTCCTCAAAGTTGTCGGCGCTCGCCGTAACGGCGGCCTTGAAGGTACCGGTGAATGGCAGGCCGCCCTTCTCGTCGGTGCCGATGAACTTTTCGTCCGTAAAGGTCAGGGTCACTTTGCCGTCGGTGTCAACGGTGAAGCTGCCCACGACCTTTGCATTGCCGGCCTCGTCCTTGTCGGACTCATCCACGATGTTGCCCGTCGTCACATCCGGCATGGGCAGGCCTTTGGGCAGCTGGTAGGTCAGGGTATTGTTGGTGGGCGTCAGCACACCGGCATTCACGGTATACTTCAGGTTCACGCGGACGCGGGTGCCGCTGTCCACGGTCACGCTGCCCGCGCCGATAGACGTCCATGTTTTCCCGTCGGTCGTCTTTTCATAATTGACATCCGTGATCCAGGTCTTCAGATCATGGTCGTCTCCGGCAGCCAGCAGGGCGATGCCGTAGGGGTCGGCGTCACCCACCCAGTCCACGGTGGCCCCAAAGCCCTCCTCATCTTCCAGCAGCGCATAGCTGCCGTCCAGCTCCTCCTGGGAGCCTGCCGGGTCCTCCGGGGCCACAGCGGTGGTCTCGGCGGCATAGGCACCGGTCACCGAGATGACACTGGTCACGTCGGACATGGCAGCGGGCACCTCAGCCACCTTGCCGTCCACGTTGCCGGAGATCACGGTCAGGGTCCCGGCGTCGGGGTCCACGGCGGACACGACGCCCACTGTCTCGGTGGTCACGGTGCGGGTGTCCACCTGCGGCTCGGAAACCGTGAGCTGGGCGGCGGTGTCGGGGTCCTCGTCCAGGTCCAGCAGGGCGATGCCATAGGAGCTCTCGTCCACGGCCACCTGCTCGGTGGTGAGGGTGTTGTAGATGACGATATCGCCGGGCCTTGCGGTGGAGCCGTCGGCGTCGGTGAGCCACTGGGAGCCGCGCAGGTCACTGTGCAGGGCCATCACGCCCGCACGCTGGGGCACCACCGTCTGGGGCACACCCGCAAAGTGCAGGCAGTAGGACAGGAACATCACGTCCCAGGCGCCGTAGGGGTTGCCGTACCAGGCACCATAGCGGGAGTAGCCGCGCAGCACCTGCTGGTCCTCCACATCCAGCTTGAAGTTCTTGTCGCTCTGCTGGTAGTCCAGCTGGGACTTTGCCACGGTGAGCAGGTCCTCGGCCCAGTTGCCGTTCAGGGCCACGTTGGCCGCGGCCTGCCATTCCTCGGCAGTCTCCACGTCGGCCTGGGTATCGGCCAGGCACTCCACGGTGTGGTGGTGCTCCGGGATGGTGCACACCAGCTCCTCGGTGTAGCAGGCGTCGGTGTGGTGATGCAGCACCGGCTCCTCCGGGGTGGTCTCGGCCGGCTCAGGGGGCAGGTCCACCACGGGGCGGCTGGCAGGCATTTCCTGATAGGCGGGGTTGGGCTCCTCCACCAGTTCGCCCTCGTCCAGGCCGCACACCAGCTCATACTCGGTGGTGTAGCAGCTGTCGTCGTGGATATGCTCGAACTCGCCGCAGATGAGCGCACCGTACTCGTCAAAGCAGTCGTCGGTGTGCTCGTGCTCTTCCTGATAGCAGGTCAGCACCCGGTGCTCCTCGTAGCAGGCATCGGTGTGCTCATGGGGCACCCAGATGGTCTCCGGCTCGGTCTGCACCGGCTCTTCCGGCTCTTCCGCGCTGTAGGCGGACACCGGATCGGCGCTGCTGTCCGAAGAGGTGACGGGCGTTTCCGGCTCGCCCTCCTCGTAACCGCAGGTGAGCACTTTTTCGTAGCAGGCCGCCGTGTGCTGGTGCTCCTCGTAGCCGCAGTGGTAGTCGGCAGTCATGGAGATGCCCACCCCATGGAGCTGCCAGTTGACGAACAGGGTGGTGAGCAGGGCCAGCACCAGCATCATGGCCACATAGCGCCGGGCCTGTACATGCTGCCTGCGGAACCGCTCGATCAACCCGTTGATGATATCCTTCATAGTAAACACGTCCTCTTGGTTCGCTCTGTGCCCTGGCAGCCGCACACCGCCGCAGGCCCACAGAAGGGTCCGTTTATCATTTGTGCAACAAAAGCGTCACAATATTGTTCGATACACTGTCATTATACCATTTTAAGGCGTTCATTTCAACTCAGGGGGGCGTGCTTTTCCGGCAAAAGAATGCACACGATGCGCACCATGCAAGGGGTCAGGGGCAGCCACAGCACCGTGCAGCCCAGATTGAACAGGGTGTGGGCGTTGGCGATCTGCCGGGCCAGCACGGCGCTCTCCGGCCCGTGGGGCGAGACCAGCCGCACCAGCGCGGTGAACTGGGGCAGCAGCAGCCAGCACACCGCCGCCCCGAACAGGTTGAACAGGGAGTGGGCCGCCGCC
>ENA-OPSW01001471-OPSW01001471.1-human-gut-metagenome-genome-assembly--contig:-NODE-1471-length-13351-cov-3.821149_pt1 | contig 13351 bp, 12 predicted proteins | sample MGYA00241463_ERZ501918 | MGnify/ENA primary metagenome ERZ501918 (study PRJEB25962, sample SAMEA2042443) | human gut metagenome | biome: human gut; feature: human-associated habitat; material: faeces... | reverse complement strand
TTTTTCTTATACATATAATTCTAGTATGAGAAAAATGGAGGTGCTTTTATGTTTTTATATTGTAACAAGAATATAAAAACATTTTTTGTTTATAATATAAATGAAAAAAACAGGCATAAACGTCAAAAATATTCAATGGTACTATTGATTAAAATAAAAAAATATAGCATAATATTGAAAATAAATGCCATAAACGGCAAAAAAATTCAACAAGGAGTTTAAAAATGAAAGAAATAAAAAGAGATAGATATTTGGAGAAATTAATAAATAGAAGAGAAAATGGTTTGATTAAGATTGTGACAGGAATAAGAAGATGTGGCAAGTCTTATTTGCTTGACCCAATATATAAAAATTATTTAATAGAAAATGGAGTTAAAGAAGATCATATAATTAAAATTGATTTAGATGAAAGAAAAAATAATAAATATTTAAATCCGGACGTTTTAGATGAGTATATACGTTCCATGATAGTTGATAAAGACATTTACTATATAATATTGGATGAAATACAAAAGGTTGAAGATTTTGAATCTGTATTAAATGGTTTTTTGCATATAGAAAATCTAGATGTATATGTAACGGGAAGTAACTCAAAGTTTTTGTCATCAGACATTAAAACTGAATTCCGTGGAAGAGGCGATGAAGTAAGGGTGTTGCCATTAACTTTTAGCGAATTTGTTACAGCATATGAAGGAGGTACTGAAGAGGCTTGGGAAGAATATAAAATATATGGAGGATTACCAAGAATATTATCACAAAGAACAGAAGAACAAAAAAGTCAATATTTGAAAGATTTATTTGAAAGGACATATTTGAGTGATATAATAGAAAGACATAATATTCAAAGGATAGATGTTCTTGATACGTTGGTAAATATACTAGCTTCCTCAATTGGGTATTTAACTAATCCTAAAAAATTATCAGACACATTTATAAGTAATTCGATGAAAGACGTGTCTATAAATACAATAACATCGTATATAAATTATTTAGAAGATTCTTTCTTGATAAAAAAGTTGAAAGATACGATGTTAAAGGAAAAAAATATATATCTACACCATCAAAATACTATTTTGCAAATATTGGATTACGAAATGCAAGATTGAATTTTAGACAACAGGAAGAAGATCATATTATGGAAAATATTATATATAATGAGTTATTATACAGAGGCTATAATGTAGATGTTGGAATAGTTGAAATTAGAGAAAAGAATATTAGAAAACAAACAGAAGTGGATTTTATATGCAACCAGGCAGATAAAAGATACTATATTCAAGTAGCATTGAGCTTGCCCACACGAGAAAAAACTTTACAAGAAGAAAGACCTTTAATGAATATTAATGATAATTTCAAAAAAATAATTATAGTAAAAGATGGCAAAAAAAGTTGGACAACTGAAGAGGGAATTTTGATTATAGGGTTACAGGAATTTTTACTTAATAAAGATAGTTTATATTTATAATTTTAAATAATGAACAGGCACTTTTATTTTTCTTATACATATAATTCTAGTATGAGAAAAATGGAGGTGCTTTTATGTTTTCTACACTTTGTATAAGTGGATTCATACAGTTCTTACAAACAGCGGTATTTACAGTAGGATATATTTCAGGAGTACAGCTTTTCCCAGAACCTTTAAGTTCAGAAGAAGAACGTATTTGTCTTGAAAGATTAAGTACAGGAGATGAAGAAGCTCGCAACATACTTATAGAAAAAAATTTGAGGTTAGTTGCACATGTATGCAAAAAATATAGTAATTCAAATGTGGACCAGGATGACTTGATATCTATTGGGACAATAGGTCTTATAAAAGGTATTAACAGCTTTAAACCTGAAAAGGGAGCAAGACTTTCTACATATGTTTCTAGATGTATAGATAACGAAATATTAATGCATTTTAGAGCAACTAAAAAATTAAATAATGAAGTTTACCTAAATGAACCAATAGGAAAAGACAAAGATGATAATGTAGTTACACTTCAAGAAGTACTAGAAAATGATGAACGAAGTGTAGAAGAATCAGTTGACCTAAAAATGAAAGTAAAGCTTTTATATGAGAAAATGAAAAGTATCTTAAAAGATAGAGAAAGGACTATTATAGAACTACGTTTTGGACTTGATGGACATAAACCTAAAACGCAAATTGAAATTGCACATGAAATGGGAATTTCGCGTTCTTATGTATCACGTATAGAAACTAAAGCTATTGGTAAACTTGCTAAAGAGATAAAAGAATAACTATATAACATAATAGACAAACTTGCGAAATATAAAATTCTATGTTATTATACAAACATAAATTATAAAAGGAAAGGAAGCAATAACATGGAAGAAGAAAACTTTGAAAAATTATATAATGAATCATTAAATGAAAATAAATTTGACAAAAGAATAACAGGAACTGTAATACAAATTTCAAGAAAAGGAGAAATCTTTGTGGACTTTAAATATAAAGCAGATGGAATAATACCAAGAAAAGAATATTCAGATGACGAAACAAAAAATCCAAAAGACGAATTCAAACCAGGAGATACAATAACTGCAGATGTAATTAAATGGAATGATGGCTTAGGAAATGTACTTTTATCATACAAAAAATATAGAAGAGAAGAAGATAAAAAAATCGAAAGAGAACTAAAAATTAAACAGGCAGAAGAAATAAAAAGACAAAAAATTGAAAGAGCAAAAAACATTGAAGAATTTTGGAATAATATAAAAATAGGAAAAGCATACAAAGGAACAGTTTCAAAAATTGTAGATTATGGAATATTTGTGGACTTAGGAGTAGTAACAGGGTTAGCTCATAAGTCAGAATTAGTATGGGATAAAAATGAAAAAATAGAAGACAAATTTCAAGTTGGAGATGAAATAGAAGTAAAAATAAAAGACTTTAACAAAGAGGAAAGAAGAATTAGTTTAGAATATCCTTTAAAAGGAGAAAATCCATGGTTTGCCTTAGCAAACAAATATGAAATAAATGATATTGTAACATGTAAAGTCGTTAAATTTGCACCTTTTGGAGCATTTGTTGAAATAGAAAAAGGATTAGAAGGACTAGTACATAATTCAGAAATAACAGGTTTAAGAAGAGTTGTAAAACCAGAAGATGAACTGAAAATTGGGCAAACTGTTAATGCAAAAATTATAAATATAGATAAAGAAAAATTAAAAATAGGGCTATCAATAAAAGAAATTGAAGGAACATCAGCAGAATATGGGTATGAAGAATATATTAGCCAGCAATTCTAAAACAGTTCACATAGAATTCATATTTACTTAATATAATAATTAAGCAAAGGAGCAAAAATATGTTTAATGTTTTAGTAGTAGAAGATGATAAAAATCTAAAAAAGCTCATGGTAACTTACTTAAAGAAAAATAATTATACAACATTCGAAGCAAGAAATGGAATTCAAGCATTAGATATAATAGATAAGCAATATATTGACTTAGTAATTAGTGATATTATGATGCCAGAGATGGATGGGTATGAATTATTAAATGAATTAAGAATTGCAAATTACGAAATACCAATAATGCTTATTACAGCTAAGAGTGATATAAGCGATAAAAAACAAGGATTCATTCTAGGGGCTGATGATTATATGGTAAAACCAATTGATATGGAAGAAATGGTTTTAAGAGTTTCTGTTTTATTAAAACGTGCTAAAAGTGCCAATAAAAGAAAAATTATATTAAGAGATTTGATAATTGACTATGACCAATTAAGTGTTGTTAAACATGATAAAGTATACAATCTTGCTCAAAAAGAATTTTATTTATTATATAAACTTGTAAGCACCCCAAATACTATTTTCACAAGACAAGAACTAATAGAAGAAATTTGGGGGCTTGAAAGTGAATCTGAATATAGAACTGTTGATGTTCATATAAAAAGATTGCGAGAAAAGCTCAAAGAATTAAATGAACTAGAAATTGTTACTGTAAGAGGATTAGGATATAAATGTATTATAAATAAGGAAAAGGTCGAAAAATAAATGAAAGAAAAGATTTTTGGAGCAAAAAGAACAATTCAAAGAGGAATGGTAATTCAATTGTCTATTGCCATTATACTAGTAATTATCCTTTCAGCAATAAGTTTATATATCTTCACACATCAGGCGATAGCTAAATATATGGTATTTAATATAGATACAGAAACCGCTAGAAATGAATTGTGGAAAATATTTAGATTAGGAATATGGATAATAGTTGTAAATACAATACTTATTAGTTTTGCGATTATAAGAATATCAACTAAAATTTTGGCAGAACCATTAAAGAAAAGTATAGAAGCAACTAAAAAGGTTGCGGAAGGAGATTTTACAGTTAGACTAGAAACTAAAAGAGATGATGAAATAAAAGAATTAGTAGATAATTTTAATATAATGGTAGAACAATTAGGAAAAACAGAAATATTACAAAAAGATTTTATTGACAATGTATCACATGAAATAAAAACACCAATTAATTCTATACAAGGGTTTACGAAGCTTTTAGATGATAATAATTTGTCAGAACAAGAAAGAAAAGAATATATAAATATCATATTAGAAGAAACAAATAGATTACTAAAATTATCAAACAATATATTAAAATTAGCAAAATTACAACATCAAGACAAGATAATAAATAATGAAGAAATTAATTTATCAGAACAGATAAAAAAGGCAGTATTATTATTAGAGCCCAAATGGAAAGATAAAAATATAAATTTCTCAGTAGATGCAAAAGAAGTCTATTTTTATGGAGATGAAGACTTGTTATTTCAGGTATGGACAAACATATTAGATAATGCTATTAAATTTTCAAATGAAAATGGAAAGATATCAGTAAAAATTAGTGTTGCACAAGACAAGATTAGTGTAAGTATAAAAGATAATGGAATAGGCATGGATAGCGAAGAACTAGGAATGATATATACAAGATTTTATCAAATTGATAAATCTCATTCTGGCGAAGGAAGTGGACTAGGACTTGCAATTGTAAAAAGAATCGTTGAAATTTCAAATGGAGAGATAAATGTTCAGAGTGAAAAGGGAAAAGGAACAACATTTGCGATAATTCTTCCACAAAAGAAAAAAACAAATAAAATAGTTATTTGATTTGTTAACATAGAGTTCACAAAAGAAGAGTATAATATAAAACTAATAAGAAGCAAAACTACTTTGCTTCTTGTTTAATGTAACAAGGAAGGTGATTATTTAATGAAAAAAATTTCAAATTTTATTGTAGAAAAGAGAAATTTTATCATTCCAATATTTATTATACTTGCAATTATATGTGTATTTACATCACAAAAAGTAAAAATAAACAAAGAAATAACAGAGTATTTGCCTAGTGATTCTGAAACTAGAATTGGATTAGATAAAATGGACGAAGAATTCTCAGATGTTAATACTACAAGTTCATTTAGTATAATGTTCAAAGGATTAACTGATGACGAAAAACAAACAATCTTAAAAGAATTAGAAGAAACAGAAAATGTAGATTCAGTTAACCATGATGATAGTGAAGACTATAACAAAGATGATTATACATTATATACTGTTAATGTAGATGCTAAAAGTGATTCAGAGGTTGCTAAAAATATATATGAAGGCATAGAAGAAAAATATAAGGACTATGACATGAAAACAGATGGAGATATTGCAGATGAAAACGAAGTAGTATTACCAACATGGATACTAGTTGTTGCAGTATCAGGAGTAATAATTATATTGTTATTCATGTGCGAATCATATGTTGAACCATTTTTGTTTTTATTTTCAATATTAATAGCAATCCTATTAAATAATGGAACAAACATAATATTTGACAGTGTATCTAATATTACAAGCTCAATATCAGCAATATTGCAATTAGCATTATCAATGGATTATTCAATAATGTTAATGAACAGGTTTAGACAAGAAAAAGAAAATGAACCAGATATCAAAAAAGCAATGAAAAATGCTTTAAGCAATAGTATTCAATCAATATCAAGTAGTTCAATTACTACAATTGTTGGATTGGTATGTTTGGTATTTATGAGTTTTACAATTGGTAAAGATTTAGGATTAGTACTAGCAAAAGGTGTATTATTTAGTTTATTAAGTATTTTCTGTGTATTACCAGGATTAATCTTAAAATTTGATAAAATTATATCAAAAACTAAAAAGAAAAGCCCTAATATAAAACTTGATTGGTTAGGAAAATTCAGTAATAAAGCAAGATATCCATTAACAATAGGATTTGTTGCAGTATTTATTGCAAGCTTTTTCTTAAAGGGGAATCTAGATATTGCTTATACAAGTTCAGATAATGACGAAGTTGGAAAAGTATTTGGAAAAAACAATCAAATAGCAGTAATTTATAATACTGATGATGAAGAAAAGGTTGCAAAACATTTAAATGAAATTAAAGAAGATGATAATGTAGATCAAGTATTAGGATATTCAAACACAATCAATGAAAAACTAAAATATGATGAGATGGTACATAAATTAAATGATTTAGGTTCAGACACAGAGGTTGAAAACTATCTTTTAAAAATTATATATTACAAATATTATAATTCAAATGAAGATAACAAAATGACATTTAATGAATTCGTTGATTTTATACAAAAAGATGTTTTAAAACAAGAAGATATGAAAGATAAGATTGATGAACCAACTAAAAACAATATAGATAGATTAAAGAATTTTACAACAGAAGAAAATATAAATAAATTAAGAACCGCTTCTGACCTAGCAAAAGTTTTGGATATTGATGAATCAGATGTAAAAGACATATTTGTATATTATAATTCAAAAAATAATAATTTGAAATTATCAATAAATGAATTTATAGATTTTATGAATACACAAGTACTTACAGACGAAAAATATACAGCAGAAGTAGATAGCCAAACACGAGCTGATTTGGATAAATTATCAAAATACATTTCAAAAAATACGATAAATAAAAAGATGAATTCAAATGAAATGGCAAAACTATTTGATATGACTGAAAAACAAACAGCTGATTTGTATAAATATTATGTTTTATGCGAAAATACAGATACAAAGATGAGTATAAATGAATTTACGAATTTTGTATTAAGTGATGTTTTAAATAGTGAATATGCAAGTGAATTTGATGAAGAAACAATAGCAAATATTAAATTACTAAATACATACAGTAATTTGAATACAATTAATAAAGAAATGACATCAAGTGAACTTTCAAATCTATTTGGAATAGATGAACAAACAGCAATAAAACTATTGTATTTGAAATATTCTGCACAAGACAGTGAATCTAAAATGAGCATTTCAGAATTTATAAACCAGGTTAATACAATAAATAATACAACAGATTATTTAAAATCATATGATTTATCAGCTTTACAAAAAGTAGCATTTTTTGCTCAAAACGAAAACAATATCAATAATACAAAATTATCAAAAGCAAATTTAGCACAAATTTTCGACACATTACAACCAAATCTAGTCGAGACAATTTATGCTGTTGGAGGCTTGCCTGACTCATATATGATGACACCACAAGAATTCATAAATATAGTAGTACAAAATAATGCAACAGATGAAACGAAGTTGTTAAAATTGATAATTGACGATACATGTACAGAAAATAAAACATTATATACAGTAATACAAGTATCAGATATTCTAGGATTACCAAGTCAACAGGTTAATCAATTATATAATTTAATAGATATGCTAAATGGAAATACAGCAAATTGGAAATCAACACCATATGAATTTTCAAATATAATTTTAAACAATACTGATGATGAACAAATAAAAGCAAAATTAACATTGGTAAATCAGGTTATGACAAGTACTATAAATAATACAGCATATACATATTCAGAACTTGCTAAATTAATCAATAGTGAGGAAAGCAAACTAAAAAGTGTATATATGTTATATACAACTAAAAATAATATGCCAAAATTAACACCATCAGAATTTGTTAACTTTATATTAAATCATCAAAATGATTCGACATTAAAAAGACAATTATCAACTGATACTATTTCAGATTTGAATTTAGTTAAAACTGTAATGGAAGATGTATTAAACAATAAAAAATATACATATCAAGAACTTGGAGATTTATTAGGAGCAGACAGTGAAAAATTAAAATTACTATATGGTTTATATATTTCTAAAAACGTAAATACAAATCAAACAATGTCAGTAAACAATTTTGTAGAATTTATATTAAATGATGTTATGCAAAATTCAGACTATTCTGATAAATTTGATGCAAATACAAGAGATAAATTACAAACAGTTAATGGAGTTATGAAAGCATCTTTAGAAAACAAAAAATATTCTGCAACAGAGATATATGGAGTATTATGCAAATTATCTGACACAGAATTAGATGAAAAACTAATTGAATTAGTATATATGTATTTTGGAAGTAGCTATGAATATGATAACAACTGGACACTAACAGTAGAACAATTTGTTGATTTTTTAAATAATACTATTTTAAAAGATGACAGATTCACAGACTTTATTGATGATAAAATGAGAAACGAAATAACAGATAGCAAAGAAGCTATTACAGATGCAAAAAAACTACTAGTTGGGGATAAATATTCTAGAATTGTTATAAATACAAAGTTTGAACCAGAAGCGGAGAATACTTTTGAATATATTCAAAAACTACAGGATACATTTAATGCAGAAGGAATAGAGTTTAATATAATAGGAGATTCGCCAATGGCTTACGAGATGAGTAAGACATTTGGAAGCGAATTTGATAAAATTTCTGTATTAACAATAATTGCTATATATATAGTTGTAATGTTCACATTCAAAGACTTTTTAGCACCAATTATACTAGTTGGAGTTATACAATGTGCTGTTTACATGACAATGGGTATATTATCACTTTCAGGAGGTTCAGTATACTTTATAGCATTATTAATTGTTCAAAGTATATTAATGGGTTCAACAATAGATTATGGAATTTTATATACATCTTATTATTTAGAGTTTAGACAAACTAAAAATAGAAAAGAATCATTAATTGAAGCATATAATCATGCTATTCACACTATACTTACATCAGGTTCAATTCTAGTAATTGTTACTTTTGTAGTAGGTATGTTTGCAACAGCAATTACAGCCAAAATTTGTATTACGTTATGCAAAGGAACATTATGTTCAATTATATTGATAATGCTATTTTTACCAGCAATACTTGCTACATTTGATAAATTCATAGTTAAGAAAAATAATGCTTGACGTTGCACAGAGAGATAAGTTATAATATTGTAGGTTCAAATAAAGAAGGAGGTATATAAATTACAGTATAATTATACTGTGAAGGAACTGAAACTATTAACATTGACATCTTAGGAGGCAACAGAATGAACTTTTTTATTAACAAAGGGCTTTTCGAAAGAGAATGGAATTTTGAGATTACAAGTGTAAATGGAAAAATGCAGTTTTCGATTCCAGAGTATGTCGAGAAGAAAAGAAGACACTATCAACTTTATTTCCTTTTTGATCGTATTGTAAGCACAGAAGATTTAAAAGAAAATTTTTTTCTTAAGAACGTTACAATGGAAAAAGTAAGAAAGGATATGTATTATCTGGCTAAGAATACCGAAAAAAATAATGATGGAGTCTATGCTCTACTTAGAAGTACAGGTGTTGTTCCAGATGACATCTTCATTCCTAAAGATAAAAAGGAAAAAGTAGAGGTGATACGTAGAATTCGGTATCTAGATACAGAAGCGGAAATTGGAGAATTCCTGGCTAATATTTATTTGATAAAAGTAAAGCTCGAAAAAGATGAGTCTATTCCAATCTATTATGCATCTAGAAAAACAAGATGTTTGACTAAACATGATGTGATTTATAGAAGTTCACTTCATAAAAATGAATACAGTGTTGAAACAGGTTTGACAACTTGGATTATGCTGAATGACAAAAACAAAAGTGACTATATTTCACTATCAAAACTTTGTTAATTAATAATCCAATCATACTGCATGCTGGCTCTAATTGAGCTTGTATGCGGTATTTTTGTGCATAATTATTTTATAACTGGTAAAAATAGCATAAGGAGGTAAAATTTATGGAAGATATTAATGTAAAAGTTTTGGACGAGGTTAATAAAGGAACTACAATGGGGATGGATGCAATTCATTTTGTGTCTAGTAAAGTTGGAGACGAAAGATTTAAAAAAGTATTGGATGTTGAATATGGAAAATATAAAAAAATATCCGAAAGAATTGATAATATATATTCTCAATATGCAAGCAAAGAACCACATGAGACAAATAAGATGGAAAAAATGATGACATGGTATGGGATAAATATGAAAACAATGAATGATCAGAGTAATTCTAAAATTTCTGAATTATTAATGCAAGGAACTAATATGGGAATAATAGAGGGAAGAAGATTGCTTAATAATAATCCAAGTGTAGATAACGAGGTTAAAAATATTTTGAACGATTTTGTTGTTATGCAAGAAGATAGTGTAGAGACATTGAAAAAATACTTATAAAATTTCAAATAGTACTTGAAATGTAAAGAAATTTGTTATAGAATGAATTTGCCTTAAAAAGGTAAAAATAGAATTAGACGTTAGAAAAAAGAGATAAATAAACTAACATCTAAAAAGGAGGAAATTTTTATGTCAGTAAAAGTAGGAATTAACGGATTTGGAAGAATTGGAAAATTAGCATTCCAAGCAGCATTAGGAAAAGAGGAGGTAGAGGTAGTAGCAGTTAATGACCCATTTGTAGCAGCAGACTACATGGCATATATGACAAAATTTGATACTGTACATGGAAGATTCAACGGAACAGTAGAAGAAAAAGATGGAAATTTAGTAGTAAATGGAAGAACAATAAAAGTATATAATGAAATGGACCCAAAGAACATTCCTTGGGGAGAATTAGGAGTAGAATATGTTCTAGAATGTTCTGGAGTATTCACAACAATGGAAAAAGCACAAGCTCATTTAGATGCAGGAGCTAAAAAAGTATTAATAAGCGCACCATCAAAAGATGCCCCAATGTTTGTAATGGGAGTAAACAACACAACATATACAACAGATATGAATATTGTATCTAATGCATCATGTACAACAAACTGTTTAGCACCACTTGCAAAAGTAATAAACGATAATTTTGGAATTAAAGAAGGACTTATGACAACTGTTCATTCAACAACAGCAACACAAAAAACAGTTGATGGAGCTTCAAAAAAAGACTGGAGAGGTGGACGTGCAGCAGCAGCTAATATTATTCCTTCATCTACAGGAGCTGCAAAAGCAGTAGGAAAAGTTATCCCATCATTAAATGGAAAATTAACAGGAATGGCATTCAGAGTTCCAACAGTTGATGTTTCAGTTGTTGACTTAACAGTTAACCTAGAAAGACCAACATCATATGAAGAAATTTGTGCAGCTGTAAAAAGAGCTACAGAAAACGAAATGAAAGGAATAATGGAATATACAGACGAAGCTGTAGTTTCTTCAGATTTCATTTCAGATATCCATACATCAATATTTGATGCATCAGCAGGAATAATGTTAACAGATACATTTGTTAAATTAGTAGCTTGGTATGACAATGAATGGGGATATTCAAACAAATTAGTTGACTTAGCTTGCTATATGTCATCAGTTGACCATCAATAATATATTTTAAGGTTAGTGGCTTTCTAGCCTCTAGCCTTTTAGTTGTTTTATAAATTAAGAGTAATCAATAAGATAAAGGAAGGATGAAGTATCAATGAGCAAAAAAACTGTAAGAGATATAGATTTAAAAGGAAAAAAAGTATTTGTAAGATGTGATTTTAATGTTCCAATGGACGAAAATCAAAATATTACAGATAACAGAAGAATAGTTGCAGCATTGCCAACTATTAAATATTTAATTGAACAAAATTGTAGAATAATTTTAGCATCACATTTAGGAAGGCCAAAGGGAGAAGTTAAACCTGAATTTTCTTTGGCACCTGTTGCAAAAGAACTATCAAAATTATTGGGGCAAGAAGTTTTAATGGCAAAAGATGTTATTGGAGAAAGTGCAAAATCATTAGCAGCAAATTTACAAGAAGGACAAGTAATGTTACTTGAAAATGTTAGATTCCACAGAGAAGAAACAGATAATGACCCAGAATTTGCAAAAGAATTAGCAAGTATGGCAGAAGTATTTGTAAATGATGCATTTGGAACAGCACATAGAGCACATGCATCAACAGAAGGTGTATCACATTATTTACCATCTGTATCAGGATTCTTAATTGAAAAAGAATTGAGATTCTTAGGAGATGCTTTAAATAATCCAGAAAGACCATTTGTTGCAATACTTGGAGGAGCAAAAGTATCAGACAAAATAGGTGTTATAGATAGTTTATTAGAAAAAGTAGATACATTAATGATTGGTGGAGGAATGGCATACACATTCTTCAAAGCACAAGGATATGAAGTTGGAAATTCACTATGTGAACCAGATAAATGTGAACTAGCATTAAGCTTAATGAAAAAAGCAGAAGAAAAAGGTGTAAAATTCTTATTACCAGTTGATACAAAAGTTGGAAAAGAATTTAAACCAGACACAGAAAGCAAAACTGTAGCTTGGACAGAAATTCCAGAAGGCTGGGAAGGATTTGATATTGGAGAAAAAACAATTGAAATGTTCGAAAATGAATTAAAAACAGCAAAAACAGTTGTATGGAATGGACCTTTAGGATTATTCGAATTTGACCAATTTGCAATTGGAACAAATGCAATTGCAAATGCATTAGCAGAATTAGATGCAACAACAATAATTGGTGGTGGAGATTCAGCAGCAGCAGTTGAAAAAGCTGGATTAGCTGATAGAATGACACATATTTCAACAGGTGGAGGAGCTTCACTTGAATTCTTAGAAGGAAAGAAACTACCAGGAATTGAATGTTTACAAGATAAATAAGGATGTAGAAAATGAAAACAATACAATATAAAGTATATGATAAAGAAGGAAAATTAAGAAAATTAATAAATACAAACAAAGAAAAACAATTAAATGATGATGAATGGCTAAATGGTGTAACATGTTTTGTAATAAATGAAAAAGGAGAAGCCCTTATTGAAAAAAGAGTAAATAAAGGGCTTACACCTGGTAAATTGGATTTATGTTCAGGACATGTTGATGGAGAAGAAACTCAAACACAAGCTATGATAAGGGAATTAAAAGAAGAACTAGGAATACAATTAGAAGAAGCAGTAAATGTTGCAAAGATAACTCCTGATGCAATACCATTACAGTTTGAAAGTTCAGGAAAAATTAAAAACTTCTTTATCACATTTTATTGTTTAAAAAGAAATAGCTCTGATG
>ENA-OPSW01001462-OPSW01001462.1-human-gut-metagenome-genome-assembly--contig:-NODE-1462-length-13426-cov-3.059382_pt1 | contig 13426 bp, 9 predicted proteins | sample MGYA00241463_ERZ501918 | MGnify/ENA primary metagenome ERZ501918 (study PRJEB25962, sample SAMEA2042443) | human gut metagenome | biome: human gut; feature: human-associated habitat; material: faeces... | reverse complement strand
CCGGCCTCTCCTTCCCCGGTGTGCCGTCCGGCCATGAGTTCAACTCGTTCGTGCTGGGCCTCTACAACGCGGCCGGCCCCGGCCAGCCGCTCGGCGACGACCTCAAGGCCCGCGTGGCAGAGATCAAGGAGCCGACCGACATCATGATCCTCGTGTCGCTGACTTGCACGATGTGCCCGGAGACCGTGCTGTCCGCCCAGCGCATCGCCTCCCTGAATCCGCTGGTGCGTGCCGAGGCCTACGACGTCTCGCACTTCCCGGAGCTCAAGGACCAGTACGGTGCGATGAGTGTGCCCTGCATCGTCATCAACCGCGGTGCGGTGGCCGGTGCTGAGGGCGAAGGCGGCGAGGCCGAACAGAAGGTCGAATTCGGCAAGAAGAGCATCCCCCAGATGCTCGAGCTTGTCGGTGCCTGACGGGTCCATAACTTCAGCAGCAACGATTCTGCCATGGCTGGGGCGTGATTGGCGTAATAGCGCCAGCCACAAGCCAAGAATGGCAGAATCGTTGCTGGTTGAGAATCCGCATGACAAGCATGGGCGGCATGGGGAGGCGCAGGGACAGAGGACGCCGGTAAAGCCTGCAACTGCGCAACAGGCTGCCGTTCGCCGTTATGCCCTCAGGGCTATCGTTGCTATTTCAGGCATCCGCAGGACTGACGGGGAACCAGCGTGGTGTCGATGAGCTGTAGGTCGGGGGTGTTTTGGGGGTCAAGCGCGGCTTGGAACATGCGCTCGGCTATGGCGGTGGCATCCTGCTGCACGACGGTAAGGGCAGGCCAGCTGAACTGTGAGTCGACGGTGCCGTCGAAGGAGACGATGGCGATGTCCTCGGGGATGCGTACGTGCCGTTCATGCAGCGCTCGCAATGCGCCGATCGCCTCAAGATCGGAATCCGCGAAAATCGCATCGGGTCGGTGATCCGAATCCAAGAGCGCAAGGGTGGCGTCATAACCGCCTTGACGAGTGAAGTGGGCCTGTACGACGGGCCCGACGGGAATCTCAGTCTCCTTGTGCGCTTGGTACCAACCTTGTATGCGTTTGTCACTCAAGCCATCATCGGCTTTTCCGGACAGCATGGCGATGTTGGTATACCCATGCCCCAGCAGGTGCCGTACCGCTAGGCTTACCGCCGCTTGAAAATCCGTCGATACGCATTTCGCGCCGGGAACCGGCTGGGTCTGATCCATGAAGATGAACGGACACTCCTTTCGTGGCACTCCCGCCAGTGCCGAAGTGGGCTGAGCCGAGGCGATGATGATGGCATCCACCTCTCGCGCGATCAGCTGGGAGATGCGGTCCATCTCCTTTTCGGGATTCTGATGAGATGCCATGAACAGGGTCGAGTAGCCATTGCGCGCCGCGGCGGTTTCCAGTGCGCTGTAGACGCCGGAGAAGAACGGGTTGGACAAATCGGGCACGACGATGCCGAGGGTCTTCGATGACCCGGTGCTCAGGGCGCGTGCAACCGAATTGGGGCGATAATGCAGCTTTTCAGCTGCCTCGCGGACCTGTTGGGCGGTATCCGCCGCAACCGGACGCGGTCCGTTGTTGAACACATAGCTGACTACCGCTGTGGAGACGCCTGCGAGGCGGGCGACATCGGCCCTGGTCGCCCTACGTTTCTTCTCGGTTGATGACGCTTCCATAACTCCTCGTTCCTGTGCAATGCGTGTAGTCGTGTGGAACATCTAACGACGTAACTCATAGATAGTCTACGGTTGATTCTACGCGCGTCATTTTTGTAGACACGCGGTGGTTGCGGTATTCGTTACTGGTAGAAGGTGGAAGTATCCTTGTGAAATATTGAAAAATAAAGGTTTTTGCAAATTGCGGAGCGATATGACGCGCCGCGCAACTCCGTAGACTTGCGATTGAGTTCTACCCGCGTAGAATCAGTAATCACTGATCGGCCGGCACGCCGGACGAAAGGCGCAGCAGCCTTTCGGATCAGCATCCGAAAAGGAAGGAACAGCGAGGTTTGAACATGAAGAGCATCATCAAAGGTATCGCGGCGGTCGCCGCATGTGCCATGACAGTCACGCCGCCTGCGGAAGCAGCTCCGCCAGCGGGGAAAAGAAGCTGGACTTCATCACCGGCATGGCCACCGGATCCGTGCATCTCAAGACGCTGCAGTCCATCACTGATGCATTTGAGAAGGAGAATCCAGGCGTCAAGATCAATCTGATTCCGTCTTCCCAGGACTTCACCCAGGACATCAAGGTGCGTCTGGCGGCAAGGAACGCGCCGGATCTGTGGAACACCCACGGTTGGTCGCGCGATCGCTACGCCGACTTCCTTGAGCCGCTGCAGAACCGCAGCTGGGCCGGCAAGATGAAGGACCTCACCAAGGAGGCCTTCATGGAGGACGACGGTACGTTCTATGCGCTGCCGCTTGATATCCAGGTCACCGGCGTCCTCTACAACAAGGACGTTCTCGACAAGGTCGGTGTAGATCCGAACTCCCTGAATACATGGGACGAATTCAACGACGCATGCGCCAAGGTTAAGGAAGCCGGTCTGACCTGCGTGGTCGCGGGTGGCAAGGACACCGCCATCGCCGGCGATCTCGCCGACCTTACCGCCTCTGCTTGGTACGACGATGCCGAACTCAAGAACCTGCAGTCCGGTAAGTTCGATTCTTCCGTCTACGAAAAGGAAAGCGGCCTGATTGAAGGTTGGAAGAATAACGGCTACTTCAACAAGGACTACACCTCCGCCACCCAGGACGACATCGAGAAGCTCATGGCCAACGGTCAGGCGGCCTTCTACTTCCGCTCCAACCTGCACTCCGCCCAGATCGAGACCTTCAACCCGGACGTGAACCTCGGCTTCATGGCCACGCCGACGGAAAGCGGCGATCGCTACGTCACCATTGGCGAGGACTGGGCAGTCGGCGCATCCAAGACCGGCAAGAACAAGGACATCGCGTTGAAGTACATCGACTTCCTCGCTGAGCCGGAGAACATGACCAAGCTCACCAAGATGACCAACAACGACTCCGCCCTGGACGGCATCGATGTGAACCTCGGCAAGATCAACGACACCTACGACTACTGGGTCAACGAGAAGCAGACGCGTACCGTGCCGTTCTTCGACCGCATCTACCTGCCTGACGGCATGTGGGATACCCTGTGCAAGTCCACCGATGGTGTGATCACCGGTCAGCTCGACGCCAAGGGCGCGGCCGATCAGATGAGCAACAGCTTCACCACCATGTGGGCCAAGAAGCAAAGCTGACCAATGCCGGTTCGAACCGATCGATGACGTCCAGGTCTTCCGGAACCGTCGCTCCCCTCCCCTCCCCTGAAGGAGCGGAACGGCGGTTCCGGGCGGATGTCATCGCATGAACCGCAAGGGATTGCCGTCAATCCGCCAAATCATCACATCGAATCATCGAATCGGAAGCATATCCATCATGAGCAATAAGACGTTATCGTCGCGCGGCCGTCAAGAGGCGCAAAGCAAACGCGCAGGCCGATTCCGCGGCTCCTCCATCAACCTGTTCTATCTGCCGGCAGTGATTCTGCTCGCCGTCTTTATCGTCTATCCACTGTTTTCCGGCATCGGACTGTCCCTGACGAACTGGGATGGTTACAGCCCCGAGAAGACGTTCATCGGACTGACAAACTTCGCGCAGATGTTCAAAGACGCGAACTTCCGGCTCATTCTCATTAACACACTGATCTATGGCGTCGGATCGACCGCCATCCAGCAGGTCCTCGGCCTCGGTCTGGCGCTGCTGCTGAACTCGAAGATCCGCGGGCGCAACGTGTTCCGCGCCATCATCTACCTTCCCGCACTTGTGGCCCCGGTCATCATGGGTACGATGTACTACTTCATCTTCCAGTACCAGCAGGGCGCGCTGAACACGATCATGACCGGCCTCGGCTTCGAGAAGGTGGCGTGGTTCAACAACCCGGCCGTCTCCGTGGCGATCATCACCATCGTCAATTCCATCCAGTTCGTAGGCGTGTCGATGATCATCTATCTGGCAGGTCTGCAGACCCTCGACCAGTCGGTGATGGAGGCCGCCAGCCTCGATGGCGCCAGCGGGTGGAAGAAATTCTGGAACATCACGCTGCCCATGCTGCAGCCCGCCTTCACCACGTCCGTCGTGCTGAACCTCATCGGCGGCCTCAAGCTGTTCGACATCATCAAGGTGCTCACCAACGGCGGCCCGGGATATGCGACGAACTCGATCTCCACCTACATCAGCTCGATGTACTTCGATGCGCAGAACGCCGGATACGCGTCTGCACTGGGTGTGTTCCTGTTCATCCTTATCGCGATCATCACCTACCTGCTCAATACGGGTCTGGCGAAGCTCAACTGGGAGGCCTGAGATGTCCACCACCAAGAGAATCAATCAGAAGAAAGTCGATCAGATCGGCTACCAGCGTGGACGTTGGGCCATCTACCTGTTCCTCGCCATCGTGGTGGTATGCCAGCTGCTGCCGTTCTACTTGGCGATCAACGCCTCAATGAAGCCTCAGACGGACATGTCGTCCACGCTGATGCCGCGCCTGCATGACATCGCATGGGACAATTGGACCGCCGCCATCACCGATGGTCAGATCCTTCATTCAGTGGTCAACAGCGTCATCGTTACTGTATGCACCACACTGATTGTCTGCGTGGTCGGTGCCGCTGCGGCCTATCCGCTCGCCCGTCGAGCCACGCGCTTCAATAAGGTCATCTCCGCGCTGATTCTGGCCACGATGATGGTGCCGCCGCTGAGTATTCTTGTGCCGCTGTACACGATGCTTGTCAATCTGGGTGGCGCTAACACCTACTGGGGCATTGTTCTGGTGCTGGCCGCCATCAACATGCCGTTGTCGGTATTCCTGTATACCGCGTTCATCCGTTCGATTCCCGTGTCCGTGGATGAGGCTGGCATGATCGATGGTGCGAACCGCTTCACAATCTTCGTGAGGCTGATTCTGCCGATGCTCAAGCCCGTCACTGCGACTGTCATCATCATGACCGGCACGACCGTCTGGAACGACTATGCGCTGTCGGTCTACCTGCTCACCGACGCCGACAAGCAGACAATCGCACCGCGCGTCGCCTCCTTCTTCGCTGCGAACAGCAGCAACCTCGGTACCGCTGCGGCTGCCGCACTGATCGCCGCCGCTCCGATGGTCATCGCCTACCTGTTCCTGCAGAAGTACTTCATCGCCGGCATGATCGCCGGTGCGGAGAAGTGACGTTCGGAATCAAACCTGTAGGGAGAAGTCATGTTGTTTCCTTCCGTATCGGTTCCCGGGGAACTGACCAGAATCGCTCTGTCCGACGTCCATGCCGGTGACGATCTGCCCAACGTCAACGCACTGTTGAGCACGGATGATCCGACCGCGTACGCCGACGCCCCTGAATCGACTCCGCGTGCGGTACCGCTGCTCACCGAGCATGCGCTGAATACCTTCACCCGTCCGGGATTGCGCGGTTTCCGCATTACAGTCGATGATGCCGAGGATGAAGCCAGTGCTGCGGACTTCGCGGCTCTGATGCAACTCGGTGGAGGCTGGACCCCACGATTCGCCATCGCGCAAGAACCCGAAGTCAGCGATCGTCGGTTGGCATATCGCGCTGTCGATGAGTCCGCAGGACTCGAACTCGGCACTGAACTCGAATCCTTGGCTGGTGGTTCTCTGCGCATACGGCACACGCTGACCAATCGTGCGGATTCTCCGTACGTGGTGCAGGGCCTTGACGTCAGCGTGCCATTGGCCGATAACCAGACCGAGCTGCTGGACTTCACCGGCCGCCACGAACGCGAACGCCAGCCACAGCGCCACACCATTGCCGACGGCATATGGTCGCGGGAATTCCGATGGGGCAAAACCGGCTTCGAAGGCCCGTTGTTCGTGGCCGGCACGCCAGGATTCGATTTCGCTCACGGTTCGGTGCTCATGGTACAGCCTGCATGGAGCGGCAACAACGAACTGTATGTGCAGCGCGACATGGCGCAAATCGCCACTGTCAGCGCCGGCGAACTGCTGGAGCCGGGCGAGATCGTGCTGCGCCAAGGGGAGAGCTATGCCACGCCGTGGATCATGGTCACGGCATCCAACTCCGGTCTTGATGGTGCCGCCGCCAGCCTGCATCAGTGGGAGCGCTCGCTACCTGCGCATCCGCGCCGCCAACCGGTGGTGCTCAACGTGTGGGAAGGCGTGATGTTCGACCACAATCTGGATACGCTACTGGAGATTGCCCGTCGTGCCGCCGCTATCGGGGTGGAGCGATACGTGCTCGACGACGGTTGGTTCCATCTGCGCCGTGACGACCATGCCGGCCTCGGCGATTGGTGGGTGGACCCCGATGTGTGGCCTGAAGGATTGCATCCGCTCGTTGATTTCGTGCATGAACAAGGAATGCAATTCGGCCTGTGGTTCGAGCCGGAAATGGTCAACCCCGATTCCGACATGTTCCGCAACCATCCGGACTGGGTGCTGAAGCCCACCGCCGGTCGTCTGCCGATGCAGGGCCGCACCCAGCAGGTCGTCGACCTGACCAACCCGGACGCGTACGACTACATTTACGGTGCGATGGACAAGCTCGTCAGCGAGCTGGGCATCGACTACATCAAGTGGGACCACAATAAGCTCGTCACCGAAGAAGTCTCGCCGCTGACCGGCCGTCCGGCAGCGCACGCGCAGACGCTCGCCGTATACCGCATCTTCACCGATCTGAAGGCAGCGCACCCCGGCCTGGAAATCGAAAGCTGCTCCTCCGGCGGCGGCCGTATCGATTTGGGCATTCTTGAAGTAGCCGATCGCGTTTGGGCGTCTGACTGCGTCGACCCGGTGGAACGTGCCGACATCCAGCGCTACACGTCGCTGCTTGTGCCGCCGGAAATGATCGGCGAGCACGTGGGCGCTTCCCCGGCGCATTCCACGCATCGCGCCACTTCGCAGGAAATGCGCATGGCCACGGCCTTCTTCGGACACATGGGCATCGAATGGAATCTGCTCAAGGAACCGCAGGAGGATATCGACAAGCTCTCCGAATGGACTGCCGAATTCAAGAAGCATCGTGAATGGTTCGCTGTCGACACCGTCGTGCATTCCGACGCGGCTGATCCGGCCGTGCGCGTGGACGGTTGCGTGATGCCGAACAAGGCCGCCGCGATCTACCGTTTCACCCAGCTGACCACCTCGCAGACCTACCCGGCCGCTCCCGTGAAGCTGCCCGGCCTCGATTCGGACGCCGTATACGAGGTGTCCCCGCTCGACGTGAGCCTCGACCTGGCCAAGCAGGACATCGGCAACGGCCAGAGCCCGCTCGGCTGGTGGAACGCTGACGGCGTGAAGATGACCGGCCGCGCGCTCGCCACCTATGGCATCCGCCCGCCGGCGCTGCATCCTGCGCAGGCCGTCCTTTTCAAAGTAGTCCGCATCTGAGTATCTGTTTTGTATGGTGAGGCTGGTACTTTCGCGTACCGGCCTCACACTGCGACAGCGATTCCGAACGACTTACCCTACATACTGGCGAATGGCTTGCGCTGCGGCCGCTTTGCTCCACAGCGACCAGTCGTGCTCGGCGATTTCGAAATCGACCGGCGCGGCTTGACTATGCCGATACATATTGATGCCGTTACGCAGGTTGTCTATGCCGAGTTTCGCAATGAACGACGATTCGCCAGCGATCATGATTTTGTCGGGCATGGCAAGATTGGCGATGGTCGCGATCAATGTACCCAAACGGAAACAGGTGCGGTTCACCAGATTCGTGGCCTGCGTTTTGCTGGCGCGCGCTGCGGCCGCAAATTCGTCGAACGTCGCCGGATGTCCGATCATTTCCGAATATTCTGTTGCGATTGAATTGTCAGTTAGGCACGTCGCGCAACCTTTATGTCCGGAAATGCAGCGCGGCCCGTCGGGGTCGACCAGAATATGCCCGACCAGGCCATAGCTTTTGTCGGGATTGTCGATCGGCTCGCCGTTGACGGTGAGCGAATATCCCACGCCGATGCCGATCGTCACCACGGCGAAACTGTTCAATCCGACGCCCGAGCCGAACATGCACGCGTCCACCACCAATGAGTCGATGTCGTTGTAGATGCCGGTCGGCAGGCCGGTCGCCTTGCGAATCATCGCCGAAAATTCCACCGGCTTCGACCAGTGCAGGAACGGTGCGAACGTCGTCACCGAATCGTCCGTGATATGTCCGCCCAACGAGACGCCGACCGCGCATGGCGAAGGCAATCCCGCCATTATCGCCTCGTCGGCGCAGTCCATGGTCAGCTGCCGAATAACGTCGACCACCGATTCCGGCGAATCGTCGTCGAGCGGCAGGTCATGGCAGCCGGTCACAATCTGCCCAAGCGCGTTTACTGTTACGGCAGTGATATGGGTGGTGTTGATTTTCATGCCGACGAACGTGCGCGCATTGGCGATGATGCGCAGTCCGGTCTGCGGACGGCCGCGACGTTCCGTATTTTCTTTCTGGATTGACTTTTGTGCCGATTTCCGCAAGAAATCTTTCGGTAACTTGCCGCCATGCCCCGCTGCCATTGGCGTCTCTTCGATCACGCCAGCGTAAATCAAATCACTGGTGATGCGCGATACCGCGCCTTGCGAAAGGCCAAGGATCTGTGCCAGCGTGATGCGCGAAATCGGACCGTACTTCATAATGCAGGCCGCAACCTTATGCGTGTACTCCGAGCCTTCAAACCAGTGTGGAATCGGGGAAATCGCCATATCGGACCGTCCTTACCGTCTATTTTCTTTCCAAGAATAACAAAATAACCGTTTTTTATTTCCGTACAGTGCGGGCGCGCGGAAACTGGGAATGAAAACAAGCCGATTCTACAATTAAAAAGCAACGGAGGCTGGTAATGAAGCCGGCCTGCCGTGAAAAAGGAAAATACAAAGGAGTCGAGAGAATGAAACCTGATTCCAATGCCAACACAGGCACCTTCAGGCGGATCGCGGGCCGTGCTATTACGGCTGCATGCGCGATTGTGCTGACGGTTGGGCTCGCGGGCTGCGGCAACAGCACCGCCGGCACGGTCACCTTGGATTTCTTCCAATTCAAGTCCGAGGCGGCGGATTGGTTCACCGCCAAGGCGCGTGAATTCGAGAAAACCCATTCCAACATCAAAGTCAATGTCAACAATTCGTCGGACGCCACCACCGATCTGCGCACGCGACTGGTGAAGAACCGCGAACCCGACGTCATCACCATCAACGGCGACATCAATTACGGCATGCTCGCCGAAGCGGGCGTCTTCCACGATTTCACCGACGACGAGATCGTCGACGAGCTCAATCCGGGCATGGTGAACATCGCGAAGAGCCTCGTGCAGACCACCGACAAGTCCAAGAAGCGTCTGTACGGTATTCCGTACGCGGGCAACGCAAGCGGCTACATCATCAACGCCGATGTGTGGAAGCAGGCCGGCGAGGATCCGGACAATCCGCCGCAGACGTGGAGCGAATTCATCGCGCTGCTCAAGCGGCTCAAGGCCAAGGGCGTCACGCCGGTTGAGGCGAGCACCGCCGATCCGTGGACGTTGCAGGCGCCGCTTGCATCGCTGAATTCGACGCTGGTGCCGGAATCGGAATACGCGTATCTCAAGGACGGCAGCAAGACCTTCTCCGACTTGTGGACGCCCGTCAGCGGCAAGCTGATTGAAATTTACCAGAACTACACGCAGAAGAATCCGGCCGTCACCTACCAGCAGGCTACGCAGGACATCGCTTCCGGCAAGGCCGCGATTCTGCCGCTCGGCACGTACGCGATTCCGCAGATCCGTCTGATCAACAAGGACGCCAATCTGCGGTTCGCGCAGATGCCGGCCACCGACAACGTCAAGGAACAGCAGCTGACCGCCGGCGACGACGTGATGCTGACGATCGGCGCGCATACGAAGCATTACACCGAGGCTCGCGAATTCGTCGACTTCCTGATGAGCGAGGAGAACGTGAAGGACTACTCCAAGCAGCAGTCTGCGTTCACCCCGTACAAGGATACGTACGTCGGCGATGAAGCGTTGAATGGCGTGCTCGACTTCTACAAGGCCGGCAAGCTGGCTGATTTCTGTGACCACTACGTGCCGGCAAGCATCAACCTCGCCGGTTTCCTGCAGACGTTGGTGCAGTCGGGCAATACTAAACGATTCCTGAACAGCATGCAGTCGGAATACGACAAGATCGAAGCCAGGAACTTTAGGTGAGGGGAGGAACGACAATGACTGGCAATATCTCGGCCAAGGCTGACAAGGCCGCCGCAAAGAAGCCGAAGAAGGTTTCGAAATACTCCAAGCGCAAGGTCGATCCGGCGTTCTACTGGATGACCATTCCCGCGATGATTCTCGTGTGCATCTTCCTGTACCTGCCGTTCCTGCAGGGCGCGATGTACTCGTTCACCAATTCGCAGGGTTACGGCGATTACAAGTTCATCGGCTTCAAGAACTACATCGCGATGTTCCAGGACGCACGCGTCGGCCACGCGTATCTGTTCACGATTTTCATCGCGATTCTGATCACCATCGGCACGAACATCCTCGGCATGTTCCTGGCGGTGCTGCTGAACTCCAAAATCGCCTTCAAGAACGGCTTCCGAGCCATCTTCTTCATTCCGTACACCCTGTCGGTGCTGGTCATCGGCTACGTGTTCAAGTACATCTTCATGACCCCGCTGCCGGCCCTCGGCCAGGCGCTGCACATCGATTGGCTGTCCACGTCCATGATCTCCAATCCGGATCTGGCATGGTTCCCGATCGTGTTCCTGTCCATTTGGCAGGGTGTGGCCTACTCCACGCTGCTGTACTTGGCGGGTCTGCAGACCATCGACAACGAAATCTATGAGGCCGCGTCCATCGACGGCGTGAACGCCTGGCAGAACTTCTGGCAGATCACGTTCCCGCTGATTGGCCCGTTCTTCACCATCAACATGGTGCTGAGCCTCAAGAACTCGCTTGGCGCGTTCGACCAGGTCATGGCATTGACCAAGGGCGGTCCGGATTCCAAGACCGAAACCGTCTCCTACCTGATCTTCCAGAACGGCCTGGGCAACGGCGAATACTCCTACCAGATGGCGAACGCGGTCACGTTCTTCATCGTGCTGGCAATCCTCGCATTCGTGCAGCTGAAGTTCTTCAGCGGCAAGGAAAAGGTCTGAGAGTAAGGGGAAGAAATCATGACTAGCGCAACTGTTGCAACCAAGCCGGCCGCCGCGCAAAGCGGACAATCGCAAGCGAAGCCGGAGAAGATCCGCAAGGACCACAGCATCAACTGGTGGCTGACGGCGGCCGTCGCCGTGCTGAGCCTGACGGTGCTCGTGCCGCTGTACTTCGCCGTCGTCACCGCGCTGAAGACGCCGGGCGAAGCGGGCACGTTCAGCCTGCCGACCACGTGGGAATGGCATAATTTCGCGGACGCGTGGAACAAGGTGAATTATCCGAAGGCCGCGCTCAATTCCGCGATCATCACCGTGTGCGCTGTGGTGCTGACGCTGCTGACGAACACGTTCGTCGCGTACGCCGTGGCAAGGAACATGGATAAGCGGTTCTTCCGCTTCCTGTACTACTTCTTCCTGGCCATGATGTTCGTGCCGTTCACCGTCGTCATGCTGCCGATCGCCAAGGAAATGGGCACCCTGCACCTGGACAACCAGCTCGGTCTGATCATTCTGTACACGATTCTCGGCATCGGCACGAACCTGTTCATCGCGATCGGCTTCATCCGTTCGATTCCGATTTCGTTGGAAGAGGCGGCGCGTATTGACGGCGCTTCGACTTGGCGCATTTTCTGGACGATTATTTTCCCGTTGATGGGCCCGATTAACGCGACGATTGCGATTCTGACCGCGCTGTGGGCATGGAACGACTTCCTTCTGCCGTTAATCACGCTGACCGACCAGAGCAACCAGACGATTCCGTTGGCACAGTACGTGTTCCAGAGCCAGTTCACGTCGAACTATCCGATGGCCTTCGCCTCCTACCTGATGGCCATGGCCCCGGTCCTCATCGTCTACGTCTTCGCCCAAAAGTGGGTCGTCGGTGGCGTGATGCGCGGAGCCGTTAAGTGAACAGTCCTGTGGACTGTTCATAGGCTCCTCCTGAGCGAGCCGATAGGCGAGCGAAGGCAGGAACAACGCGGCCGTAGGCCGTCTGCTTGTGAAGTAAAACTTCACAGCGCCGAGCGGGAATCCTCGTTTCCCCTTTTTCGAGGATTCCCGCTTTTCGTATGCATTGATGTGATTCCGAAGGGCGCATCCCGCTTGCAATATATCTTTCATTTCCTGCTTTGCAAAACGCGCCGCAGGCAAGAAAGAAAAAACGATTTACGTACCATGGGATATAGCAAAGTTCATCCATTCCACTTAGGCAAAGGAGCTCAATCGCGATGACGAATTTCAATCGTTCCACCCTCCCCGACAGCGTCCGCTCCAACGGCGCCACCCCGAACCCGTGGTGGGCCAACGCGGTCGTCTACCAGATTTATCCGCGTTCCTTCCAGGATTCCAACGGCGACGGCATCGGCGACCTGAAGGGCATCACCAGCCGTCTCGACTATCTCGCCGACCTTGGCGTGGACGTGCTGTGGCTCTCCCCGGTGTACAAGTCCCCGCAGGACGACAACGGCTACGACATCTCCGACTACCAGGACATCGACCCGCTGTTCGGCACGCTCGAGGACATGGACGAGCTGCTCGCCGAGGCTCACAAGCGCGGCCTGAAGATCGTGATGGACCTCGTCGTGAACCACACCTCCGACGAGCACGCCTGGTTCCAGGCCTCCCGTGACAAGAACGATCCGCACGCCGACTGGTATTGGTGGCGTCCCGCCAAGCCGGGCCACGAGCCGGGCACTCCGGGCGCCGAGCCGAACCAGTGGGGCTCCTACTTCGGCGGCTCCGCATGGGAGTACGACCCGAAGCGCGGCGAATACTTCTTCCACCAGTACTCCAAGAAGCAGCCCGACCTCAACTGGGAGAACCCCGAGGTGCGCAAGGCCGTCTACAAGATGATGAACTGGTGGATGGATCGCGGCATCGACGGCTTCCGCATGGACGTGATCACCCAGATCTCCAAGACCGTCGACAAGAACGGCAGGCTGCCGGGCGAGGACGGTTCCGAAATCGCCGATCTGCCGGTCGGCGAGGAAGGCTATTCCAGCCCGTTCCCGTTCTGCTCCAACGGTCCGCGTCTCGACGAGTTCCTCGCCGAAATGCGCCGTGAGGTGTTCGAAGGCCGTGAGGGCTACATCAACGTGGGCGAGGCCCCGGGCGTCACCCCGGACCGCAACGAGTTCATCACCGATCCGGCTCACAAGGAACTCGACATGCTGTTCCTGTTCGACCACGTTGGCATCGACCAGGAAGGCTCCAAGTGGAACACCGTCCCGTTCGAGGTCAAGAATCTGCGCGCGAGCCTCGCCGCGCAGCAGGAGGCCGTGAGGAACGCTGGCTGGGCC
>ENA-OPSW01001456-OPSW01001456.1-human-gut-metagenome-genome-assembly--contig:-NODE-1456-length-13477-cov-3.002980_pt1 | contig 13477 bp, 8 predicted proteins | sample MGYA00241463_ERZ501918 | MGnify/ENA primary metagenome ERZ501918 (study PRJEB25962, sample SAMEA2042443) | human gut metagenome | biome: human gut; feature: human-associated habitat; material: faeces... | reverse complement strand
GCTTCTTATGGTATGACAGACACTATGGGTCGTATGCACTCAGACGCTCAGTTCGCCGGTTCTTCATCCGTTCCTGCTCACGTAGAAATGATGGGATTCCTGGGAATTGGTAACAACCCGATGGTAGGTTGTACAGTAGCTTGTGCAGTTGACGTAGCTCAGGCATTGGCAAAGTAACCACCGTTTCTTGATCAAATGATATAAACTCCTGTAATTTTGACAATTACAGGAGTTTCTTTTTATAAACAAAAACGTGAAAATTAAATACTTTCGGAATAACATAGGCCATTTACTAAGCATTAACGAGAAATACAGAAACAGACTAAAGTATGGTTACCCAAAGAAGTAAAGAAGTAGCAAAAACGCTTGAACCAACAGATACACAAATCAGATTAAGACCTCACTCTTACTAAGAAAATCAGACCTGATTATTTCTTTCTTTTCTTGCAAAGCAACCTATCTTCCTTCATTTAATCATTTCCCTAATTCTATTTCTGTATTATAACTTATCCTAATCTCACTAAGAAATTCAACGCATTTAGATTACAAGATATTGAATAAATCTTTCTTTTCTGTATATTTGCGCCCGGTATTTTAGATGCAATCCGAGAAGTTGTAAGTTTTCGGAGTCATTTTATACTTCCCCCGCTTAAGAACTTACTTATTTAGACAAAGTTAATGAAACAAATCAATGCAGTAATTACAGGAGTTGGAGGATATGTGCCCGATTATATCCTGACTAATGATGAGATATCCAGAATTGTAGATACCACCGATGAATGGATCATGGGACGTATCGGAATCAAAGAAAGACGCATCCTGAATGAAGAAGGACTCGGCACCTCATACATGGCACGAAAAGCTGTCAAACAACTGATACAACGTACTCAAAGTAATCCGGATGATATTGACCTGGTAATTGTAGCTACCACCACTCCCGATTATCGGCTTCCTTCAACGGCTTCCATTTTATGCGAAAGAGTGGGGTTGAAAAATGCATTTGCCTTCGACATGCAAGCGGTCTGCAGCGGTTTCTTATATGCATTAGAAACCGGGGCTAACTTTATCCGTTCGGGAAAATACAAAAAAGTCATTATTGTTGGTGCCGATAAAATGTCGTCTGTGATAGACTACACCGATCGTGCCACCTGTCCTATTTTCGCTGATGGTGCAGCAGCTTTCTTGTTGGAACCCACAACAGATCATTTAGGAGTTATCGATTCCGTTTTAAGAACAGACGGCAAAGGACTTCCTTTTTTACACATGAAAGCCGGTGGTTCAGTTTGTTCCCCTTCTTATTTTACAGTTGACAACCACATGCATTACCTTCACCAAGAAGGACGTACAGTATTTAAATATGCTGTAGCCAATATGTCAGATGCATGTGAGTCGATCATCGAAAGAAACCAACTGACAAAAGATGAAATAGACTGGGTCGTTCCCCACCAGGCCAATCAACGTATCATCAGTGCTGTTGCCCAACGTCTGAATGTACCATTAGAAAAGGTTATGATCAATATCGAACACTACGGCAATACCAGTGCAGGTACGCTTCCATTATGCATTTGGGATTTCGAAAATAAACTCAAAAAAGGTGATAATTTGATTTTCACCGCTTTCGGAGCCGGATTTGCCTGGGGAGCTGTTTACGTTAAATGGGGATATGATGGCAAGACAAATAACGCATGTTAGTCTAATCACAAACGCCGATATCCTTTTTTTCAGTGCTTTTGGGTAAACACAAGAAACCTTATCATACACTTCTTTGTTATTTTCCGATAACTAAATGCATTGGATAATGGAAAATGGTGTAATGATGCAGTATTTTGAATGGAATCTGCCAAATGATGGAAATTTATGGAAACAATTAAAAGAAGATGCATCACATTTACATGAGATTGGTGTGACAGCAGTATGGATTCCCCCCGCTTACAAAGCCGACGAACAACAAGACGAAGGTTATGCAACCTACGATTTGTATGATCTCGGCGAGTTTGATCAAAAAGGAACCGTAAGAACGAAATATGGTACGAAAGAAGAACTGAAAGAAATGATCGATGAATTACATAAAAATCATATTTCCGTTTATCTGGATGTAGTACTGAATCATAAGGCAGGAGGTGATTTCACTGAAAAGTTCATAGTTGTAGAAGTCGATCCCAATGATAGAACCCAAGTATTAGGAAAACCGTTCGAAATACAGGGCTGGACCGGATACAGCTTCCATGGACGTAAGGATAAATATTCAGACTTCAAATGGCATTGGTATCATTTTTCAGGAACCGGTTTTGACGATGCCAAAAAGCGGAGTGGCATCTTCCAGATACAGGGTGAAGGCAAAGCGTGGAGCGAAGGGGTTGACAATGAAAATGGCAACTACGATTTCTTATTATGCAATGATATAGACCTGGATCATCCTGAAGTAGTCACCGAATTGAATCGTTGGGGAAAATGGGTTTCCAAAGAGCTGAACCTCGACGGAATGCGTCTGGATGCCATCAAACACATGAAAGACAAGTTCATTGCACAATTCCTGGATGCGGTAAGAAGCGAAAAAGGAGACAAATTCTACGCTGTTGGCGAATATTGGAATGGTGATTTGAACACACTCGATGCATACATAAAATCCGTGGGTCACAAAGTCAACCTATTTGATGTTCCATTACATTATAATTTATTCCAAGCATCACAAGAAGGCAAGAATTATGATCTGCAGAATATCCTAAAAAACACATTAGTCGAGCACCACTGTGATCTGGCAGTCACTTTTGTCGACAATCACGATTCGCAATCGGGCAGTTCCTTGGAATCACAAATAGAAGACTGGTTCAAACCATTAGCCTATGGTCTGATATTATTAATGAAAGACGGTTATCCTTGTTTGTTCTACGGAGATTATTATGGTGTCAAAGGAGAAAACTCACCTCATACCCAAATCATTAATATTCTTCTGGATGCCAGAAGAAAATATGCTTATGGCGATCAGATTGAGTATTTCGATCATCCTTCCGCCATCGGCTTTATTCGTACGGGAGATGAAGAACATGTCGGTTCCGGTTTAGTCTTTTTAATGTCTAATGATGAAGCCGGCAGTAAAAAGATGGATTTGGGCGAAGAACATAAAGGTGAAATATGGCATGAAATAACCGGAAATATTCAGCAAGAAATCACATTAGACGAAAAAGGAAGTGGAGAATTTTCTGTTAATACCCGTAATATTGCTGTTTGGATAAAAAAGAATTAAAATGGAAATCCATTCCGAAAGAAAGAAAAGACTTAGTTTATCCCTGCTCTTCAAAATAATAAAAGATACAGTTTGGGGATTCATAGACGACAGCGTTATGAGGTTGAGCGCTTCATTAGCCTATGCGACTTTGTTTTCAATTATTCCTTTTCTTTCCCTTCTAGTCACTGTCGGTGTCTTTTTCCATATGGATTTGGCCAATCAACTTTATGTCCAACTACAACCGATTGTGGGCCCCGAAGTTACCGAGGCCCTTCGTTCTATTATAGAAAATGCAGAAAATACAGACTCCTCCAGGTCGGCTGCCTTTGTCAGCTTAGGTATCTCTATTTTTGGTGCCACCACTATTTTTGCAGAAATACAAAGTTCATTAAATTCAATTTGGGGAATAAAAGCCGTCCCTAAAAAGAGCTGGCTTAAATTTATTAAAAACCGGATACTTTCTTTCTCAATAATACTTGTATTTGCCTTCATTCTCCTGATTACATTCACCATTACCAATATAATCGGAGAACTCAGTCAAAAATTCATCTTTAAGTATCCGGAAGTAGCCGATTCGTTGGTAAAAGTGGTAGGAATCATCATAAATATGAGTGTCACTACCATCATCTTTACACTCATATTTAAAATATTACCCGATGCCAAAATCAAAAGCAAAGACGTTTGCATCGGAGCTGTTGTAACCACCATACTGCTACTGATAGGTCAATGGGGAATTTCCTTTTATATAGGAATAGCCAATGTGGGGACCGTCTATGGGGCTGCTGCGTTCATGGTGGTTTTCGTCACCTGGATTTATTATTCTTCCATCATCATATATACCGGTGCAGAGTTTACCAAAGCATGGGCAAACGAAATGGGAAGTAAAATTTTCCCCGACGAATATGCAGTAGCCACCAAAACCATTGAAATACACGAAGACAAGCCTATCGAATAATCTAGAATAAAAATCACTTCTTCCGTGACGATTCATTCTCAGTATCACGACATGTTTTCGTATACTGTTTCAGATGCTTTCTCATTTGTTCGAAACGGACAAAGCCCAAGAAAAACAAAAAGATTCCAGCTATAATACATCCCCACGCCAGCCCATCCAAACGTGAAATGCTTTCAATTTGAAATATCCCTATCCCCACAGTCAAAAGGTAAAGTGCCATACGGATATATGCAAACAAAGTTCTTTCATTAGCCAGCTTGGTTCTTTCAAGTGCCAGATGATCACGAAGTATCAACTCTTTATCATTCTCAAAGTTATCGGTAAATGTCAGCATAATTATATTAAGGTAACTGTATCTTAAACGTTTATTTAAAACAATAATTGAGTACAATAGTTCAGGAAACAGAATCTCCATTTATCAAATGACACTGACAGATCCCCCAATCCTGACCAATTTACCGTACACTAAAATCATTTTTAGTTATACTTTTCACAACTGGCTAATTAAATTTATGTAAGTAGAAAAATCTCTTCATAAAAAATAATTCCTGGGATACAAATAACAAGTTATTAAAATACAAAAGACTTGTTATTTGCACACAAGAATCAAATTATAAGGAAATGACGTTAACAATGTTAATTGAAACAAACTCCAATAATAAGTAAAATCTTGCACAATGCTATGCCACTAACCTTTTTTCATTAAACCAACGTACAGGGATCTTTCTGCTTAACAAAACATTGCGACAGTAGTACGGCAAACGGGGTATCATATACTCTGGCTTTCTGTGGGCATCCCTTAACACAGGCACAACATTTAATGCAGCGTTCGGCATCCGTATTCAACTCGTCACCTTTGGCTATGGCGCTTACAGGACACATTTTCGCACACGCACCGCAGTGAGTACACAAAGATTCATCTTCCACCCAAGGAGTACGGGGAAGGGGAACTCCACTTTTACGCAAGGCAATCACTTTCCGCAAAAAGCGAAACAATGGAAAAAAAGGCTGACGCGGACGCCGGATTTTACGGACATCGACCGCATATAATTTTTCCGGTTCGGTAGCAGATGCTATTTTATCTGAAATCTGCTTTCCAAAATCGGCTGCCACAGCAAGGTCACGTTCGTCAGGACGTCCGGCAGCTACGGGATATTTTTCTGTACTATAAGAGTGTTCTCCTATGAAAGTAGCACCGGCAATCACTTTAAACCCCTGTTGAATAGCCCAATAATCAAGTTCCATCAACGATTTTTCGTAAGCACGGTTACCGTATACCACCACGATAACCGCCGGAGTATTACTTCCGCGCACACTTGCCAAACGATCCATGGCCAAAGGGGCTACACGGCCTCCATATACCGGCACGACAATAATAGCTAATGCAGATTCGGCAATCACTAAATCCTGAGTTGCCTGTTGTGTTAAATTCGTGTTTATCACATTTGTTATTCCGGTTCCACGAACAATTGCCTCTCCAACTTGTTTAGAGGTGTGGGTAGGCGAGAAATAAATCAAATGGACTTCGTTTGCTGTCATAATAGTTACTTTTTATGCAACAAAGGTACACTTTTATGAAGAAAAAAAGAGTAAACGAAGACAAAAACCAAAATTATTTATTATCTTTGCGGCGTTGAAACATTCCGAACCCCTCCAACGGGAGACAAATTCGGATTTCCGATTCAGCCAAACATCCCTAATTCATCATTTAAAGATTATTGCGTTTGTTAAGTTTCCGACCCCTGCGTCGCAGCTTCAGCCGTACGTATTTCAACGAATAAAATTAAAATATTTAAATAACTCACTATACTGTATGTATAACATCATTCAATTGAACGACAAGAATTTGTCGGAACTACAAGCTATTGCCCAGGAATTGGGTATCAAAAAAACAGACTCACTTAAGAAAGAAGAACTTGTCTACAAAATCCTCGACGAACAAGCCATAGCCGGAGCTACTAAAAAGGTAGCTGCCGACAAACTGAAAGAGGAACGCAAAGAAGATAAGAAAAAACGCTCTCGGGTGACAGTAAAGAAGGAAAACGCCGACAAGGTTTTCTCTTCTACCAAGAATGGAGAACTAACTAAAACAGATGCCAAAACACCTGCAGCCAAAACACAGCCACAACCTAAAACAACAGAACCGACCCCAGAAACAGCTAAAGAGGCAAACGCCGAAACAAACGCCACTCCGGCCGAATCTGTCAAAGTGACACCTTATGCCACTCCGAAAAAGAAACCGGGACGCCCCCGTAAAAATCAGGTAGAAACAGAAGCTAAACCCGCAGAAGAAACTACCGAAAAACCGGAAACAGTACCATCGGCACAAGAAGAAAAGCCCGCTGCCCAACCGGAAACAGAAAAACGTCCCATCAGCAAACCGATTCTCAAACCCAAACCGGCCGTTGTAGACGAAGAAAGCTCGATCCTCTCGGATATAGATGCAGACGATGATTTTATCCCCATCGAAGACCTGCCTTCGGAAAAAGTAGAATTGCCAACCGAACTGTTCGGCAAATTTGAATCGACCAAAGCCGAAGCAGCAACAGCCCCCGAACCTGTGGCACAACCCCAACGCCCGCGTGTGATTCGCCCACGAGACAACAATAACAACAACAATTACAACAACAATAATAATAACCAACGCAACAATAACCAGCGTCAGCCTGTACAACAGCGTCCCATGCCGCAACAAAATGCCGCCGAAGCCGCACCCGTTCAGGAACGCCGCGTGATTGAACGTGAGAAACCTTATGAATTTGATGATATCCTCACCGGAACCGGTGTATTGGAAATCATGCAGGATGGTTACGGATTCCTCCGTTCGTCAGATTATAACTACCTCTCTTCACCGGACGATATCTACGTTTCGCAATCCCAGATCAAACTATTCGGTCTGAAGACCGGTGACGTAGTAGAAGGTGTAATCCGTCCGCCCAAAGAAGGCGAAAAATACTTCCCGCTGGTAAAGGTTTCTAAAATCAACGGACGTGATGCCGCTTTCGTACGTGACCGTGTACCGTTCGACCATCTCACTCCGCTGTTCCCGGACGAAAAGTTCAAGCTTTGCAAAGGAGGCTACTCCGACTCGATGTCGGCACGGGTAGTCGACCTCTTTTCACCAATCGGTAAAGGACAGCGTGCCTTGATCGTGGCTCAGCCCAAGACTGGTAAAACCATCCTGATGAAAGAAATCGCCAATGCCATCGCTGCCAACCATCCGGAAGTATATATGATCATGTTGTTGATTGACGAACGTCCGGAAGAAGTAACCGACATGGCCCGCAGTGTCAATGCGGAAGTGATTGCTTCTACATTCGACGAACCTGCCGAACGCCATGTGAAAATTGCCGGCATCGTACTCGAAAAAGCTAAAAGATTGGTAGAGTGCGGACACGATGTAGTGATCTTCCTCGACTCTATCACCCGTCTGGCGCGCGCATACAATACTGTATCTCCGGCATCAGGAAAGGTACTCTCGGGTGGTGTGGATGCCAATGCACTACACAAACCGAAACGTTTCTTCGGAGCAGCCCGTAACATAGAGAACGGAGGTTCGCTCACCATTATCGCTACTGCCCTGATCGACACCGGTTCGAAGATGGACGAAGTAATCTTTGAAGAGTTCAAGGGTACAGGTAACATGGAGTTGCAGCTCGACCGCAACCTAAGTAACAAACGTATCTTCCCTGCTGTCAACATTGTGGCATCGAGCACCCGCCGCGACGACTTGCTGCTCGACAAACAGACACTGGACCGCATGTGGATTCTACGCAAGTATCTGTCGGATATGAATCCTATCGAAGCAATGGATTTCGTAAAAGACAGATTGGAAAAAACCAAAGACAACGACGAGTTCCTGATGAGCATGAACAGCTAAAGAGTTCCTTTTGTGAACAAAATATAGTAAAAAGAGTGAGATTCTGTTTGATTCTCACTCTTTTTATTTAGCTTTGCACTACATGCATCATAAACAAGCATAAAACAAACATCGGGAAAACAACATTTACTGTGGGAAAGTCTTTCAATATAGCGCTTATAGTAATAGCAGTAACCTTATACTCTGTCACTACATATGCTGCCGATAACAAAGCAACAAGGCACGTGTCAGCGCTGCTGAACCTGATCGACAACAGCCTCAACTATAGCAAAGAAGCTCCCAACGACAGTATTATCCAATGGGGCAACGAATTGGCTCCTCTCCTGAAAAAGCAGAAAGAATATAAAACTCTATTTCAGTTGAAACAACTGATTGTGACAGCTTATGCCTCACGAGGAGACATGAACATGGCCATCGACCATGCCCGCCGGATGTATAAGGAAGCCAAAGAATTGAACTCCCCCATCGGTATAGCTCTTTCCAGCCGTGCCATTGGGGATGCCTACTTGAATGCCAACATGCAGCAACCCGCCATCGAATCTTATAAAGAAGCTCTGGAATTGCTTGACAAAATACCGGGTAGCGAAATCCTCGAACAAGAGATTCTTCCGAAATTCATCCTGACCCTGATTCAGGCCTCCCACATGGACGAGGTACGCATCTATCTGCAAAAGTTTGAAAGCCTGTATGCCGGTAACCCTAATCCTACATTCCACTTTTTCATATGTGCGTGCAATGCCTACTATAACATCGAGTCCGGTAATCCCGAAAAAGGAAAAGCCGAACTGGACAAAGCCGGGAAAATCCACGAACAACTGAATTCTCTCTACCTGCGTAGTATCTACAACTATATATTGGCCCAGTACTATCAGGCTGTCGGGAAGTATGAACTGGCCCTGCAACAATACGAACGCCTGACAAAGGTCCCTAAAGCACCTGCCCCCAACAAACACATCGGTTTGCAGCTTGAGTGTGCCCAACTGCTGACTCAAATGGGACGAACGGAAGAAGCCTATCGTATCTATCAAAAGGCCAACCGGCAAAAAGACTCTTTGAACGCTCTGAGCTATGCCCGGCAAATCAATGACCTACGGGGAATGTACCAGATAGACCGGATGGAAATCCGGAACCAAATTCAACGAAACCAAATCATCTTGTGGATCATCATAGCTTCCATCTTTATATTGATGCTTGTTTTGCTGTTGATTGTCCGCATCCGGCAGGAGTCCAACCGGCTTCTCCGCTCCAAAGAAGAATTGGAAATAGCCCGTAAGTATGCCGAGAACTCAATACGTACCAAAAGTCTGTTCCTGTCGAACATGAGTCACGAAATACGGACACCACTGAATGCACTTTCCGGATTCTCATCCATCCTGACCGACGAATCCATCGACAATGACACACGGTATCAATGCAATGACATCATCCAGCAAAACTCCGAACTGCTACTAAAGCTGATTAATGATGTAATAGACCTGTCAAATCTCGATCCCGGCAAGCTGACTTTCAATTTTAAAGAATGTGACGCCGTCAATATATGCCGTAACGTAATCAACACCGTAGAGAAGGTGAAGCAGACACAAGCCGGAGTCAGTTTTGTCACTTCACTGGATAGACTGACTTTGCGTACAGACGAGGCACGCCTGCAACAGGTATTGATCAACCTGCTGATCAATGCCACCAAGTTCACTACCGAAGGAAGCATCACCCTGACATTAGAAAAAGAATCAGAAACCATGGCTCTGTTCACTGTGACAGATACCGGATGTGGTATCCGGGAAGAGGAGTTGCCGAAGATTTTTATGAGGTTCTATCGATCAGAACTGGTAAAGGATGAAGAGGGCGTTGGAATCGGACTTTACCTGACCAGAGAAATTTTGCAGGAGCAGGGTGGCTATATCAAAGTGTCCTCCGTATACGGACAAGGAAGTAAGTTTTCCATTTATCTGCCTAAAAATAATTTTTGAAAAAGTACATCAACTATACCGGAATCGCAGAAATATGTTTTAAAATAGTAAATGGAATTCTTTCAATTCTGTAAGAATTTCATTTGCCGTGGAAAGAGTCTGGAAAGAATACTGTGTGATAATCTGTATGTAACCAAAAATGTTATATACAGATTTTTTTTGGAGGCTAAATCCTCTCCTCACCAGAAGAGCAAATTTTACTTCGTAAAATTGGATTTTGCTTCGCAAAACAAGGAGGATATATGGATATTTTAAAGGCATGTGGTTTAAGGAAAATATACGGAAGCGGAGAGACAGCTGTACATGCACTGGACGGTGTGAACCTTACGGTGGAGAAGGGCGAGTTTGTGGCAATTGTCGGCACAAGTGGAAGTGGAAAATCAACCCTTTTACATATGTTAGGCGGACTTGACCGACCGACAGAGGGAAAAGTGTTTGTGGATGGAAAAGACATTTTTGCATTGAAGGATGAGGAACTTACGATTTTCAGGAGAAGAAAGATCGGGTTTGTATTTCAGGCGTATAATCTGGTTCCGGTCTTAAATGTCTATGAAAATATCGTGCTGCCGATTGAATTGGACGGTGGAAAGATAGACCGGAAATTTATCGATAGCATTACAGAGACACTTGGATTGCAGCAGAGACTGGATGCACTTCCGGGACAGCTCTCCGGTGGTCAGCAGCAGAGGGTGGCGATCGCAAGGGCATTAGCGGCAGCACCGGCGATCATATTGGCGGATGAGCCGACCGGAAATCTGGACGGAAAGACCAGTCAGGATGTGTTAAGCCTTTTGAAAGTGACAAGCCGGAAATTCGCACAGACTATTGTGATGATCACACACAATGAGGAGATCGCGCAGCTGGCAGACCGTATTATTCGAATTGAGGACGGACGTATTATAAAGTAAAAGACACTGACAGGTACAGGACAGATTCGAATAGGAAACGGAGAAAAATTATGAAAGTAAAAAATCAGAAATGCATACGCAGACTAAGCTATAAATCGCTGTGGGCGACCAGAAAAAGAAATGTTATCGCAATCTTTGCGATTGCTCTTACCACGTTATTATTTACATCACTTTTCACAATTCTTATGTCGCTGAATGAGAGTTATGAAACTTACAATTTCAGACAGGCAGGCGGCTATGCGGACGGAACGTTCAAAGAACTGAGTGAGGAACAGGTGGAAAAAATATCAGTACATCCGGGAATCAGGGAAGCCGGAGAACGCACCGTATGTGGATTTTGCACCACAGGTGTTTTTGGAAAAGTTCCGGCAGAAGTCAGTTACATGGATAAAAACTGTACAAAATGGAGCTATGCGACACCAACGACAGGAAGAGAACCTGAGAAGAGCAATGAGATCGCAATGGACACGGTTGCATTAAAGCTGCTCGGGGTGACACCGGAGCTGGGAGCAAAGGTGACGATAGAGTATCAGGCTGGAGATAAAACGAATGGGGGATTTCAGGAAACAGATACGTTTATTCTGTCAGGATACTGGGAATATGATGATCTGATGCCGGTTCATTATATCAATGTATCAAAAGACTACGTGAAGTCAGTGGAAGAAAAGTGGGTGGCATCAGGAGAGAAAGCTTTCCGGACAGACCTGAATGTCATGCTGCCTTCAAAATTAAATATTGAACAACAGATGCAGAAAATCGACACAGACTTAGGATATGACTGGAATACGAGAGATCAGGAGAACAGTGCCCGTATCGGAGTCAACTGGGGTCTTACTGCTTCACAGTTAAATGCGGGGATGGATCCGGAACTTCTTGCTGCGATCGCAGCATTTCTGCTTCTTGTGATTTTTACCGGATATCTGATTATTTATAATATTTTTCAGATTTCAGTTACCGGAGATATCCGGTTTTATGGGCTGCTTAAGACAATCGGAACAACGCCGCGGCAATTAAAACGAATGATCAGACAGCAGGCATTCCTTTTATGTGTGGTTGGCATTCCGGCCGGACTTCTTCTGGGATATGGAATCGGGGCATGGCTGACACCTATTGTTTTAAAGGGCACAACAGTTGTGGGAACACATGTAACGATCAGCAGTTCCCCGGTTATTTTTGCCGGCTCTGCGATCTTTGCAGTGATCACTGTTTTCCTCTCCTGTACAAAGCCCGGAAAAATGGCAGCAAAAGTTTCTCCGGTGGAAGCAACAAAATATACAGAGTGTGTCAGTGTGAAGAAAAAGCGCCGCAGCTCGCATGGAGCAAAGGTTTATCAGATGGCATTTGCCAATCTGGGAAGAAACAAAAAGAAAACAGTTCTTGTTGTGATATCCCTGGCACTTTCGGTGACACTTTTGAATGTACTCTGTTCTTTTGTGGGTGGTTTTGATACGGAAAAATACATTTCACAACAAACCTGTGCCGATTTTATCGTAAGCAGCACAGATTATTTCCGCTACAATGATGCAGATGAATATATTTCAGAAGAAACAATTGCAGAAATTCAGGAAAATACGAGTGAGACGGTCAGCGGCAGCGGCTATATGACAGATATGACCACAATGGTATGGATGGATACAGAGCAATATAAGAAAATGGCAGTACCGTATCTTAGCGAAGAAGAGCTGGAAGAAAAAGTGAAGTATTATGAAAAAAGGGGCAGTGAGATAAAGACTCCAACAATACTGGAAGGTCTGGATGAGGCACTCTTTGAAAAAGTGACGGTATTGGATGGAGAACTGGATCCTTTGTTTGATGAGAATACACATGCAATTGCAATCCGTGTCCACACAGATGATTATGGCAATGTGGAAAATATAGAACGTTATCCCAAAATAGGGGATACGCTCACCATGGTTTACCAGAATATGTATGCGATTGATACCAGGACAGGTGAACCTGCTGATCCTGCGACAACGCCGGAAGAGTATGTGGAGATCCGTGAGGAAGAACCAAGGGAAGTGGACTATACCGTGTGTGCACTTGTGAAAGTTCCATATGCCATGACATTCCGCTATAGCGGATTAGGATATGACACAATACTTCCGGCAGAACGGATGAAAGAGGACTGCGGTGCAGAGCTGATCCGGAAATACTATCTGTTTGATACTCCGGATATGGAAGCGGAAAATGCAGCGGAGCGTTATCTTGCAGAGCTTACAGCAGGAGATACTTCTGTTCTGATGTATGAGAGCAAAGCTTCTATCCGAAGTGAATTTGAACAGTTTCAGAAAATGTTTTTCCTTCTGGGCGGTGTTTTGTGTGCGATCATCGGGCTGGTCGGCATTTTAAATTTCTTCAATGCGATCATGACCGGAATCCTTGCAAGAAAAAGAGAGTTTGCAGTGTTACAGTCGGTTGGAATGACAAACCGCCAGTTAAAGCAGATGCTTGTGCAGGAAGGGCTGTTTTACACTGCCGGTTCTGTGGTGGTGGCGTTTCTTCTGTCTTTGGTCTGCGGACCATTATCAGGAGACATGATGG
>ENA-OPSW01001452-OPSW01001452.1-human-gut-metagenome-genome-assembly--contig:-NODE-1452-length-13492-cov-2.404182_pt1 | contig 13492 bp, 11 predicted proteins | sample MGYA00241463_ERZ501918 | MGnify/ENA primary metagenome ERZ501918 (study PRJEB25962, sample SAMEA2042443) | human gut metagenome | biome: human gut; feature: human-associated habitat; material: faeces... | reverse complement strand
CGGTCTGTGATGTTGCGGCCAGTTAAACTCAATACCTACCGAAATCCATGGACCTGCCAAGCCTACAAGCGCCGGTTTTACAACTTCATTATAATAAACAGCGTCATATCCGTTTGTTTTATCGTATAATCTTTGAATTTTACCGCCGATTTCAGGTAAAATCATTACAAGAATATAATCGTTTTCCAAGAAAATTGCGTTGTATTCTTTATCAGTCTTAACGTCCGAAACACCCTCGCATACAGGGTGCGGATAAACTCGTCCGCTTGAACCTTGATATACACGTTTTTCAAGAAACATAGGATTTTTGTCGTAATCAGAAATTTCATATGTAGGTATTGTAACTTTTTCTTGCTTTAATATAACCTTATCCATAATAATTGCTCCTTCGCATATCGTTTTATTTATGATTAGATTATACACCGCCAAATCCAAAAAATCATTAAGCATTATTGCTGTAAAATATGAAATTATTGCTTTTTATAAAGAAGTCAATGTTTTTTCGTCTGCCGACGCTGAACCTTAATCTTGATCTGCGATCCATTCAATTTGTACCGTTCTGCAATATTTCATATACTTCAAATAACATTTCTGCCGCCACAATAATACTTAAAAATTTCTTTGACATTTTATTTACATCCGAAATATATTTTATAGGTATATCTTACAATATTTTTTTGAAAAATTCACAAGTAAGCGGTGCTTTTTCTTCTTCCAAAACTGCCTTTAATTCTTCTTTGCCTATTTTAAATTTAAGTTCCGTCATAAGATTACTCCTTTATTCATAGCACAAACCAAACGGTTTTGCACTTACAAATTGACCGGTTCCGCTTTTACCTACATATTTTCCGCAATCTGCAACAAGTTCACCGCGAAGAAAAACTTTATCCGGTCTGCCCTTTTGTTTCATACCTTCATATGTATAATAATCAACGCCTTGCAAACTGTCCGCATTTGTAAATACACCCTCATATTTAGGATCAAATATAACAATATCCGCATCCGAACCCGGAGCAATAACACCCTTTTGCGGATATATTTCGTTTATTTTTGCAGGATTTGTGCAACAAAGCTCAACGTATTTCTGACGTGATATTTTTCCTGTTTCAACACCGTATGTCCAAATCACATTCATTCTGTCACCCATACCCGGCGCACCGTTAGGAATATTCACAAAATTGTCTTTACCTTGATGTTTATTGTCTTTCCAGTTAAATCCGCAGTGGTCAGAACTGATTGCATTCAAATATCCTTTTTTAACTGCTCCCCACAATGCGTCCAAATGTTCTTGTGAACGAAGTGCCGGTGAACAAACATATTTTGCACCTTCAAAATTCGGCTTTGCAAGATTATCTGTTGTAATTGTTAAGTAGTGTGTACACGTTTCTCCGAAAATTGGATAACCGTCTGCATAAGCATCTCTGATTGCCTCCATTGCCCCCTTAGCAGTTACGTGAGCAACATACAACGGTGCTTTAGCAAGCTTAGCCAGTGAAATCGTTCTTTCAGTTGCCTCAACTTCTACAACAGGCGGTCTTGAAACCGCATGTCCGTATGGTTCTGTCATTCCCTTTGCAAGACATTCTTCATAATATCCTTTTTCCATCGCAATTACATGTGCTGCCGACATTTGCGGGTCAGGGATTGTGTACATTTCAACTTTTTCAAGACTTCCCGTTGATGAATCGGCTGTCTGCGTTTTACTGTCCCCACTGCCTCCGCATGACGCGGTTGCCAATACCATTGTTCCTGCCAATGCAAACGCAATTCCTTTTCCTAACAAACTCTTCATAATCTTTTCCTCCATTCTTTTTTCTTAATTATTTTCAACTACTGCTGATATACCTGTCTTCTTCCATTTGAATAACTTCTTTTCAAGGAAAGAAAGTAGGAAGTAAATAACAAGGTATTCGGCAGCAATAATAAACATTGCCATAAACATATCCGAAACTCTGAACCAGTTTTTAGAGTCTACTATGATATATCCTAAACCTATATCCGAACCCATCATTTCTGCAACTACCAAACCCGAAAATGCAAGTGCCAGGCTTGTTTTCATACCTGAAATGATACTCGGAAATGCCGCTTTAAATGTAATTTTCTTGAATATCTGCCATTGGTTTGCTCCCAAACTCATTGCCGCTCTTATCAATACGGGATTAATACTGTTAATTTCCTCTCGCGTATATGGTCAAGCGCCGAAAAAGGCTCGTCCATTAACAATATTCTCGGATTATTTGCAAGTGCTCTTGCTATTCCGACTCTCTGTCTCATACCGCCTAAAAGGCTGTCCGGATAATAATCCTTATATTTTTCAAGTCCTATCATTTTGATATACTTCATTGCAATTTCTTCTGCATTCGGATCTTTTCTGACCGATGGACCAAATGCTACATTCTGCAATACTGTGTACCACGGATATAACGCGTATTCCTGAAATACAATCCCCCTGTCAGCCGAAGGTCCGTGTATCATATTTCTATCGAGATACAAGGCTCCGTAATCCGGTACAGTGTATCCGGCAAGAAGATTTAGAAGTGTACTTTTACCGCATCCGCTTTTACCCAAGATACAGACAAATTCGTTATCTTCGATTTTAAGACTTATGTCTTCAAGTACTCTCTTTCTTCCGCCACTACTCTGTGGAAATTCTTTTGTTACCTTATCAATCTTAGCATTTGACTCACCTCATCTTTTAATACAAAAAGCGATGGCTGCGTTTTTTATGACGCCTTTGCCATCGCTTTCTCTTTGTTTATTTGTTAAACTTATTATAGCAGTTGAACTCATTATGTTATAGTATACTCTGCACAAAAACCGATACTTTATTTAAACATTTCATACAATGATAAATGTTTTATCATTGACGGTACACCTCTTTTTTTGATACACATCGGTAATAGTTCGCATATAATAATTTTCTCACATTGTGTCGTATAATTTAATCTAAATCATATATATGTTCACTTTTATAAAGTAAATATCCCCCGGCATAGCCGGGGGCTTTTCATCAACGGGCATAGCCCTACTCTACTAGCCACGCGCGAAAGCGCATTAGTACGACTGCCTCTTGCTAAGGGCTCGTTACTCGCTGCCAGTAAACTTGGCTTTATTTCTTGAACGATTCTACATCTTCAAATGTTAATTGACCATTCAGTCTGTCCTCTTTCAACTGATTACTTATATATGCATCTATCGCTTTAGTATTTTTCCCTACTGTATCCACATAATATCCTCTACACCAAAATTCTCTGTTTCTATATTTGTATTTCATGTTTCCCCATTTTTCATATATCATTATGCTACTCTTTCCTTTCAAAAATCCCATGAAGCTTGATACACTATATTTCGATGGTATTTCTACCAACATATGTACATGATCTGGGCATACTTCTGCATTAATTATATTTACTTTCTTCCAATTGCATAATTCTCTTAATATTTTTCCTATTTCTGCTCTTTTTTCACCGTAAAACACCTTTCTTCTATACTTCGGTGCAAATACTATATGATACTTGCAATTCCATTTTGTATGTGATAAACTGTGTATATCATTATTTTTCATATTGCTTAATTCTCCTTTTTATATAAGTATTATTGCTTCTGGCAGTCGCAATAATATTATATCAAAAGGAGTTTTTATTTTTCATCGCTAAAGCTACACTGAACCCCCAGACTATCTGGGGGTTTTCTTAATACAAAAATAACCGTAGCATAAGCTACGGTTATCTGCTTTAAATTATTACTTTGAAGCCAAGAAGTCATTAATCTTCTTTACAAGTTCGTCAGCGTCAACGCCGTGAACCATGCAAGCTTCCTCAAGTGATTCACCCTGTGATGCCGGGCAGCCAAGGCAGTGCATTCCGATACCCATTAGTATTGGAGCGATTTCTTCATCTATGCTTAAAGCCTCACCGATTAGAGTCTTTTTTGTTACTTGTGCCATTATTGTTTCCTCCTTTTTATATATTAAAACATTCTTCAAATTCTTGACCGTCAATAGTTTCCTTTTCAAGAAGTTTTTCAGCCACTCGTGTAAGTACAGCCATATTTTCAGTAAGAATTTGTTCAGTTTTCCGGTATTGTAAAGTCATTATATGCTTTACTTCCGCATCAATATCTGCGGCTGTTTTTTCGGAATATGCTTTTGAGTGTGCAAAATCACGTCCGATAAACACTTCGCCACCGTCATCATACGATACAGGGCCGATTGCCTCTGACATACCGTATTTTGTAACCATTTGACGTGCTATGTCAGTTGCACGCTGAATGTCACTTGACGCGCCTGTGCTGATGTCGTCCATTGTAAGTTCTTCGGCTACTCTGCCGCCAAGCATTACAATTATTCTGTCCAACATTTCATTTTTTGATGTGTACATTTTATCTTCATCAGGCACATACATCGTATATCCGCCGGCTCTGCCACGCGGTATTATTGACACCTTATGAATATGCGATGTTTTATCGACAAGTTTTGCCAAAACAGCATGACCTGCCTCGTGAAATGCCGTAAGTTTCTTTTCTTTTTCGGTAATAATTCTCGAACGTTTTTCCGTTCCCATCATTACTTTTAAGTTTGCGTCCTCAATATCTTTTCTTGTTATTTCAAGATGGTTTCGTCTTGCCGCAAAAATAGCGGACTCATTCATTAAGTTTTCAAGGTCTGCACCCGAATAACCTGCTGTTGCTTTTGCGATTTCTTCCAAGTCAACGTCATTTGCCAAAGGCTTTTTAGCCGAATGAACTTTTAGAATAGCCTCTCTGCCCTTTACGTCAGGAACGTCAACGACAATCTGTCTGTCAAAACGTCCCGGTCTTAAAAGTGCGGGATCAAGTATATCCGGACGGTTTGTAGCCGCCATCATTATAACGCCTTCATTTTCGTCCATTTCAACAAGCAACTGATTTAAAGTCTGTTCTCTTTCATCGTGACCGCCGCCCATACCGGCTCCTCTTTTTCTGCCGACTGCGTCTATTTCATCTATAAACACAATACACGGTTTGTTTTTCTTTGCCTGTTCAAACAAATCTCTCACTCGTGATGCACCTACGCCGACATAAAGTTCAACGAAATCCGAACCGCTTATAGAGAAAAACGGAACTTTCGCCTCTCCGGCAACCGCCTTTGCAAGAAGTGTTTTACCTGTTCCCGGCGGTCCGACCAAAAGCGCACCCTTAGGCTGTTTTGCACCGATTGCAAGATATTTTGACGGATTATGAAGATAATCGACTATTTCGTCAAGCGATTCTTTAGCTTCTTCCTGACCCGCAACGTCCGCAAACGTTACACCTGTCGCATTTTCCACGTTATACATCTTTGCATTGGACTGACCTATTCCCATAATTCCGCCGCCACCGCCGATTTTCTTCGACATTGAACGTGTCAAAATAAAGAACAGTAAATAAATAACTACCAACGGCAATATCCATGTAAGGAAGAAATCGAGCACGGGACTGTTATGCTGTATCGGCGTAGAATACTTCACACCGTGACTGTCCAAATCCGCAAGAAGTCTGTCGTCAGGGATATATCCCGTATAATACACATTTCTGCTGTTTTCCTTTGCCTGTTCTATAACCGCGTCTGTATCTATGCCCATCATCTTCATAAACTCGGTTGTTTTAGGCGTTGTTATCGGCTGTGATTCGTCATACTTTTCATATATGACAATCTGCTCCGACTGCAAAATAACCTCGTCAACTTTATTTTCATCAAGCATAGTCAAAAATTCACTGTACGATATTTCCTGTTTCTTCGGTGTCTGCAACGACAGCATTACCATATTTAAAATAACTGTCGCAATAATCGAAATCACCAAAAATATCAACAACGGATTTTTCAGCGGCGAACGGTTTTTCTTTTTATTATCCATAAATGTTCCTCCACGTTTTTCTTCATATTTATATATGACTAATATTAAAAATGTCAGTCAATAGATATTGTAGCACTTTCCTCTTATTATTGCAATGTTAAATAAATTTTTTTACACAATTTTATTAAAATTCACAATTCAGAAATATATTATTTTAATTGACTTATATATAAAAGAATGATAAAATATCAGTATCTGAATATTACTACATTAAATTCAAAACGAAAGGATGAATAACTCATGAAAAAACTAACAGCAATTTTGACATCACTTATTATGACACTTTCCGTCATATGTCAGACATCGGTTTTTGCTGCATTCAGCGACGTAGGTGACGATAATACTTACAAAGACGCTATTACAACTTTAACAAAGCTTAAAGTTATTGACGGATACGAAGACGGTACTTTCAAGCCTGACGGTCAAATCACAAGAGCCGAATTCACAAAGCTTATTGTATTTATACTTGGCTACAAAGACCTTGCATACGACTCATCAGACTTTACTGATGTTGACGCTTCACACTGGGCAAAGAACTATATTCAAACCGCCTACAACCTTGGTATAATTGCAGGTATGGGAGACGGTACTTTTGCTCCGGACGCTCCTGTAACTTATGAACAAGCTCTTAAAATGGTAGTTTGTACATTAGGTTATGTTCAGTTTGCCGAAAATCTCGGTGAATGGCCGGAAGGTTTCATTAAGCAGGCAAACACTCTTGACCTTACAAAGAAAGTTAATTCAACAGGTTACAGTGAAGGTGCAACAAGAGGTATGATTGCACAGGTACTTTACAACGCACTTGAAATACCTATATACGAAAACAACGGTTACAACTGGGTTGCAACAGAGAAAACTCTTATGCAGGACTACCTAAAAGTTAAAAAGCTAAAAGGTACTCTTGTAGGTGTTGAAGATTACTTGACAGAGGACTGCAAGCAAGACCTTAACGAAAGTGAAATGGCTATCTTGCCGAACGACAGCAGTGACCTTGTAAAAATCGACTTCTCGGAATTCACTTCAAACGTTACAGATATAAGCAAATATCTTGGCAATACTATCACCGTTTACTATGAACAGTTGACAGACAAGGACGACAGAAAGCTTATCATCATTGACGACGAAACAACAAAAAATTCTGAAATCAAATTAGATTATGAAGATTTAAACAGTTTTTCCGGCAACTCACTTAAATACTATGATTCATCATCAAAGCTAAAGACTGTAAAACTAAAAGAAGATGAACTTACAGTAAGATACAACGGCAAACTTGTTGAAAAGAACGAAACCGTAACTCTTACAAATCCGACAACAAAGCAGGAAGAAACATTCTCACGTGAAGAGGCACTTGAACAATGGCTTACTCCTGACACAGACTACACAATCTACGGTGACGTTAAACTTACAGACAGCGGTGACGACGGCACAATAGATATGATCCAAATAAACAACTATGACACAATAGTTGCTTATGCCACTCCTACAACAACAGATTACCGTATAACAGACAAGCTCGTAACAGGTAACTACTTAATCCTTGACCCTCAAGCGTCTGATTATACATACACAATCACAAAGAACGGTTCGGAAATTCCTGTTACATCAATTTCCGCAAACGATGTAATTCTTTATACAAAGAGCCTTGACGGTTCGTACTACACACTTCTTGTTACAAACAATCCTGTTAAGGGTTCAATCACTTCAATCGGTTCAAACGGCGATAAAATGACAATCGGCGGTAAATCATATAAAATCGGCAGCAAGTGTGAGGCATACATAAACGACAAAGACGGCAAAACTCTTAAAACAGGCGTTTCGGGTACATTCTATCTTGACGCATTTAACACAGCCGTTTTCGGAACACTTGAACAGACTGCCGTAATTCCTTACGCTTACATCACAAACGCATTTATCGACCGTGACGAAGGCGGTAAGATTTACATTACTGCATATGCACCGACTGTTTCGGCAAGCAGTGCGTCGTCATATCCTGTAAAGGATAAAGTTAAGTTCAACGGTGCATCAATCAAGAGTGAACTTATAATTGACAAACTAAAAGCATCGGCCGATTATACAAACGATGATACAGAATTGGCAGATCAGATTTACGGTGCAGGAAAAACTCCTACACTTACAGGTTTCTCACAACCGGCAAGAGTTACAATAACAAACGGTGAAGTTACACAAATCGTTGCTCTTACATCTGATGAACTTCAAACTCAAAATGACGACAAAGAACAAATCGCAAAGTGCAAAGCTGCCGATAAGTATACTTATTCATCAAACAGTTTCTCGCTTAACGGCAAAACAGCATTTTCAATAAACTCTTCAACAGTTGTCCTTTATGTTCCGGCAGACAGAACACAAAGAGAAAAATATGCTAAAAAGACCGCGTCATCAGCTTTTACAACAGGTGATACATACTATGTAGAAGCATACGACATCAGTTCATCAAAGGTTGCCGGACTTTTGGTACTTTACGGAAATGACGGTACACTTACATCAGTTAAGAAAGATACAAACTTCTCAATCGTTTCTACTTTGCCTGAAAGCGTATATAATGAAGTAAAAGATGATTCAGTTCTTCAATTCAACGTATTCGCAGGTTCAAACACAGAAAAAGCCTGGACAACTTATGACCGTACAGAATTTGCAGACGTGCAAGTCGGTGACGTTATCCAATTCGCTTATGACAGCGATCAGCTTGTACAAGGACGTATAAACAACATTAAGTTCGCAGACATTGCAGAAGTTCTTGATGGTAAGACATATGACGGCAAAAAGTTCAACTGGGAAGAAGAACAAGACCCTACAGAAGATAATAATTATCAAAAATACAAATTCGATTACAGATTTAAAAAGAACGGTACTGACGAAGACGAAGTTTACAACAGCACATCAACAGGTACAGTTCCTTACTCAAGAGCTTGTATGTACAACATCAGCCAAGTTCTTGCTGACGAAAAGAAGATTTATGTAACAAAGACAGGTTTTGAAAACGTTGACGGTACATATACTCTTGACGACAGCGATTACGAAGAAATCACAATCAACGCGTCAACAAAGATTGTTCGTATGGACGAAGACAGAGATGAAATCAGCAGATATGTCGATAACACAACAACAGACCTTTCAATCAACGATTTGAAAGACGCTAAAAACTATGGTGAAGATTGTTCAAAAGTTCTTGTATGCTCATCAAAGGGTACTGCAAAACTTATCGTAATCTATAATTAATCACAAACAACAAAAAACAAGTCACTTTGAAGTGACTTGTTTTTTTATTTACTTAACTTCTAATTTTTCCTGTCCGCTGTATCTCGGGATTTCAAATTTATACTTTGCCGTTGGGAATGCCTCGAACATACTGCTCATACTCTTTGCCTGTTTTGACGCCCACGCAATATCGGTTGCGTATTGATGTTCGGCAGGTTTTTCAGGGTTCCATCTCATTTTATACAAAGTATTCTGCCCGTATTTGGAATTATTGATATAATTTTCGCTTATCCACTTTGCGCCGCCCTCGATTGCCTTTTCTACACTCGTCCAGCCTTGCTTATACGCATATTCCGCACCGGCGTCAATCGGCGATTCGTCCACCGCACCGATACCGAACAAGTTATACACCGTTGTACCGTTATATTCAACACCGTTTGCAAGCTCAGACGAACCGTTACCTGTTTCAAGGCATGAATGAATTACAAGATATACTTCACTTACGTTGTTAACATCAGCCGCTTTCTTGAATTCACTGCCGTGACCGTCCAAAACGCCTTTACCCTTTAAATAAGTATCAAGTGTAGCGGAATCAACATTGTTTGACACACTCAAATCCATAAACTGATACTTTTCATATCCCGACACAAGATTTTCCGGATTTACATACTGTTCAACATTTTCCTCACTCGCCGGGAACACACCGTTTGTAAATACAGTCGGTTCTGCGGTCATTTGTTCTTCAACCATTTCATCAACCGTCATATCACAGTCGGTGTACACAACAGGTATATCCTCTTTACGTTTTTCCCACGTTGTAACGGTAACCGTGCATTTTGCCGTATAATCGCCGTCCTCCGTTTTTGCGTAAATGTCGGTTGTTCCGACACCGCAAGGCGATACAAGTCCCTCACTGTCCACAGTTGCAATCGACTCATCGTCACTGTACCATCTGACTTTTTGTATAGTCGCGTCTGTCGGCGAAACCATAGCCGTAAGTTTTGCGGTAATAGGCTTATCCGCATACAATGTCATTTCACTTTGCGACATTGCAACGCCCTCTACTCCCTTAACAACGCTTACTTTCAACTTTGACAATGCGTTTCCGCACCTTATATCAATGAATGTATCACCTATTTTGTCAGTCGGTGTAACAGCACCGTTTTCGTCAACTGCCGCAATCGTTATATCTTCGGATTTATATGTAATTTTCTTGTTTGTCGTGTTCAGAGGCATAACCTCCGCCGCAATTTTATACGGCTCATTTTCTTTGCCCGCGTAAAACAAAACCTTGCCTTGCTTTAAATTTATGCGTTGTGCCTTGACTTCGTCCCAAGTTGACACAGGTGCAAAATATACTTCGTCCGACACATATGTATCGTCATCTATTTCAACTTTGTACGCACCTTGTGCCGAACCTGTCAACACGGTAAGCACAGCCACGCACGCAAATATCTTTTTTACTGTAGGATTTTTCACTTTAAAAATCTCCGTTCCGTAATATTCTAAACTGTATTTTATATAATTCTCACCCTTATGTCAATGGAAAATATAATTTTATACGCAGTTTTCTGCTTAAAATATGACTTTTTTCTCAAAAAGTCATTGTAAATTCAATAAAAATAGTATATAATTATATAGTATATTCAGAATTAGATTTAAGGAGGATTTTCAATAGATGGAAAACACAGAGCAAACACAAGAGCAATTATCGGCACTTTTGCAAGTCCGCAGAGATAAGCTTACAGAACTTCAAAATGACGGACGTGACCCATTTAAAATCACAAAATTTGAGAGAACACACACATCTGCTCAACTTAAAGAAAACTATACAGAGGAAGACCGCGAATTAAAGAAACGCGGCAGTGACGAAGTACAAATCATAAAGGCACAAGTATCTCAATTTGACGGTCAGACTGTTTCAATCGCAGGACGTATTATGTCAAAGAGAGGTATGGGTAAAGTCGGTTTTGTTCACGTTTCTGATATAGACGGACAAATTCAGCTTTTTGTTAAAAAGGATATTTTGGGCGAGGACGAATACGCTCGTTTCAAAAAGCTTGATATAGGTGATATTATCGGTGCAGAGGGTGAAGTTTTCACAACTCAGACAGGTGAAATTTCGGTAAGAGCCGAAAAAATCACTCTACTTTCAAAATCACTTCTTCCGCTACCGGAAAAGTTCCACGGTATGACAGATACAGACCTTAGATACCGTCAAAGATATATCGACCTTATTATGAATGCCGATGTTAAAAAGACATTTATCAACCGTTCAAAGATTATTGCGTCAATCCGTAGCTACCTTAACGGTCAAAACTTCCTTGAAGTTGAAACCCCTATGCTTGTCGCAAACGCAGGCGGTGCTGCCGCAAGACCGTTTGAAACACACTTTAACGCATTGGACGAAGATTTCAAACTTCGTATCTCACTTGAGCTTTACTTAAAGCGTCTTATCGTGGGCGGCTTTGATAAGGTTTATGAAATAGGACGAGTTTTCAGAAACGAAGGTCTTGACACTCGCCATAACCCTGAATTTACTCTTATGGAATTGTATCAGGCATACACAGATTATCACGGTATGATGGATCTTACAGAAAATCTTTACCGCCACGTTGCTAAGGAAGTGCTTGGTACAACTACAATCGTGTATAACGGTATAGAAATGGATTTGGGTAAGCCGTTTGAACGTATAACAATGGTTGACGCAGTTAAAAAGTACGCAGGCGTTGACTTTAACGAAATTAATACACTTGAAGAGGCTCGTAAGGTTGCCGATGAGCACCACGTTGAATATGAGGACAGACATAAGAAGGGCGATATTCTTAACTTGTTCTTTGAAGAATATGCAGAGGAACACCTTATTCAACCGACTTTCGTTATGGATCATCCGGTTGAAATTTCACCGCTTACAAAGAAAAAGCCTGAAAACCCTGATTACGTTGAACGTTTTGAGTTCTTTATGAACGGTTGGGAAATGGCAAACGCTTATTCTGAGCTTAATGACCCAATCGACCAAAGAGAACGTTTTAAAGCACAGGAAGAACTTCTTGCACAGGGCGATGAAGAGGCTAATACAACAGACGAAGACTTTATGCGCGCACTTGAAATCGGTATGCCACCGACAGGCGGTATCGGTTTCGGTATCGACCGTATGTGTATGCTCCTTACCGATTCCCCAGCCATCCGCGACGTTCTTCTGTTCCCAACAATGAAACCGTTGGATAAGTAAAAATTAAAACATCATTGTTTATAGAAATATAGGCAATGATGTTTTTTTATTTAAAATATGCCATTTCCAATATTTGCTATCAAGTTTCCGGAATAAGCTACCACTTAGTCGGGAAATGTTGACATTACAAATATTCCTATATAAAATTTGCTTATAGTACGGTATATTAATAAATAATAAAAAGGTTGTGATTATGATGAAAAAAACGTTTCTTATTGCACTGTCAATTTTGACATTAACAAATTCCTTAAATGCTTTTGCAAGCACGCTTGACGACAATGTTATTGAAGATTTAGAAAAATTTCATATTGTTGAAAAGAGCGACGATTTACGGCTTAACGATCACATAACAAGAGCAGAAGTAGTAAAAATGGTTTCTGTCGCCACGGGAAATTACGACATAGACCACGTTGGCACAGATCAAATCTTTTCCGATGTACCGCCTACTCATTGGGTTGTAAAATATGTACGAACTGCATGGGATAGCTATATTATATCTGGATATGAAGATAATACATTTCGTCCCGAAAACAACATCACATATAACGAATTACAAAAGATAATTGTATCCGCCCTCGGATACACTCAATACGCAGAAATGCAAGGCGGATATCCGGACGGATATTTGACATATTCAGAAAAATACAACATAATGAACAACATTGACACATCAGATTCAAATGCATATGTAACACGCAAAGATGCAATGCAAATGATATACAATTCATTAGATGCACCTTTATTGGTTTATATGCAAACAAATTATCTCGAAGACGGCTCAATAACCTACGTCTATGAATGGCGTGACGGTGAGCATCGCCAATTTGAATCATTAAGAATGCGCTTAGATGAAGAATTTTCATAATTAACAATCTTATACTGCAAATCAAAAGTCGAATTTACTAATCCTAATTCGACTTTTTGTTTTTCCAATAATTGCTACCAAGTTTCCGGAATAAGCTACCACTTAGTCGGGAAATGTTGACATTCTCAAAAATTTTATATAAAATTCAGTTGTAATCACAGGAATATATTTTCAACTTTTCTATGATTATTACTAAACAAAATGTTATTAAAGATTTAAAATAAATATTTATGTTGATAATCATTATTCATATCATCAGTTTAGTGAGCTTATCACAAAGAGATATTCTAAAATTTTACATGATAC
>ENA-OPSW01001446-OPSW01001446.1-human-gut-metagenome-genome-assembly--contig:-NODE-1446-length-13519-cov-2.471554_pt1 | contig 13519 bp, 15 predicted proteins | sample MGYA00241463_ERZ501918 | MGnify/ENA primary metagenome ERZ501918 (study PRJEB25962, sample SAMEA2042443) | human gut metagenome | biome: human gut; feature: human-associated habitat; material: faeces... | reverse complement strand
TGGGATGGTAATTAACGAGAAAATTTAAAGGGGGCAACTAAAGAAATGGAAGAAATAGTAGTAGTGCTTATAATTGCAATTAGTTTAATTGCAGGCGGCTTATCATGGGAGGATAAAAAATGGAAATAAAAAACATAATAAAGAAACTGCATAAAAACGCAATAACAAACTATGAAATAATTCCAATGCAAGCGGGCTGTGACACAGTTCGCGTCCCTTACAGAACTGGTTATGAACTTACCAACATAACTGAATTATTCAAGAGAGGTGTTAAGATTGATATTGACACTTATACAAAAACGGTAACTTTATGGGATGTCAAGCAATGGGAACGATTGATAAAACTGTATGACAACTTGACGGTATTAGTTGAGTTGTTTTACGCAGAACTGCGAACCGGAAAAACACCTGCAGAAGCAAAACAAACGCAACATGATTATGCAAAAACAAATAACATGTTGGATGCGTTTTATATGATTTATAAATAAAGGAAAAGCCGTGCAAAGCGGCTTTTCTTATTGTATTTTTTATGAAAATATGATACAATATAATTATACTATAAAAGGAGGTTTTGTTATATGGCAAGAAAAAACAGGTATGCGAAAGTATACGCGCAAGAACTGAAAAGAATTGAAAAGCAAGTGAATAAATTGCTCGCACAAGGTTATGCAATATCAATTGGCATGCCAAAAGTAAAACAGCAACCTACAAAATCAGATGTTCAGCGGTTGAAGAAAATAACACCGGACGTTATACAAAAATCTTCTGAATCTTTAATAACTGATAGCGGTTATAAGTCAAAAAGGCGAAAAGCAAAAAAGAAAATAGGTCGGGGAGAATACAAGTCAAAAAGACGAAAAGCAAAAAAGAAAAGAGGACGCGTAGTAGATTATCCCTCTAGTGCGGATATTATTATAGAAAATTTTATAAACACAACATACACATATTTTCCGGTAGCAGAACGCATGTGTAGGCAATGGCTAGAAAATAGCTTAAGGAAGAATGGAAAAGAAGCAACAGCAGAAGCGTTGGAAGCTGTACCGTGGCTTACTATCCATGAAAGTTATGACGCAGAAAAAAATGGCGGACACTCTATTGTACCTGAGTTTCTATCTGAAATATCAGAGAACTTAGGTCTTTCCAGAGATCAGCAAAAAGAATTTTTAGATTCATTCGACTATGAAAACGGTTGGGGTGAATATTAAATGTTTCACGTGAAACATTTTGAGAGGTTTCACAATGTCAAAAAAATCAGCGAAAAAACCCGTTATAATAGCGGCAGACTTTGAGACAACCGTATATCCCGGTCAGACATCGACAGAAGTTTGGAGCGCCGCATGGATAGAATTATTTACAGAGCGACCGCACGTTCGCGGTAACATAGAAGATTTTTTGAACGATATTTTTAATTTGAATAAAAACGTTCTATGTTATTTTCATAACCTGCGTTTTGATGGAGCATTTATTGTGTATTGGCTTTTAAAGAACGGCTATACATGGAATAATGCACGTAATAAAGGCATGAACGCAAAAGAGTTTAAAGCTTTAATATCAGATACAAATAAATGGTATACCGTTACAGTCAAACCAAAGTTTGATACAGTGATCGAGTTTAGGGATAGTGTTAAGCTGATGCCTATGACATTAGATCAAATTGGCTCTGCATTTAATACGAAGCATAGGAAATTGGAAATGGAGTATATAGGAATGCGACACGCAAATTGTGAAATAACACCGGAAGAATATGCTTATATTATTAACGATATTTATGTACTAAAGGAAGCGCTGGAAGTTATGATAAAAAGTGGACATGATAAATTAACCATAGGCTCATGCTGTATGGACGAATTCAAAAATAAATTTGATGCTATGGACTTCAAAGCAGCTTTTCCGAATTTAAAAGAGATAGCATTGATAAAATATGAGCTTGGAAGCGATAACGTAGATCAATATATTCGAAAAGCGTATAAAGGAGGTTATTGCTATTACAAATACAAACAAAGAAAACATATTACACAGAATGGCATGACTTTTGATGTTAACTCTCTATATCCTAGTGTTATGCACAGTAAAAGTGGGAACTATTACCCAACAGGGAAACCGATATTTTTTGAAAAAGCAATCCCTTATAAATGCTTAGAAGCGCGCGTGTATCCGTTTTATGTTAGATTGCGCTGTCGTTTTAAGCTAAAAGATGGGTTTTTGCCGACTGTGCAGATTAAAGGAGACTATAGGTATAATTCTACTCAATGGCTGGAAACTTCTGATATTTATTATCGCGGGAAATATTATAGATATTTTACAAATAAAGAGGGGCAAAAAGAGGAAGCAAGGCCGGAACTAACGCTTTTTATGACAGACTATTTACTTTTATTAGAACATTACGATGTGTATGACTTAGAGATTTTAGACGGTTGTTATTTTCATGGCGCGATAGGTTTGTTTGACACTTATATAGATCACTACATGAAAATTAAAATGACTACCAAAGACAAGGGAGAGCGAACAGAAGCAAAATTATTCCTAAACAACTTATATGGACGGCTTGCCATTAACGATAACAGCTCTTACCGTGAACCATTCATCGACCCTGAAACAGATTCTATAGGATTCGAATTGCACCCGGAACATGAAAAAGACACACTATACATTGCAGCGGGCGCAGCTGTGACGGCATACGCGCGATATTTTACCATAACGCACGCACAAGCTAATTATCAAAATTTTGTTTACAGTGACACGGACTCTATACATATGCTGGACGATGGGCAGCCAGTAAAAATGATAAAAGAACACGCTACAGAGCTATTGCATTGGAAGAGAGAAAGCGATTGGAGCAGTGCTATATTTATAAGGCAAAAGACATATGCAGAGTTTGTGCAAAAAGAGGACGGGAAAAAAGTGACAGGACACTGGGAGATAAGGTGTGCCGGGATGCCGGAAAAGTCAAAAAAATTATTTTTGGCAAGTCACCCAATAACGGATTTTAAGATTGGCTTGAAAGTGGGCGGAAAATTAAAACCAAAATATATTAGTGGCGGAATGGTGTTAGTGGAAGATTTTTATACTTTACGCGCAAAAAGATGTTGACACTTTAAAAGGTTTGTGCTATTATAATAATGTAATAAAAAATAAAACACAAAAAAAGAAAGGAGCAGAAAAAATGAGAAAAGGAGACGGAGACGCAAGGACACGGTTTTTTACAAGAACTGTGACTACAACCGTTATCAAGGTGGCACAGTTTGCGGATGGACAGGTAACTGCCTTTCCTGATATCATTGTTCCGGTTAGAGTAAGCTCTAATACGGCAATTACAAGGGAGATCAACAAGGCATATCCGGATGCAAAAGGGTTGTTTTGTGTGAACACGGAATACAGGGAAGAGCTGAGACGTTTAAGCGTTGAAGATTTTCTGAAGTATTCCGAAGTCGTAACAGTTGACGAAGCAGAAAAAGCAGAATAAAAGGAGAGATTATTATGAGTTTAATCAACACAGTAACCGGCAAAAAGCAGCTGTACACCCTTTCGCAGAATAGCGAGGGCTTAACCGTTCACGTAGGTGAAGATATGGTGGTAGTTGGAGTTGCACAGTGGGAAACTACTAGAAAAGCAACCGGAGAGTGCGTGTGCACCGGGTTCGTGCTGCAGGACGGACGTTGTATTACAACACTCTCTCCAACAGTCGCAGATTGTATTCAGACGCTTGAACAGTTTGTCGGAGCGCCGACAGCAGACAATCCGCTTACACTGCGGGCGGAATACCGGAAGTCCAACAATAAAAATGAATTTTTAACGCTTGTTCTTGTTTGACAGGGCAGCATAAAAAGAGGAACAATTGTTCCTCTTTTTTATTGAGAAAGGGGCAGCATGGAAAAGCATTATAGGCTAGACAACATTTTAAAAACGAAAGACTTAGACGGGAATACACCCGACATTTTTATTATAACTGGCTCAAAAGGTGGCGGAAAATCTTTTGCCGTAAAAGAATATTTAATCAATGCATTTTTGCATAAAAGTAAAAAGTTTATCTGTCTAGTTCGAAAAAAAGATGAATTGAACAGCTATATTCCCGCTTTTTGGGCAGATGTAAAAAATAAATTTCCGAATACCGATTTATATTCAGTATCCAGCGGTTCTGGTAAATTCGCAGAAGTTTTTATAAAAACGGAAGATTTTGAAATATCTTGTGGGTATGTGATTGCGCTGAGTATGGTCGATAAAGTTAAGAGAATATCTACGTTTTTTAACGATGCAGACAATATTTTTCTAGACGAGTTCCAAAGTGAAACGGGCGACTATTGCGCGGATGAGATCACGAAGTTTTTTGCAATCAATGACGCAGTCGGTAGAGGTTTCGAACAATTAACGCGAAAACTAACCTATTTTTTAGTTAGTAATATGGTTTCGTTATTGAATCCGTATTTTGTCGCTTTAGGGATTCATAAACGCTGGCAATCTGGAATCCACTTTATGCGAGGGCATGGCTGGGTGATGGAGGTCTACAGAAATAAATACGTAGCAGAGGAAAAACAGCAAAGCGGGTTTTATCGTGCGTTTTCCGATGCGTCCTATTTTAACTATAGTATTGACAATATCTTTTTGTTGGATAATGTGCAATTTATTGCAAAACAGAATCTTGCGGGAGCAAGGTATTTAATGACAATAAAACATAATGGTATTTTTTATGGCTTATGGATGTTGCAAAACGGAAGATATTATATATCGTTAAAAGCAGACAGAAATTTTCATCGGCTTTTTGCAATTTCCACAAAAGATCACGATGAAAACACATGTTTAACTGGCGCAATATCCGCGCAAGTGTCGATGTGTAGAAAGCAATTTAATGCCGGGAATTTTCGTTTTGAATCACAGGAATGCAAAAATATTGGAATGGATTTTTTGGGAATTAGGGCTTGACATCGGTACAAAAGGAAACTATAATAAAACCATAGAGGGAGAACTTACAGTACAGACAAGATCCCCCGTGTGAAACGGCTCGTCTGTATGGCGTATAGGGATGTGCGCGTGTTTTCCCTTACTTATTAACTTAGCCGAACACGGGAGAAAGGAAAAAAATGAAGCGAGAAGATTTGATTTTAAAAGCGCGAATGATTGCGCGGATTGATTCCCCAGAAGAGGGCGCGTTGGACGAATCTGCAATTCTGAATTTAATCGCGGAAATTGCAGACGAGAACGATCGTCTGGAAACAGAAGTGGCGGACGTTAGAAAACAGTACGCAGATGCTTTTCTGTCTGGGACGAAGAAAGAAGAGGACAGAGAAGAAGTGGAGGAAAAAGAGGAAATCAAAACAGAAGATTTTCTCGATCTGTAAAGGAGGTAAAAAAATGGCAGTAAAAGGAGTTTTGAAAAATGTGCCTTTAGCGCTGAATAGCTTTAGAGCCAGTTTAAAAGGTACAGAATGGGATGGCTTGCTTCCCGAAGTTACGAACTCAAACATTAGGGAGTTCGGTCAGGTCATGATGCAGTATCAGCCGATCATGAACCGGTTCATGAACCAGCTTGTAAACGTTTGGGCATTGCAGAAAATCGACAAAATGTATTTTACTTCCCCGTTTGCTTTTTCAAAAAGGGGCATGTTGGAATACGGAGAAACGATTGAGTCCGTATGGGTAAAGATCGCGGCTGCTCACTCGTTCTGCTCAGACACCGACCCTTGGGCGATGTTAAAGCAGGAAAAGCCCGATATCGCGGTTGCTTTTATGAACCGAAACCGGGAAGAGTTTTTTAAGAAAACTGTGAACCGCGAAATGCTGCGGAGTGCGTTTTACAGTGCGCAGTCACTTGGAAATTTCGTTGATCTCGTGATCAATTCCATGTACACCGGAAATGAAGTATCGGAAATGCTGTACGCAATGGGTGCTATCGTGTCTGCGCTTGACAATGGTTTTGTTAAGCTTGTGCATGTGACCGACCCGACAGACGAACAGAGCGCAAAAGACTTTCTTACAACGATGCGCATAGTTTCCAATAATTTACTCTTCCCGTCGGAAAATTATAACGCAGCAGGTGTTTTAAACACCACAGCCAGAGAAAGCCAGCGCGTATTTATTACGCCAAAAGCCGACGCTGTAACATCTGTACAGGCACTTGCCTATGCGTTCCATATGGACGAAGCGCAGATTCTGGGTAGAATCACTGTCATTCCAGAAATTCCGAATCATCCGGAAATTGTTGCGATTGTGGCAGACGATGACTGGTTGAACATCTACGATCAGCTGTTTGAAACATCGGATTTTTTCAATGCAGAAAAGCTGTATTGGAATTATTGGTTACACGTCTGGCAAATATACTTTACCAGTCCATTTCACAATGCAGTTGCACTTACTACGGAAGCAGTTAGCGAGTACACAGCCGTGACGATCACCGGAGAAGCGTCGATTGCAAAAGGCGCACAGAGTAAATACACAGCAGCTACCACACCTGTAAACGGCGGGGTGATCTTTTCCTTAGAGGGAGCGGAAGCAACCAGCACAAGGATTGTTTCGAGCGACAGCAAGAGCGCAACCATTGAAGTGAGCCCGAATGAGACATCTAAGTCGTTGGCACTGAAAGCGGTTGTTGCAGGACAGACAAGTGTACAGACAACAAAAGCTGTGACGATCACAGGATAAAGATTTTATAAAAAGGGAACGGAAGCGTTCCCTTTTTTCAAAAAAGGAGGTTTAAAAGGTGTCGCTAGAAACAGTATACGCAATGCAAGCAAACGAACTGATGATATGCGCAGACGTTCCTCTTGACGCTTCTCAGGTCCGGCAGCTGTCTTTTACAGATAAGAACGATCAATATAATTATTTCCGGTCAAAAGCAATCCGTTTTTTTAATGATTTTAAATATATCCGCGAACACAGAGGGGTAAAAGTCCCGGTAAACGCGGAAGAGATCGGTAACGCGTGTTATCTATGTTTTAAAAATCAGGCAAGCGGGAAATGGTATTATGCTTTTGTAACACAGGTTATTTATATCAACCCGGAAACGTCGTTATTGAATTTTGAGATAGACGTTTACCAGACGTTTTTGTTTGACATGGTTATAAGGGACTGCGACATCAGCAGAGAACATGTTGCAAACGATGATTTTAAAACAAACACGGTGCAAGAGCCTGTTGACGTTGGGGACTATGTGATCGCACATGAAGAATCGTTTGATCTGGATAAACTGGATGAAGAAACAGACTATCAGTTCGTTATTATTTCCGCAATAGACATTCTGGCAGACCCGGGCACACTGGAAGAACCAAAAGTCACAGGTGCGAAAGGCGGAATGTATGCTGGTTTGCCGTCCGGTGCTAGAGCGTACTTAGTAAGTCCTAGACGCGGAACTAGTTCCATTTCCTCCGTAATGGATTCACTATCAACGTTTCCGTGGGTGTCGCAGAGCATACTTGCAATTTACGCCGTGACATCTTATAATATAGGCGGAGCAGTAACTGTGGAGCAGTCAGCAATGGGGTTTTCGGTTGGTGTAATTGCAGATAGTTCCGCGCCGTCTGTAATTCCAGTGGGAGGTGTGCTTGCAAACTGGATATCAAAATTCCCGGCATATAAAAATAAAAAAATGTACACGTCTCAATTTTCTTTTATTGAGGTTGTGCTGCCTAATGGAGCGAGAACCGTATTAAAACCGGAATTTTTGCCAGATGGTATTCCCTCTGTAAAAGTAGTTGGTACGCTCATTCCATCGCCGAATTTATATCTATACACAGAAAACTATTGTGACGCGGAAGATGATTTTTTATTGAACGCGAACAATATCAGCGGTTTTCCTTGCTTCCCTGTGCAAAATAACACATACCCACTACAGACCGCGCAGGCAGAAGCTACAAACACTCTTGTTCACTCTCAAAACAGATCGAATATTTTTTGGGACACAGTTGGGAACGTGGCGCAAGCTGTATTTACAGGCGACCCTTTGAATGTGCTATCCACAGGAATAGACGCATACAAAAATGTGCGGTCTGAGCTTCAAAGTTCCGAAAGGGACAGACAGCGTATCGGACAGATGCAAACGAATGTTAGCTTGACGGGCGCAAGTGGTGGCGGGCTTGCAACGTTCATTGCTGCTAAGAAGCTGGAAATTCTCTACAGGTGGTGGACAGTAAAACCAGAGTTCGCGGAAAAGATCGAGCAGTTTTTTGATGTTTACGGGTACAAGGTCAGCCGTTTTGGAGTTCCGAACTTAAATAGCAGACCGCGTTATAACTATATTAAATGCAATAATGTAAATGTTTATGGGAATATTCCGAATGAATTTTTGCAGCCATTGCGCAATATGTTTATAAACGGTTTTACCTTATGGCATGACAAAAACAATGTTGGAACATACGGAAACAATACAAAGTAAAAAAGGAGGAAGAAAAAATGGGAAGAACAGGTTTTTCAACCGACCCGCTCGGATTGTGCGGTATCGGTTATGATGCAAAAATCGTCAGAAAATTTGATGAGCGCGTGACGTTCGACCATTTTGTCAGTCAGCTGTACTTATTAGCAATCAACCGCTATACATGGGCAGGGTTGCCGGACACTGTCAGCGCCCGCGCATTGGAGCAGGCGTTAATTTTTAACGGTGCAGTGTGCTTTTTTAAAGATGATGTAATGGGGTATCTGTGTTTACCTTGCGCAAAAGCGGGAAGCCTTAATATCTACAATATACCGACAACCCGATATATCAATACAGCAAGCGGGTATCATCACAAAGCGACCGAAAAAGACAGCACTATCATTTTTAACGATCAGACGTTCCGCCCGTTCATGCCGGAAATTTATTATTTCGCAAAAAAATTTACTATGATTGAAAAGGCGAAAGATGTGAACACCCGGCTACAGATGAAACCTAAAGGAATTTTTGTAAATAAAGACAATGTAAACAGTGCGAAACACGCTATCAATGAAGCGGAGGACGGAAAACCTTTTGTTTTGGTAGATGATACAGACGGTTTTTCTGCTGATACAAAGGGAGTGTTAGACTTTTCTGTTCCGTGTATTCTGGAACAGCTGGAAAAAGAAAAAAACTGCATATGGTCTGAGTATTTAACGCGTTTAGGTTATAACAACCTTAACATTTACAAAAAGGAACGTCTGGTGGAATCCGAAGCAGAAGCGAATGAAGAACATATTCTTGCGCTTAGGGACGGTGGGTTGTTTATGCGCAGGGAAGCAATAAAGAAAATTAAAAGACTATTCCCAGATTTATCTGAAATTCGTGTAGACTTTAATCCTAACTGTAACCGCTTAAGTCTGGGAACGCAAGAAATCGCTGGAATTGATAGCACGGAATCAAAGACCAGTCCTGAGATTGTAGACGAACCGGAGGTGACTATAAATGAGTAACCACACAACAACTTTAAGGAATATAATATACCATTATTCGCAGGACAATAACCCGCTGCACCCAGAGGAAGAAAAACGGTATGCGTTTATCCGGTTTGAAGATGAAATTGGTGTTATGGAGCGAATCGAAAAAGCACGTTCTAAGATGCTGTATAACACAAACAAATTTTTCGATGAAGAATTCAGAAACGCTTTTTTCCAACAGTTTTGCGTTGACAATATGATGCGGGAAATTGAATACGAAACAACGGAATATTTTATTCTGAAATTTAATCAGAACGTGTCGCGCTGGCTGCCTGTATACAATAAACTTTATGAAACCAGTTTGCTTGAACTGGACAAATTAAAAAGCTACAGCAGGGAAAGCACACGGACTGGTGACAGAGAGACGACCGCAAGCGGGAAAAGCACAAGCGAAAGCAACAACAAAAATATTTTTGATGATACACCGGAAAACCGCTTGACAAACGCGGATTATGCAACTACAATTACAGTAGATCAGGGGAGCGGGAACGGAACGACATCTTCAAACGGAAAAGAGGTGTACGACGAAAATTATAAGGAAAGCGGATACAACGTTCCGCAGGCAGAACTGATTTTAAAATACCGGGAAACGCTTATGGATGTAGTAGGGCAATTCTCGGACACGGTTTCCCGTTCTCTTTTCTTAAAAATTTACTAAAAGGAGGTAAAAGAGGTGGATAAAAAGTTACCGGAAAAGCTATGTTTTAATAATGCCTATTTATCCTTGCCGTCTGAGTGGGATGCGTCAATTAGCCAGTTGGAAATTATGCAGAAGATTGCATACAATATTAATCAGATCATTCAGTTTTTGACTGACTTAGAGACGAATTACCAGAACTATACAGACACAAAAGTGGCAGAGTTAAAAGCGGAGCTTTTGAAAACTCTCGAACAGACGGTTGAAACCTTACGCGTCTACATTGACACTCAAGACGTTTATTACTGGACAGAACATACCAAAGACGTAAAGCGGCTGGAAGATTTAATAACAGAGTTACGGCTGTATGTGGACAATGTCAAACTTACGCATGAAAAAGATGTTGCGCAGCTGAATGGTAAAATTGACGAGACAAAAGCCTATCTGGAACAGTACACAGACTTTGCAGTTGAGCGTCTGAAAGCGTGGGTAGAAGAGCAGCTGGAAAAGCTGCGGTTTGAAATTGACGAAGTAAACGAAGATGGTTTCCGTATTTTTGACCCGACAACCGGATACAGAGACAGAGTTGGAAACACTGTTAATAATGTGTTCGATGTTTTAAGAGTGCGGGCAATTACTTGCGGACAATTTGATGCTTGGTTTTCAGCTTTTGACAAGAACTGCGAAGATTTTAAAAAATTGCATATCCGTGCGGGTGCGTTCGATGCTGAAAGCTATTACAAAATGTACGGTGTTTTTGATGCAAGCGTGAACAGTCCGGGAAGCGGTGATTTACTTTCCCATGCCAGAGCACTTGACGAGGTTATGCAGGTGGACGCAGAACTACACTTGACCGCGCAGGAATTTGATTCCGTTATGGCAGAAACTTGTCAGGCAATTAAAGCAAAAAATAAAGATGCGTTGTGGTGGGATACCGAAAACGCGACTTTCTACGATACGTATAATGCGGGGAATGGTTTAGGTGTACGGACGGTTGGAAGAAGTGCGCATGGGTTTATTAAAAAATGCGTAACGAGTATAACACCACCAAAAAAGCCAACAGCTGAAACATACCCCTATACGTGGACGGGAATAGTTGGATTCAAGGTGGAAATCACTAATGATAATGAGTGGCACGCGTGGCTGTGCATAGAGACAAACAGCAGTAATGGTATTTATTATTATCAAACAGAAAATAAATATAAAAACGGATTGGTAACAGTTATTCAGTTCCGTTTTAATGTTTACAGTTTAGCCGCACCCGGAGAAACATCCTCTCTTGATAATTTTGCTTTTGCATCCATTAGGGGTGTTTTATGTTGCGAAAACGCTTTACTAAAGGAGTTACCAGTTAAAAAGGAGGTGCAATAAATGTTTACACGTCACACAAGGTTTTTTAATTTCGGAATGTACCAGAAAAAAGATGCTGTTGACATCATGGGAGATTGGAACGAAAACAACAAAAAGATTGATGCAGCCTTGCAATCACTGAAAGGTAAAACATCCGGCGTAAAAAACGAAATGGCAACAGTCCAGACAGAGATCACAAACATGACCGAAGAAAATAAAACATTAAAAAACACAATTACATTATCGCAGGGTAAATTACTGGCTGTGATGCCCGCACTGAATGTTTTGACGCAGGTTGCCAGCGGTGCAGAAACAAAAGCAGCAAAAGCGGTTACTGATATTAGCAATTCAATAGAGCTGGTAACAGCAGCGCAGGAAGCGGTTAAAATTGCGAACGATGCAAACAGCGCGAACGCTGGAAAGATAACAAGTTTGCAGGAAAGGATTGCAGCTTTAGAGACTGCATAAAAAGGAGGTAAAAAATGAGTAGCACAAACAAAACAGCCAATTTTAAATTATCCCAGTTTATCGGCACAGACAAGCCTACTTTTCTGGGAGACTATAACAACGACATGGAGAGCATTGACGGCGCTTTATTTACTGCTAGTCAGACAGCGGATGAAGCAGTTAACGATGTGGAAACTGTAAAGAGCGCGCAGGCAGGGCTGAAAGCCGTTCACGAGGATACCAAAAAACAGGTCGCACAGCTGAAAGAAACTGCGGACGGCATGACCGGAGACGTTACGGCAGGACAGGAAGCAGCTAACAGAGCAGAGCAGAAAGCAACAGCCGCACAGACGGCAGCAACCGATGTTGTAAACGCTGCGAATGCGGCTAGTGCGAACGCGACAAAAGCAAAGCAGACGGCGGATGGAAACAAAACGACTTTGCAGGAGCTTGATCGTAGGGTGACGGCACTGGAAAGTGCGCCAAAACCATCTACGGAGGTTGTGTTTAAAGTTATAGCGGTCGGAGCATCTAGACCAAACACCGGAACAAGCACTTTTTTTTATAAAAATCTTGATAACATGACTTTGATAAAAATGGTTGTGTCAAACGTTCTTGGAACTGTCAATGTGCAAGGTTTAACACGTAGCGCTACAATTCAACAGGGTTCTGCGCCAGTAACTTATACGGAGAGTGACTTCAAAGATGAGCGTATTGGTATTGGTCGTCCTAATACTAGTGATGGATGGAGTACGGCTGAGGTGGCTCTTACTTTTCGTATAAACGCATGATAAGTGGCAACAGGTGGATAACGCTTGCCGAAGCGTTGGAAAATGCCCGCGAGGTTTACGACTACCTTGCGGGCAGCACCGTACAAGGCAGATGGACATCTTATGCAGTCTGCGCAATGTTGGGAAATATGTGGACGGAATCACATGTCAACCCGGGAATATGGCAAAATCTAGATGCCGGGAATACCGACTTAGGTTTTGGACTTGTGCAGTGGACACCAGCAACAAAACTTTTTAGCTGGATGGATGAAAACGGATACCCACACGACAGCGGGACAGGACAGTTAGAGCGTATAAAGTGGGAGGTTGCAAACAAAAAGCAATGGATTGCTACTTCTAAATATCCGTACAGCTTTTACGAATTTACACAATGGACAACCGGAGAAAGCGTAGAAGCTATGGTGAAAATGCTGGCAAACATGTTTTTAAGAAATTATGAACGACCAAAAGACCTGAACCAGCCAAACAGGGGAGAAATGGCATGGTATTTTTGGCAGAAGCTGTATAATGGGGAGGATATCGACCCGAAACCTGACCCGCCACCCGAACCACCTGAACCGCCTGACCCTGACCCGCCGATCGTGTCGGAAGCACCACTTTACTTATTTAAAATAAATAATATGTTTTTACCGTCAAACGGGGACAGACTTATAAACCCTATTTTCTTTAACAAAACACAAATACTGCAGGACGGTGTTTTCTTGCGTGTAAATGGTAGCACGTATATAAAATTATCCGAAAGCGTATATAAATTAGTACAAGGAGGTGGTTAAAATGGTTGAGCCTTATATTGCAATTACAGTTATCTGTTATGGTATTTCAGAGGTTGTCAAAAGTGCAAAGCTGGTGTGCGATGAATATATTCCATTGGTGTCTGTATTTATTGGCATTTTATGTTCTATTATTTCGATTGTGTACGGGT
>ENA-OPSW01001444-OPSW01001444.1-human-gut-metagenome-genome-assembly--contig:-NODE-1444-length-13556-cov-2.066440_pt1 | contig 13556 bp, 12 predicted proteins | sample MGYA00241463_ERZ501918 | MGnify/ENA primary metagenome ERZ501918 (study PRJEB25962, sample SAMEA2042443) | human gut metagenome | biome: human gut; feature: human-associated habitat; material: faeces... | reverse complement strand
TACTTTGCAGAATGTTCAATAATACCCGGCTGGCAGTAAGAGGAAAGGCGTGTCTGAAAAGCCTGGAAAGATGGATGCAGAAAGTACTTGCAGAAAGCAAATTCTGCACTTGTTTCGAAGCTGTGTGGTGTATAGAGTACAGGCAATAGCAAGATGCAAAGATCTCCCCCATAGCAAGACCAACAACGGCAAAAGAGATGGAAAGATCCAGCTGATGGCTGGTGCGGTAATAACAGAAAAGAAACACGAATAAAATACGGAATGTCTGTTCAAAAAGTTGGGAAACAGCAGGAATTTTTGTCTGCTTTAAGCCAAGCGAATAGCCGCAGATGCAGCTGTGGATTGAAGCAAAAGGAAACGTATAGGACAATAAAATCAGCAGTTCTTCGCATCTGGAATCATGGAGAAAAGAGATGGCGGTCATATGTGCATTGTGCTGTAAAAAAATGGTCAGAATACAGGAAAGAACAAATGTAAATATCAGGCCGGTTTTTAATAATTCTTTTGCTTTTTCCGGATGGCCTGCAGCATTTTCCTGTGCAACGCAGCGGGAAAGAGCAAGTTCGGTTCCGGCACAGGAAAAAGAGATGCCAAGGGCATATACAGGAAATACAAGTTGATAAAGGCCTACATTTTCTTCGCCAAAGGTATGACCCAAAAAAATGCGATAGAAAAATTTGTCCGGTATATGGAAAATGAAAATACCGACCTTGTTGTATGCAGTTTTTCTATGTTTGACGGTGAAAAGGTTTTCCGCACTGTCAAAAAGGCTGACGGACTTAAACGTACAGGCGGAGATGCACGAAAAGATTATTATGAGCATATGTTTATGTACGGCGAACGCGGGATTCAAGGGGCGGCTTGGTTTAAGCTATACAAGACCGATATAATCAGAAAAAACGGTATTGAGTTTCCTAAGCTCAGAAAAAGCGAGGACGATGTTTTTGTTGCAAGGTATGTAAACTGTATAGACAGTTTTTATATGACAGGCGATGTGCTTTGCAGATACTATGTAAACTCATATAAAAGATTTTGGGATAAGTATCGCTTTGATATTTTTGATACGTCAAGACAGTCTACAATGTACGTTAAGGACATTGTTTTAAGCTGGAACAGAAATAACAAAGATGTTTTGCAGAGAATTTATGATGATTATTTTCATAAAACATTCGGAAGTTTCTGCTTTTTGTTTAATCCGAACTTGAAATTAAACCGCAAGGCAAGGTATGCGAGGTTAAAAGAAATAACGGATATTTTTATGGACGATATATCTTGTGACGGTATAGAAATCAACCATCCGATTTTTAAGTGTATGAAAAAGAAAAATTACAGAGCGATTTATGTAAGAATTGTGCTTCATATTTGGAAACATAAATTCGACTGAATTTGACACAAGCTATTGACTAAAGAATAAAACAGTGGTACTATTTTATAGTGCCACTTTATTGATGTATAAATTAAGGGGAGAGAATTTTGAATCAGAAAGAACGTCTTGAAATGATCAGAAGAAAGCGTTTGCGTGAACAACGCAGACGTAAATTTTTAATTCGCAGAGTGTTTGTATTTGCAGTTGCAATTATAATTGCAGCTCTTGTCATATTCGCAATTAAAGGGTGCGTGTCGTCCGTATCGCAAAGGGCTGAGCAGAAAAGACAGGAGGAGCTTGCGGCTATGTCAACGCAGACACCGACAACTGCACCGGCACAAAAATCAAATTCATCGGATATTATCAAAATTCGGCGTTTATCGGTAATTCGTTCGTAGACGGAATGATGAATTACAGCCTTGTAGAAGGTGCGGATTATTTTGCGAGAATCGGTTTGAATGTCAATGACGCAATGACGAAATCCACGTCAACGGGTACAGTGCCTGTTATTGAAGAACTTAACAACGGCAAGCAGTACAATAAAATATTTATGATATTCGGTGAAAACGAACTTGGTTGGGCTAATTCGGATACATTTGTAGAGCAGTACGATGCACTTATTGACAAAGCAAAGTCATATCAGAGTACGGCAAAAATATATTTGCTTGCGATAACCCCGGTAACCAAAGAGGTATCGGACAATAACGTGGATAATACAAATAACGAGCAGATAGTTAAATACAATGAATTGATAAAGAAACTTGCCGAGAGCAAAGGTGTTGTCTATGCGGACGTATACAGTGCCGTTGTAGGCGAGGACGGCAATTTGCCTGACGGAGTGGCGAGTGACGGTATTCATTTCGGAGAAGATTATTATAAAAAGTGCTTGGTTTATATACAAAATAATATACAATAATTAAAAGAGAGGATATATTGAGATGAAAAAATTAGTTTTGGGTTTGGCGGCAGTTATGATGTGCATATCGCTTGCAGGCTGCGGAGGTAAGGCTGCTTGCGTCGGCATTGTCGAGTGACGGTAAATTTGCGGAACAGCTTACGGAGGTTTCATCGGATATTGCTGAAAAGAGATATATGATTTCAGACGGCGAAGTTGAAGAATGTGTGTCATATACAGGTACACCGGCGGTTGTTGATGAAATTACAATATTTAAAACATCAGATACGGAATCTGTGAAAGAAAAAGCCGAACAACATATTGAAACACAAAAAACAACATACACAAGCTATGCACCGAATGAAGTATCAAAGCTTGACGACTGCGTTGTTGAAACTGTCGGCGATTACGTTATCGTATGCGTAAGCGAGGACTCATCAAGCGTACAGAGCATAATTGACCAATATACAAAATAATTTGAAAGGGTGTAGGTAGTGTACTTTTCAAGTTTATTATTTTTGTTCGTGTTTCTGCCGATAGTTTTGGCGGTATACTATATTGTGCCGAGAAAATTCAGAAATGCATTTTTACTCTTGGCCAATCTTGTATTTTACGGTTGGGGAGAGCCTGTTTTTATTTTAATAATGATTGTTTCTGTCGTGTCGAATTATATATTCGGACTGCTGATAGAAAAATACCGTGATAACCAAAAACGTAAAAAAACGTTTTTGGTTTTGTCGCTTGTAATTAGTTTAGGACTTTTGGCGGTGTTTAAATATACGGGATTTGTGACTGATATATTGAGAGCAATTCCGCCGTTTAGCTTTATGCCAAAAATCAATTTACCGTTGCCGATAGGAATTTCATTCTATACATTCCAGACGTTATCGTATACGATTGATGTATACCGAGGGGACACTAAAGCACAAAAAAGCCTTGTGTCTTTCGGAACGTATGTTTCATTTTTTCCACAGCTAATAGCAGGACCGATTGTAAGATATACAGACATTGCGAAAATGCTTGATGAAAGACGTGAAAACATATCGCAGTTTGCCGACGGTATAAAGTTGTTTGCAGTTGGGTTGGCGAAGAAAGTTCTTATCGCAAATCAAATGGGTGTACTTTGGGATACAATCAGAGGAACATCGTCAAACGGCATAGTCGGTGCGTGGATTGGCATAATTTCATACGCGTTTCAGATATATTTTGACTTTTCGGGATATTCCGATATGGCTTGCGGACTGGGTAAAATGTTCGGTTTTGAATTTATGAAAAACTTTAATTATCCGTATGTTTCAAAGACGATAACTGAGTTTTGGCACAGATGGCATATTTCGCTTAGTTCATGGTTTCGCGACTATGTTTATATTCCGCTCGGCGGCAACAGGTGCAAATTACCGCGTGTGATTTTTAATTTGTTTGCGGTTTGGGCATTGACAGGATTATGGCACGGTGCAAATTTTAATTTTATTGCGTGGGGAATTTATTATTTTGTTATCCTTGTGCTTGAAAAATATGTGTACGGCAAATATCTTGAAAAATTGCCGTCTTTGCTAAAACACATATACGCATTGTTTTTAATACTTCTCGGTTGGACAATTTTCTATTTTGAAGATTTCGGACAATTTGCGACGTATTTGACAAGTATGTTTACGTTGAAAAACGGTATTATCGGCGGTGATACGCTCAGTACAATACTTATGTATTTGCCGATTTTGATTGTGACGGCAATGGCGTCACTTCCGATATGGAAGAACACGTATTTGAAATTAAAGGATAAAAAGTATATGGGCGTGTTGGAAATTGCATTTTGTGCGGTTGTGATTGTGCTTTGTACGGCGTCACTGGTAAATCAAAGCTATAATCCGTTCCTGTATTTCCGTTTCTAAGGGGTGATATAATGGCTAAAAAAAGAGATATATTGCTTACAGTATTGTTTTGCGGATTTATAGGTGCAATGGCGGCGCTTACCGCGTTTTTGCCGAAACAAGAGGTTTCGGTGAACGAAAAACGAACACTTGCAAAATTCCCTGAATTCAGTGTACAAAAATTGTTTAACGGAAAATGGGAAAAGGATTTTGAAACATATATTTCAGACCACTTGCGTCAACCGATTCATATTATATGCTTTATTCGGGACGTAACGGCTCAAATGGGGTATATAAAGGAAAAGACGGGTATATTATTAACACACCTGTAAAGTGTGATGAAGAGAAATTAAATGCAAATATAACAGCGATAAATAATTTCGTGAAAAATACGGGTATCGAAACAAAACTTATTGTTGTACCGTCAACGGGATATATAATGTCGGAAGAACTTCCGAAAGTTCATACCGAATATAATGACGGCGAAATAATCGACGATATAAAAAACAGGGCAGAGAACGCAGAATTTATTGATATACGCGATACTCTGACCGAAAACAAGGACAAGCAGATTTATTATAAAACCGACCACCACTGGACAAGTTACGGTGCGTATTTGGCATATAAAAAGTGGGCGGAAAGTGAAAATATTGAAGTTCGCAGTGATTATGATATTGAAAGTACAGACGGATTTTTCGGCACGACTTATTCAAAAAGTGCATTGTGGTACGAAAAATCTGACAGTATAGAAACGTGGGAATATCCGATTAATGTTACGGTGACGATTAATGACGGCTTTGAAGATGAGGTTTGTGACAATATGTTTTTTAAAGAACATCTCGAAGAACTTGATAAATACCCGGTGTTCCTTGACGGAAATCATAATTTTGAAAGGATTGTGAATAACGATAATGAGGACGGTAAGAAAGTGCTTGTGATAAAAGACAGCTATGCACATTGTTTCGTGCCGTTTATGGCTGAAAATTGTTTGCAGATTGATATGGTGGACTTGAGATATTATCTTAATAATGTATCTGCATTGACGGAGCAGAACAGCTATGACGAGGTGCTTATGCTTTACGGAATAAGCAATATGTGTGAAGCAAACGATTTGGCGATACTTCAATAATAAATAGCATTAAAAAAGCGGAGATTTTTAAAATCTCCGCTTTTTGTATGTTATTTAATATCCGAAAGTGAAATAACTTCAACAGTATCAGGTGTGTAGCGATGTTCCATAACATCAACAAGTGCTTTAACAGTGTCAAGACTTGTCATAATCGAAACGTCGCACTCAATAGCTGTACGTCTGATTTTAAATCCGTCTGAATGAATATCATTACCCTTCTTAGGAATGTCGATGATAAGGTCAATCATACCGCTTCTGATAACATCAAGGATATTCGGAACACCCTCTGAAATCTTCTTTGCAACTTGTACCGGAATATCGTTATCTTCAAGCAATTTTGCAGTGCCGGCAGTGGCAATAAACTTGCAGCCAAGTTCGTGGAATTTCTTTGCGATAGGCAAGAAGTTTTCTTTATCCATTTCACGAACCGTAACAAGAATTGTTGAACCTGCCTTTGGAATTGTTGTACCGGCGGCAGTAAATCCTTTGTACATAGCCTCGTGGAAGTTTTGACCTACGCCTAAAACCTCACCTGTCGAACGCATTTCAGGACCAAGACTTACTTCAACCTGCGGTAATTTTTCGGTTGAGAATACAGGAACTTTTATAGCGACTGTATTTGTCTGCGGTGCAATACCTGTTGAATAACCCATTTCTTTTAGTGATTTGCCAAGCATAATGTTTGTTGCAATATCAATAACAGGTACGTTTGTAACCTTTGTGATATAAGGTACCGTACGGCTTGAACGTGGGTTTACTTCGATAATATAAAGTTCATCTCTGAATTCGATAAACTGAATGTTAATCATACCGATAACCTTTAGTTCAAGTGCAATTCTGTATGTTACGTCAACGATTTTATCAATAATATGCTGAGGTACATTCTGCGGTGGATAAATTGAAATTGAGTCACCGCTGTGTACACCGGCTCTTTCAAGGTGTTCCATGATACCCGGAATAAGAACGTCTGTACCGTCACAAATAGCGTCAACTTCAAGTTCACGTCCGCCAAGATAACGGTCGATAAGAACAGGATTTTTTGTATCTTTAATAAATGCGTCTGTAAGGTATCTTACAAGGTCGATTTCGTTTCTTGTAATTTCCATACCTTGACCGCCAAGAACGTATGACGGACGTACAAGTAACGGATATTCAAGCTTATTAGCTTCTTCAATACCTTCCTTAACACTCCAAACAGCCTTACCCTTTGGACGCTTTATGTTAAGTTTTTCAAGCATTTCGTCAAACTTTTCTCTGTCTTCAGCCTCGTCAATGTACTTAGGCTGTGTACCAAGTACAGGAACGTGCATACTGTCAAGAAAGTTTGCAAGTTTGATAGCAGTCTGACCGCCGAATTGAAGAATAACACCGTCAGGCTTTTCAAGTTCGATAATGTTGTAAACATCTTCTTCTGTAAGCGGCTCGAAGTATAGTTTGTCTGATGTATCAAAGTCTGTACTTACTGTTTCAGGGTTGTTATTTATAATAATTGTTTCGATACCTGCTTTTTCAAGAGAAAGAACAGAATGAACACTGCAATAGTCAAATTCGATACCTTGACCGATTCTGATAGGACCCGAACCGATAACGATAACTTTTTTCTTATCAGAAGGGAATGACTCTGTAGTTTCGTCATATGTTGAGTAATAATACGGAGAAACAGCCTCAAATTCACCCGCACAAGTATCAACCATTTTGTAAACAGGGATAATACCCAAAGATTTTCTAAGATTATATACCTCGTCTGCGTCACAACCGATAAGTTCTGAAATGCCCTTATCACTAAAGCCCATTTTCTTATATTTCTTTAGAATGTCATAAGTCAAATCGGCTAATTTATATTTCTTTAATTCTTCTTCTGCGTCTACGATATTTTTAATTTTCTGCAAGAAGAATGGGTCCATACCTGTGATTTCGGCAAGCTTTTCCATATTGTAATTTCTGCGGATAAGCTCTGCAAGGTCGAAAAGTCTTTCATCATCAGGAACGATAACGCGTTGCTTTAATTCAACGGTGGTACGTTTCTTTGAAGATTTTCTTTCAAGTGTGTATTGTTTTATTTCAAGTGAACGAATACCCTTTAGAAGTGATGATTCAAGAGTATTGCCGATAGCCATAATTTCACCTGTAGCCATCATCTTTGTACCAAGATTACGCTTCGCACCGAAGAATTTATCAAACGGCCATTTTGGAATTTTTGTTACAACGTAGTCGATAGCAGGTTCAAAGCAAGCGTATGTTTTACCTGTAACGGCATTCTTAATTTCGTCAAGGTTGTAACCAAGTGCAATCTTAGCGGCAATCTTAGCGATAGGGTAGCCTGTTGCCTTTGATGCAAGTGCGGATGAACGGCTCACACGAGGGTTAATTTCGATAACCGCATAGTTAAAGCTTTCCGGATCAAGTGCAAACTGTACGTTACAACCGCCTTTAATTTCGATTGAATTGATAATATCAATAGCCGCTTTACGCAACATTTGATATTCTTTATCAGCCAAAGTAAGTGCAGGAGCGACAACGATTGAGTCACCTGTGTGAACACCGACAGGGTCGATGTTTTCCATTGAACATACCGTGATACAGTTACCTGCACCGTCACGCATAACTTCAAATTCGATTTCTTTCCAACCCTTGATTGACTTTTCAAGAAGAACCTGACCTACTCTTGAAAGGTGCAAACCTTGTGAAAGGATTGTTTCAAGCTGTTCGGGATCTTCAGCAATACCGCCGCCTGTACCGCCAAGTGTGTAAGCGGGACGAACGATGACAGGGTAGCCGATTTTCTTTGCAAATGCAAGACCTGATTCAACGTCTGTAACGATTTCAGACGGAGCAATCGGCTGATTTGTGCGTTCCATAAGACGCTTAAAGCTGTCACGGTCCTCACCCTCTTTGATAGACGGAATTGAAGTACCGATAACCTTCATATTATACTTTTCAAAAACGCCCTTGTCGTAAAGCTCACAAGCAAGGTTAAGACCTGTCTGACCGCCCATGCCGGCGATAATTGAGTCCGGACGTTCTTTTTGAATAATCTTTTCTACATATTCTGCAGTAAGCGGCTCAATATAAGTGTTTGTAGCCATACCTCTGTCAGTCATAATTGTAGCCGGGTTTGAGTTTACAAGTACAACGTCAATACCCTCGTCTTTAATTGCCTGACAAGCCTGTGTACCCGAATAGTCAAATTCGGCAGCCTGTCCGATTACGATAGGACCTGAGCCTATAACAAGAACTTTCTTTATACTTTTATCTAAAGGCATATTAGTTTACCCCCTTTAAAAATCTGTCAAATAACCAACCTGTATCAAGCGGTCCCGGTGATGCTTCAGGGTGGAACTGAACGCTTTGGATTGGTAGAGTTTTATGTCTGATACCCTCGCAAGTACCGTCATTTACGTTTACAAATGTTTCTTCAACAGTGTCCGGCAAATCTGCAACTATATAGTTGTGATTTTGACTTGTAATGAAAACATTGCCTGTTGTAAGGTCTTTTACAGGGTGGTTTCCGCCGTGGTGACCGAACTTTAATTTCTTAGTTTCGCAGCCAAGTGCAAGACCTATAATTTGATGTCCCATACAGATACCGCAGATTGGATATTTACCTATTAATTGCTTAACAGTATCAACTGTACCCGGAGCGTCAAGCGGATCGCCGGGACCGTTTGAAAGGAATACAAGGTCCGGATTTGCTTCTTCGATAACCGAAGCGGGAATGTTGGCAGGAAATACTGTAATTTTACAGCCTCTCTTCAATAAATCGCGGATAATACCTTGTTTTGCACCCATATCTATGAAAGCAACGTGCGGTCTGCCTGTTTCATTTAATGTATATACCTGTTCGGCAGTTGTGTCCATAATAACGTGACTGTTGTCAAGAGAGTTCATAAGTACATTGACTTCTTCATCACTCGGCTCGCCCTGCATAATGACACCCTTCATTGTACCTGCTTCACGGATAACTCTTGTAAGTGCTCTTGTATCGATACCCTCAATACCTACAACACCCTGTTGACGAAGAAAATCATCAAGGTTCATTTCATTTCTGAAGTTAGACGGAAAATCACACTTTTCTCTTACTACAAATGCTTTAAGATTAGTGTGCTTTGCCTCCATATCCTCAAGATTAATTCCGTAGTTACCGATAAGAGGGAAAGTCATAGTGACAATCTGACCTGCAAAAGACGGATCAGTAAGAGTTTCCTGATAGCCTGTCATACCGGTTGTGAAAACTACTTCTCCGACGATGTTTTTCTCAGCGCCGAAAACCGTTCCCGAAAAACGCATACCGTTTTCCAAAATAAGCTGTGCTTTCATAATTGTTCTCCTTCCATGTTAGTGAATTAAGCTATATAGCCCAAAAAAAAAGACAATGAATAAATAACATTGTCAGTTGGTTTTTAAAAAAGAAAATAGAAATAAAGGGGAAACAGAATACCCTTTGTCTGCTTTTATTGAGTTGTAATTGCCTACGCAGTACATACTGTTTTATATCTCCTTTATGTCATTTTTATTATTGTACCACGCAATGAGTGGTTTGTCAACATATAGTACGGATTTTGTTGGTTGGTGTCAAGGTTTGTTTATATTTTCTAAATAAATAAGTGCAAAGTAACTTTTATTTTGTAATGTTAGTCAAAATTAAAAAAAGCTATTGACATTTTAAATCCATAGGCGTATAATGCAATTAAAGTTAAAGAGATTGAACACAAGGGCGTGTTCGTAAGATTGAAAAAAGGTCTTACGAATGCGCTTTTTCAGTTCAATTAGGAAAACTTAATATTATACATTATAATTAAGCACAAAGGCGTGTTTATCGAAAGTATCAGAAAATTTCGATAGACACGCTTTTTTGTTTAAAAGAAAGGGGAGTTTAGTCATGGCAGAAATGACAAAAGTCGAAATTATCACCAGACAAAGCAAGCTTGAAGATTTAAAGGCGGCTTTGAATGAAATCGGAATCAACGGTATGACAGTTACCAATGTTCTTGGATATGGTGTACAGAAAGGTCAGAAACATCAGTACAGAGGTGTTGAGTATAACGTTGATTTACTTCCGAAAATTAAGATTGAAATGGTTGTATGTACAGTACCGGTTGAAGATGTTGTAAATACAGCGATTTCGGTTTTAAGAACAGGCGAAATCGGTGACGGTAAGATTTTCATTTCTCCGGTATCACGAGTTATTAAGGTAAGAACCGGTGAAGAAGACAGAGAGGCTTTATTATAGAAAGTTTCATTAAATAGGAGGATTGATTGATTATGAGTACAGAACTATTAACAACAGCAGTAGACTGTTTTTGGTTATTCTTTGGCGGTGTATTGGTGTTCTTTATGCAAACAGGTTTCACAATGGTTGAAGCAGGCTTTACAAGAAGTAAAAACACAGGTAACATTATTATGAAGAACATAGTTGACTTTATGTTCGGTTCAATTATTTATTGGTTTATCGGTTACGGACTTATGTACGGCGAAGGTAACGGATTTATCGGTATTCCGTTCGGAGATATGTTTATGAACGGTATGGCAGGTGCAGAGAATATGGATTATACGGCATTGTTCTTCCAAACAGTATTCTGTGCAACATCTGCAACAATCGTTTCAGGTGCAATGGCTGAAAGAACAAACTTCAAAGCATATTGTATCTACAGTGCGGCTATTTCATTGTTCATTTACCCAATCACAGGTCACTGGGTATGGGGCGGCGGCTGGTTGTCAGAGTTAGGCTTCCATGACTTTGCAGGTAGTGCAATCGTACATATGCTTGGCGGTACATTATCATTTGTAGGTGCTGCAATTCTTGGTCCGAGAATCGGCAAGTACACAAAGGACGGAAAAGTAAACGTTATTCCGGGTCACAACATTCTTATTGGTGCACTTGGCGTACTTATCCTTTGGGTAGGTTGGTTCGGATTTAACCCTGCATCAACAGGCGGTCTTTCAGACGGTGGCGTACAAGTAGCCGCTAAGGTATTTATCACAACTAACCTTGCCGCTTGTGCAGCTGCAATCACAACAATGTTCTTTACATGGATTCGTTACGGTAAGCCTGATGTTTCAATGACTCTAAACGGTGTTCTTGGCGGTCTTGTTGCAATCACAGCTCCTTGTGACCTTGTAACTCCGTTTGCGTCAATTATTATCGGTGTTGTCGGTGCAATTTTGATGTGTCTTGCAATTCCGTTTATCGATACAAAGCTAAAGGTTGACGACCCTGTCGGTGCAATCAGTGTTCACGGTATATGCGGTCTTTGGGGTACAATCGCAGTCGGTTTGTTTGCTTCAGATACAAGTGCCGGTGCAGAATTACTTGGTCTGTTCTATGGCGGCGGTCTAAAGGCTTTGGGCGTTCAAGCTTTGGGTGCTGTTTCACTAATCGCTTGGGCAGCAATCGTTGGTTCAATTCTATTTGTTGTATTGAAGAAGGCAGGATTGCTTCGTGCTAAGCCACAAGAAGAAATTGAAGGTCTTGACTCAACAGAACATGGTCTTGCATCAGCATACCCTGACTTTGTTACATCGTATAACGAGAAAAGATCAATGTAATTTAATAAGGTTAATCTCTTTTTCAAAGATTAATATATATACCCCCTCAGAGAGCTTTTTGGTTATCTTCAGACGGTGATAAATTGTCCGGAACGTGCAGTTGCACTTTTTGTGAAAATAAACTCTAACGTACACTCGTACGTGACGAGTTCATTTTCGCAAAATCCGAACTAATTTCTCGCAGTCTGCCGGAGTGCAGACTTTGTCTACACTCCTAAGAAAACCAGGTTTAGCTCTCTTTCTCTTTTGTAATTATTTTTATAAAATACTAAAAAACTGTTGACAACAAAAAGTTAGTGTTGTATAATAGTGTTACAGTGATTGAACACAAGGACGTGTTTGTAAGAGGATATTCTTACAAATGCGTCTTTTTTGTTTTTGCGGTTCAATCGGAATAAAAAAATAATGAGTTAAATTAAACACAAAGGCGTGTTTGACGGATTGATTGCGGTCAATTTGTCAGACACGCTTTTTATGTTTAAGAGAAAGGGGAGTATATAGTCATGGCAGAAATGACAAAAATCGAAATTATCACAAGACAGAGCAAACTTGAGGATTTAAAGACGGCTTTAAACGAAATCGGAATTAACGGAATGACCGTATCCAACGTATTGGGTTACGGTGTGCAAAAGGGACAAAAGCACCGTTACAGAGGCGTTGAGTACAGCGTTGACTTACTTCCGAAGATAAAAATTGAAATGGTTGTATGTACAGTGCCTGTTGATGATGTTGTTAATACGGCAATTTCGGTTTTGAGAACAGGTGAAATCGGTGACGGTAAGATTTTTATTTCACCTGTATCGAGAGTTATAAAAGTAAGAACAGGCGAAGAGGACAGAGAGGCTTTATTATAGGGGGTATAAAAATATGTTAAACAGTGGCGATATAGGATTTATGATAATTGCGGCAACGTATGTGTTTTTGATGACACCGGGATTGGCATTTTTCTATGGCGGTCTTGCACAAAGAAAAAATGTGCTCAATACAATGATGATGTCAGTAGCATTTATGGGACTTTCGTCGGTATTGTGGGTACTTTGCGGATATTCGCTTTCATTCAGCGGTGACTTGGGCGGAGTTATAGGAAACTTAAAGTGGTTTGCGTTTAACGGTGTCGGAGCGGAGGCAGGTCCTTACAGTGACAATATCCCTAATATGGGTTTTGCGTTGTTTCAGATGATGTTTGCCATTATAACACCGTCGCTTATTACAGGTGCGGTTGCGGGAAGAATGAAATTTAAAGCAATATTCTTATTCGTATTTTTGTGGCAGTTTGTGGTTTATTATCCGATGGCTCATATGGTTTGGGGCGGCGGATTTCTTGCTCAAATCGGCTCAATCGACTTTGCCGGTGGTAACGTTGTACATATAAGCTCCGGTGTTTCGGGTCTTGTGCTTGCAATATTAATCGGTAAGAGAAAAGGCATTGAGAAAAGAAGTGTCGTACCGCATAATATTCCGTTTGTTGTACTCGGTGCATCACTTTTGTGGTTCGGTTGGTTCGGATTTAATGCAGGAAGTGCGCTTGCGGCAGACGGTCTTGCACTTCACGCATTTACAACAACTAACACTTCTGCGGCTTGTGCAATGCTTTCATGGATGATTATAGATATAATCAAAGGCGGAAAGCCGACAGTAGTCGGAGCTTGTACAGGCGGTGTTATCGGTTTGGTGGCAATTACACCGGGTGCAGGTTTCGTACCGATATGGGCGTCGTTTATTATCGGTGCACTTGTCAGCCCGATTTGTTAC
>ENA-OPSW01001442-OPSW01001442.1-human-gut-metagenome-genome-assembly--contig:-NODE-1442-length-13572-cov-2.864393_pt1 | contig 13572 bp, 10 predicted proteins | sample MGYA00241463_ERZ501918 | MGnify/ENA primary metagenome ERZ501918 (study PRJEB25962, sample SAMEA2042443) | human gut metagenome | biome: human gut; feature: human-associated habitat; material: faeces... | reverse complement strand
TGGACACGGTGCTGATCTGGTTGAACACGCCCGAGGCCTCGAGCCGGTCCAAGATCCACGGCCAGGTCATAAGGCCCACGCCAATAAGGATGATGACGATGGTGATGAGCCGGTCGGCCCAGCGCGGCAGTCGCTTGCGACGGCGCTTGGGGTTTGGTTGAGGTTTGGGCTGAGGGCTTGAGCCACCGTTGGCCGCGGCGTTATTGCTCTTCATATGTTTGGCGCCCTGCACCATCACCGGTCACTCCTCTACAACTCAAGTTGTCTAAACAAATAATAGCCGATTAGCGAGCTCATGCGCCGGACAACGCAGCTAGGACCGAAACGCCGCCTACGGTTCGAATTCTTAGAGACCTTCTACAGCGCTTCTTGCCATGGATATTCCTTTCCAAACATGCGATCGACTTCGAGCTGAATTCGCTCATCGTCGATTGCCGCCAAAGATAGCGCAAGCGAAATGTCGTCGACACGGGAGGAGCCGGCAAACACGGGCGCATAGCGCCACACTTGGATCATCGCCGTTTCGTTATCCGGCAACTCCCCGTCTGCGACTTCGAGGTCGCTCAGTTGACGCCATGTACTTCTTAAGACGGCCTTTTGTTCCATGCCCGGTGCAGCGAGCATCGAACGCGCGGCGAGCGCCGTCTCCCCGGCGTCAGCAAGATAGTCGATCTGCGGCGCCTTCTTTGCAAAAAAGACCTTCGAGACAGGCGAGGAGAGCTCTGCCATGTGTTCGCTGAGCAGAAGATCAATGGCAACAGGGAACACGACGACACGTCGCTCGCAACGCTCGCGCCTCGCGAGCCCCCTGTCGACAAGCTCGGTTATGGCCTCACTCGCACGGCTTGCCGAGATCCCAAGCGCACGACAAAGGTCATAGGGACGATACGGCTCCTGGGCTGCTCCCCAGATTGCGGCAGCCTGCGCGTTGGGTGACATCTTGATCGCGTGATTGCGAAACCGGGCACCGCCCCTCTCCGTGCAGGCTGCGCCCATAAATGGAAGAAAAGCCTGTCTACCTGGGCAGACAAAGGGAATCCCTTGTGCGACCAATGCTTTGCGCTGACGCGCATCGGCACCAGGAAACGAAACGACAACAGGAATCTCCGCACGCAAGGCTAGCTGACTATAGACTCTCTTAGCCTCGGGAAGCCCGACGCCAGTAGGCAAACTTGCAAGCAAAAACGAAAAACCGTTTGCGTCAACAGCGCGGACCTCAATCGCCCGCAGATGCAGCGGCAAGCGTGCGAATCCAGGCCAAGTTTTGGCCTTGGCGGAGAGGCCTAGTGCTTCTTGTAAGTAGATTAGCGCTTCGTTCATTTCCATCGTTTTCGTTCGATTCCAGTTTGTATTGGAATTATACATAATTTTCGGAATTAACGAGATTCCGTTCGTGTCTAAGCCCATATTTGAGTTTTCAGAATATCCCGGATCGGCTGGGCGATTCGGGATACAATGTCAATAGAAAACGACGCACCCCGCGTAAGTACTTTGGAGCGCGGGCGACCAGTTTCCGGTGTTGTTAAATGCCCGGGCCTCTAACCCCGGGCATTCTTATTTGCGCTTGCTGCGGCGCAAATGCCTTCTACCGTCCGCACCGCGCGTGCGCCTACGGACCTTAAACCGAACCTCATACGAGTCAAGAAACGCGATGACGAACGTACTCGCATCGGACGATGGAGGCTGGCTGCGTTATCCCAAAAAAACGGGGCAGACTCCAGTGCGGAGTCTGCCCCGAAAAGAGAGTGGCAAAGCAAGAACGTGGATGGACGAGAAAAGTGTCCGCAAGTCTCATGGCCATCACATCCCACCTGCCAAAGGGATGGGTGAGCGAGCGTTACTCCTGCTCGAACTCCTCGGCCTGCTTACGGCTGCGGATGAGGGGCGCCACGCCGATGCACAGCACCGCGCCACCAGCGATCCAAGTGAAGGTCACGCCGTTGAGACCGGTCAGCGGGAGGCCAGAGCCCTTCTCGTTCTTGACGGTAAGGGTGATGGTGCCGCCGTCGGCTGACGGGGTAACCATGGTGGGATTATTGCTCCCCGCGGTTACCTTCAGCGTATTCGGGTCGGTGTTATCATCGAGCCTCTCGCCCTCGAGCTTTTTAAGGCCATTGGCTTCAATGGTGAAGTTAAAGTCTTTCAGCGTGTTGTAGCCGGGGTTACTGCCCTCGACCTCGTGCACCGTGTAGGTGCCGGCATCGAGACCCGCTACGCTGATCTCGCCATTTTTATTAGTCGTGAACTCATAAGCATCAGCGCCGAGATTGCCTTTCTCTTGGACAAACTTGCCATTGGAGGACGCGTCGTCAGGAGTCGTGGCTTGAATGGTGAACCTTACGCCCTCAAGCTTCTTGGCCGTCTCCACAGAGTCAACCTTGACGAGTTTGAGCGCGTAGGTGTAGTCGCGGACGGTATCGGGCACAGACTCACCCGTTCCTTCGCCCATGGGATTGTTGGAATAAATGAGTTTTACGGCGTTGTCGTTACCCGTGTCGCCGACAGTAACGTTCGTAGCCTTCATGGGATCAAGCATAGTGGTGTAAGTGACGACGACATTGGAGCTACCGTCGAGCGCCGCGTTAGCTTGTTTCGCAGCAGTCTTGAGGTCGGCAAACTTTACGGTCAACGTGTTAGTTGCCTTATCAATCGAAACATCGTAACCGGTCTTGGCGCCAGGAGTCGTGTTGGGTGAAAGGATCTTTTCACCGATTTTAACGATGACGCTGCTATCATCTGCCGTCAGACCGTCAGAAAGCTTATCGCTGAACTCATAATGGTAAGTATCGAACGTTGCGATATTGCTGGCAACGGTGCCAGTCAGCTTATATTCAACTTTCTGGCCCATCTGCGAGTCGGCCTTGTCGGCCCAATCACTGCCGTCATCGTTTTTGATCTTCTTCACGACCGTGGGGACGCTCTTCTTGGGGGCTACCTTAACGTCAGAGCCACCGACAATGGTGAAAATCGGCGAAGTGTACACGTCAGTATTGCCGGTCTTACTGGGCGCATCGGTCACGAAAAGCCAGTAGCCTTGGTCCAGACTCTCAAAGTTACCCTTGCTGGAATTGCTTGGCTGTGTCCAAGTAAGCGTCTTGTCCCCCTCCAAGGCCTCGGCAATCAAGTCCAGAACCGTGCCATTATCAACCGCCGTAGTCTCTCCATAATTAGAGCTCTGAGTCGTGCTGATGAACTCCGCCCACGTCTGGGCGTCTTCATTTACGTTAGGTACTCCAGGAACGTCTTTGAGCGCAGTCGTAACGAGGGTTTTCACATTACCCGGAGCCCACTGAATATCGGAAAGTGTCTTATCACCTGACCAGGTATTTCCATCCTTATTCTGCGTGATCTTCGCGGTAAAGATCTGGATGCCCTTAAAAGATGTGTCGGCATATTCAGCGATAGGGTCAGTGATAAACACCTTGCCACCCTCCGTAGCCACCGTTGGCTTGCCCTCAGCAAACGCCATGGTCACCGGGGCCATTACGCCGCCGAAGCTCAACGCCGCCGTGAGGCCGGCGGTTACTGCCAGGCGTGCGATGTTCTTGCTCATGCTCATCTTCTTTTCCTCTGCTTTCTGCTCGAATTCCATTTGATCTAAATCTGTCTGTCTGTGTCTTAGCATCTGCTTCGCTATGTCTCGCCCCGCTCTCTGTGGGGCTGCCAGCTACTCTTTATGGCTGCCACCTCCCCGCTTGACCAGGAGCGCGACCACGATGAGCGCGGCTCCGGCGACCGCTGCGGCGGCCGCGGCGTACATTGCCATATCGCCAGTCGAGGGCATAAAGCCTCCGGTGGTAATGCTAGGGGGTGTGCCGGTGGGCGTGTTAATGAGCGACGCCTCCAGGCTGCCCGTCGACCCGTCCGCGCTGTCGGCGCGCAGGGGCGACTCGGCCGTGATGGTGAGCTTGGGCTTGGCGGCGGCCACCTGGTCGACGTCCAGGCCCTCGGCCTTGACCGTCACGGAGCGCGTGCCCTCGAAGGTCAGTTTTAAGATTCTCCGACAGATAAAAAGCAGACGAAAGAAATCCGGCATAGATAGTGGGATACATTTGATGCGTATCACGCAATGTTTCCAACTGATAGTGGTTCCGATAAGAACGCACAAAAGTCTCCACACCCATATCCAGACGCAACCGCGAAGTAAACAGCTTGAAGAACTTTGCTTTCAGATGGAACTCTTGTTGGCGTTCGTTCCATACATCCCGGTCCTTCACTGCTCCTTTCACTTTCCGATCATAAAAAGAGTAGGCAGTTCCGATAAACCAATTCCAATCGGAAGCTGTACGTTTGCGGAATGTTGTATTGAGGTATATATTGTTTTCACCCAGGCCGAAAAGATGATGATCGATATCTGTGTAATTCGAAAAATCCGTACGGTCATATCCCGCATAAAATTTAAAAAGGGTCTTTTCATTCGGTGTGTAGCGAAATTGGGTCGCACCGGATAGCATGCGATACGGCCGTTTAAAATCTGTGCGCGAAGGATAAACCCGATCATAAGGAGCCAGATTCTGATAATCGAGATTCAATGACAATGAGGATCGATTGAAAGCCCGTGTACCGCCTCCACCCATTCCGACAGTCGAAACATTCATCCCAAACTTATTGACTGTACTATAGTCTTTGGTCTCCAAAGGAAGAACAGCAGACAAAGCCTCTCCATATTCCTGCGACTGTCCTCCGGAAGCCAGATTGACACCACTGAACATAAATGTAGAATAACGCCCGCGTGCAGGAGTATCAGTCCCGGTAATAGTATAGGGATTCAACACATGCATGCCGTCTATATAGGTTTGTGTTTCGTTGCTGCTCCCTCCACGTACCAGTAAACGACCGCTTTCACCTTGGAGTTGAGCCCCCGGAAGTGTTTGCAAAGCCCGGTACAAATCTCCGTTGGAACCTCCTACTGTTACCAGATCGACAGGTTGCAGATCGCTCCAACGACTGTTGGCCCTCGGCGTCTTATGTGCTTTGATTACTACCTCGTCCAACGATATACTATCATTGAAAGTGGCCAGGAGAATGGTATCCGTAGCTACACTTTGTGCAGCGGTCGGGAGCGAGAGTAACATCAGGCTCAATGCGGCTGGTACATAAAATCCTTTCATGGTGATCTGTTTGCTAACGTTTTCATCGGCAAACATAAAGGATTGGCACAAAGCAAAAAAATATCCGGGACGGACAGCCCGGATATGTGATAAGCAGCACCTCACGTGTGACGAACTGCATCCTTTTGTGATCAATAGTTAGTCGCCAGAGATACTTTCTATCAGTTCTTTAACCTGTTTCGAATAGCCTCGGGATACAGGTATCTCTTCCGGGCAACCCTCCAGAAGCAAACGATATCCCTGGGAGTTTCCATTCACTTTCACCACCTTACGGACGTTGACCAAGAAGGCCCGGTGACACTTCAGCACCAACGGACAAACGGCTGTTACTTCTTCTGCCTGCTTCATGGTTGCACGCAACAGACACTGAACGTTTTTACCTGCTTTCTGATAATTTACCCGGATGTAGTTTCCATTGGATTCTACATACAACAAGTCTTTAGAGTCCAATTCCAAGGATTCCCGGATGCCTCCCTGAAACAAAAGAAAAGGGCTGTCTTGTGTTGTTTCCACAGATTCGGCCGGCAATACCGAACGTTGCAGATGGAGATTCATCTCGGTAGCCTCTTTCAGATGAATGGCCAACAGTCTATTTTGATTCAACAAAATGAAAAGTACAGTAGGAAAAAGTCCGATGACCAAAGTGAATAATGCAAAGGCACAAAAGACATCCCAACGTAATCCCCAACCAAAAACGAAAGTAGAATAAATCCAGTTCCCGATAGCTATAAAAAAAAGTATCTGTAACAGATTGACAATCTGTTTCCACACAGTCCATGTTTCTTCTTTATAGAACTTCGGAAACAGTTTGCCAAAGACATACATCGGAATACTCAGAGATACTGCCGTCACGCCCATAAAGCCCACAAGTATCCAGAACTTATGCTGCCTAATGCCGGATATCCCAAATGGCTGTAAAACCAGTAATATCAGAAATACAACCAGGGAAGAAATCAACACAACCTTCCATCTTTGATATGCAACCGGATAAAGGCTTTGCAGGTATCTTCGTATTTTTTCACCCCAATGACTTCCCATATATTGTATTTTATTCGCTTTCCCTGCAAAGTAATATAAAATATCGGACAGATACTATAAACAGGGAGATTATCTTAACTAAAAAAAGAGGCAACCCGGTAATTGGAATTGCCTCTTCTATTCTATAGTATAGTAAACCGATTTTATTTCTTAGCCACAGGAGTATATCTTGCGTTAAGTCCGTCTACGATCTCTTTAGTAATGTTCAGTGTGCTATCGGCATACAGCAGATTATCAAAGCTGGTATTGCTGATAATCAGGTTATAACCTTTTGTTTTATTATATTCTTTCAGAAAAGCGTTAATAGAGTCACGCAGAATCTGACTGTTTTTAGCATTCTCCGATGCCATCTCTGTAGCCAGTTTGTTCTGCAGAGCCTGCAAATCCTGTTCCAATTTACCTAAGCGTGCATATTCTTGCTGTGCTCTTTCCGGAGAAATAAAAGCATTACTTTCATATTTCTTCTGGAATTCCTGTTGAGATTTACGCAGTTCATTTGCTTTCTGATTCAGCACCATGCGGCTGTTCTCCTCTTTGCTGATCATGTCAGCATTCAGGTCTTTGCAGAAATTATATTGAGACAACAAAGTATCTACTTCTACATAAGCGATTTTCAAACCAGAAGTGGCATTTGCATTTCCGGAAGCGGCAGGAGCAGCAGCATTATCAGCTTTACCAGCGCATTGTGAAAAAAGAAAGAGGAATGCAAGAGCAGCAAATCCGTTAATGAGGTAATTCATTCTCTTCATACTTGTAAAATATAGTTTTTTAATTAATTAGTTCATACTATCGTTTAAGGCTTTTTCAATTTCATCAATAGAAAAACGTCGTTTCTTCTGTGCTTCCCGGTCTTGGGACTGTGCACAACTTATGCCTCTCTCCCTTAACGCTTTATTGCCGCTGACGTGCCCGTTGGGAAATTTTCCACCCTTTGTAAAAAAGACTTTTATGCCTAATAAACCAAGGCAAATAGCAACTATTAACAGAGTTATCAGTATTGTATAGAGCATTTCTATTAATTTTGTGGGTGCAAATATAGACTTTTGTACTGACTAAGCCTCCTTTTTTACCATAAAAAAAGAGAAACGAGTTCAAAATTCGCAAGTAAATTAACCATATTTAGCAATAAGGGGTTAAAATTGAATTTTTAATTCCATAAAAAGAAAAGAGAATGGAAAAATCAGAACTGAAACCGGCCGGTGTATTTCACTTCTTCAATGAAATCTGCCAGGTGCCCCGTCCTTCAAAGAAGGAAGAGAAGATGATCGCCTATTTAAAGGCGTTCGGAGAAAAACATAATTTAGAAACCAAAGTAGACGAAGCCGGCAACGTGCTTATCAAAAAACCGGCAACACCGGGTAAAGAAAATCTGAAGACAGTGATTCTGCAATCGCACGTAGACATGGTGTGCGAAAAGAATAATGATACGGACCATGACTTCCTGACCGATCCCATCGAAACGGAGATTGACGGAGAGTGGATGAAAGCCAAAGGAACAACCTTGGGAGCCGACAACGGCATCGGAGTAGCGACCGAACTGGCCATTCTGGCTGATGACAGTATTGAACACGGTCCTATCGAATGTCTGTTCACTGTAGATGAAGAGACAGGACTGACCGGTGCTTTCGCCTTGAAAGAAGGCTTTATGAGCGGAGAAATTCTGCTTAATCTCGACTCGGAAGACGAAGGTGAACTTTACATCGGTTGTGCGGGCGGTATTGATACAGTGGCCGAATTTCAATATGAAAATGAAATGACACCCATCAGCCACCTCTGCTTCCGCATAACCGTTAAAGGTCTGAAAGGCGGACACTCCGGAGGGGATATACATCTGGGACGCGGTAATGCCAACAAGATACTGAACCGGTTTCTCTATCAGATGATGACTACTTACCAGGAGGACTTCCACCTCTATGAATTCAACGGAGGTAATCTGCGTAACGCCATTCCGCGTGAAGCTTCGGCTGTATTCTCCGTGCCCGAACATTACAAACATGACATACGTACAGCCTTGAACGTATTCACCGCCGAAATCGAAAACGAACTTCATCGGGTGGAACCGGATCTGAACATTCTTCTTGAAACAGAGCCGCACCGCGACTGGTCCATCGACTCGAGTACTTCCTATCGGCTGATTACTTCGCTATACGGTTGCCCGCACGGAGTATATGCCATGAGTCAAGATATTCCGGGACTGGTAGAAACTTCAACGAACCTGGCATCTGTAAAAATGAAGCCGGAAAACACCATCCGTATCGAAACCAGCCAGCGCAGTTCTATCCTTTCTTCTCGCGACGATATAGCAACAACGGTCCGTGCCGTATTCAGACTCGCCGGTGCTCAGGTCAACTGGGGTGAAGGTTATCCGGGATGGAAACCCAATCCGGATTCGGAAATCCTAAAAGTGGCGGAAGAGTCATATAAACGCCTGTTCGGTGTTGATGCCAAAGTAAAGGCAATCCATGCAGGACTGGAATGTGGCTTGTTCCTCGACAAATATCCTGCCCTGGATATGATTTCATTCGGCCCCACCTTGACAGGAGTTCACTCTCCGGACGAACGGATGCATATTCCTTCGGTAGATAAATTCTGGAAACATCTGCTGGATGTGTTGGCACATATTCCGGCTAAGAACTAAAGCTATTTCACCACAGAGGACACAGAGTTACACAGAGGAGACGGGTAATTGTTGATTATTAACAAAAAGTCTCTGTGTCACTCCGTATTACTCTGTATTACCCTGTATTACTTCGTGTTACTCTGTGTTACTCTGTGGTGAACTTCAACCGAACAGCATTTAAAAGGAATCCAATCTATGCTCCGTCTCTTCTTTATATTACTTATTTCCCTCTCTTCCCTTTTTCTTTCTGCACAGAATCGACCTCCTTTCCGTGTCGTCTTTTGGAATACCGAAAATTTTTTCGATACCCGACATGATTCACTGAAAAACGATATGGTATTTCTGCCCCATTCAATGCGTCACTGGAACCACCGACGATATAAAAAGAAATTAGATAATGTAGCCCGAACACTCACAGCCATCGGAGAATGGAATTTTCCCGCATTGATAGGTCTCTGTGAAGTGGAAAACGATACAGTTATGCGTGACCTGACCCTTTATTCCCCACTGAAAGAAGCCGGTTATCGGTACGTGATGACCCACTGCTCCGATCTGCGCGGCATCAATGTGGCATTACTGTATCAACGTGACCGGTTCAAACTTCTATCCTACTCTGCCCTCTCCGTCGGGAATTTCAAAGGTCATCGCCCGACAAGAGATATTCTGCACGTCAGCGGATTACTGCTCACAGGCGATACGCTGGACATAATGGTGGCACATCTCCCTTCCCGCTCAGGCGGAGTACGGCAGTCGGAACCTTACCGGCTTTACGCTGCACAAAAGTTAAAGGATGCAGCAGATAGTCTTATCAATGTACGTCCCTCCGCCAAACTGATCATTATGGGGGACTTTAACGATTATCCTACAGATAAATCAGTAGTACAAGTGCTACAGGCACTGTCTCCCGAAGTGAGTACCCATCATGACCGACTTTACCACCTGCTGGCACGAAAGGCAAAAGACCGTAACTTCGGTTCCTATAAGTATCAGGGTGAATGGGGACTGCTGGACCATCTCATCGTATCAGGAACGCTACTTGATATTTCGGGCACACTCTTTACCGAAGAAAAAAAGGCAAACGTAGCACGCTTGCCTTTCCTTCTGACAAAAGATGAAAAGTACGGAGGTATGCAACCCTTCCGAACCTATGTCGGAATGAAATACCAGGAAGGATACAGCGATCACTTACCGGTGTATGTCGATTTTGAAACCAATCAATCCGAATACTGATATACCTTTAGTTCAAACTTCGGTATCATCGCAAAAAAGTGATCAAAGATATCGGACTGGATACGTTCGTATTCTTTCCAGATTTTATTGCGGGAAAAGAAGTAAATTTGAATAGGTACTCCATATTCCGTAGCTTCTTTTTGACTGATAATCAAGTCAAGATCCTGATTGACCACGGGCAGGCTGCAAAGATAACGTTCTACATACACCCTGAACACCTGCGAGTTAGTGGGAATCACTCCTTCCTCCGGCTGATAATCGGCCAGCAAGGGTATCTCCTTCCGAAAAGTATCAAGCATTTCGGGAGTACAGAATTTCAATGTAGTTAAGTCAAGAAAGATACTCTTCATCACCCTACGCCCTCCGGATTCCGTCATTCCCCGCCAGTTCTGAAACGAACCGTTGACCAGTGAATAGGGAGGGACAGTAGAAATGGTATTATCGAAATTCTGTATCTTCACCGTGTTTAGGGTTATTTCTTCTACAATCCCATTGGCATTAGTCGAAGGGATAGTCACCCAGTCACCGGGACGTATCATATCATTAGCCGATAACTGTATACCTGCCACGAAGCCCAGAATACTGTCTTTAAAAACCAACATCAGGATGGCGGCGGATGCACCTAATCCCGCAAACAATGTAGCAGGAGACTTATCGACAATGATAGCCACAATCACAATGCCTCCGATAAAGAAAACAAGTACCTGCAATACCTGGATAAAGCCCTTCATCGGCCGATCTTTCAACTTCTCCTTAGCACTGAGTATATCCAACAACATCAACAGACTACTGTTGAGAGCCAGCAACAAAGCAAAAATCATGTAAATAACACAGATCTTCTGCGAAACCAGCAGCAGCGTTTTTCCATGTACGAACGCCATAGGAAGAAGCATATACATCAGGATACCGGGAAGGATATGGATCAGGTGATGAATAACTTTATGTTTGACCATCAATGTATCCCATTTATAAGAGGTCTTCCGTGCCAGACGCTTCATCCCGCCTACAAAAATGGCCTGACAAAGATAATCCAGTCCGACCGCTATAAAAATCATCAGGATGGCAATAATCGTTTCATCAAAAGTATTTGCAATTTTAGGGTCTACCCCCCAACCGATAAGGATTTTGTTCATCCAGCTTCCTAAATCTATCATAACTATCGTCTTTATTTTAAAATGTTCATTCTATCCAAATAACACCTGAACAGGCTTTAGGTTTAGTCCAAATAAAAAAGGCTGCACTGAAAACGATACGTTCCAATACAGCCTTTTTTTATCTGTCAGCAAGAATTATCATTCATTTACCTTCTTATAATCTTCCAGGAATTTCTTCAATCCGGCATCTGTCAACGGGTGGTTCAGCAGTCCTTTAATGGCACTCAACGGACAAGTTGCTACATCGGCACCGGCCTCCACACATTCCATGATGTGCTTGGAACTACGGATAGAGGCAGCCAGTACCTGAGTAGGATAATTGTAGAAGCGGTACATCCGAACGATATCGGCAACCAATCCGACTCCATCCTCACAGATGTCATCCAAACGTCCCACGAAAGGAGAAACATACGTAGCTCCCGCTTTAGCAGCCAGTAAAGCCTGACCAGTGGAGAAAACCAATGTGCAATTGGTACGGATGCCTTGCCCCGAAAAGTGCTTGATGGCTTTTATGCCATCGGCAATGCACGGTACCTTCACCACAATATGCGGATTAAGGGCTGCCAGTTCCTTACCTTCCCTGACCATTCCTTCGTAATCAGTCGCAATCACCTCGGCACTGACATCACCTTGTACGATATTGCATATCTCCACGTAATGTCTTCGCTGATTTTCGACACCTTTAATGCCTTCTTTCGCCATCAGAGAAGGGTTGGTGGTCACTCCGTCCAGAACTCCCAAATCATGTGCTTCCCGGATTTGATCCAGGTTAGCTGTATCAATAAAGAATTTCATACCTACTAGTGTTTAATATCTTACATTCAAACAGATAACCCGGAACAGTTGTTCAACAGAACGACTTACTTCTGCAAGCGGATCCCTATTTCTTTCAAATCTACCCGAGCCGGCGTAGCATCCGGAGTGGTAGCATCAAGTTTAATGTAGCGTGCACTGACTTTGTTACCGAACGAGACAGTCTGCGGTACAGGATTGTGCATGATGTTACTGAATTCTCCGGTAGTCGGCACCTCTTTCCAGTCTCTGCCATTAGTGCTGATATAGAATTTATAACGGAAGGCCATCGTCGGCTTCGCTTCCGCATTAGCCGGGGCATATACAAATCCGGTCATATCCACAGCTTTACCGAGATCAATCACCAACGGAGCGGCAGTTACCTGTTTCCATGTAGTACGGGGCAGATCATTCCAGTTTTCTTTTGCAGCCGACTCTTCCAGCGGACGGGCATAGTAAGCAGCCACTTCGCTGATATTAGCCGCCAGACGACAAGCATCGACCTTCACCCTCAATTGACGGGCTTCGACAGCCGGAATACGTATCAGGCGTTTATAACCGACGGTCGTTCCTTTCGCTATCTCTTTCCATCCATCGGCAGTCAACGCTTCGACTGTGAAAGCCTCCATGCGTTGTCCTTTCGAAATGTCTTCGCGCAGCATCACCACATTGATTTCCGATTTCGGCTTCAACTGGTAGACACGCGTATCACCCGGCCGGGCAGTCCACGCTTTCAAGCCGCCTTTGACACGGTTATCGGCAAAAATCTCTTTACGATAATCGGCAAACTCTTTCAGACGATTGACATCGGCATCACTGATGCGTCCACGCTGGTCAGGAGGAATATTGAGCAACAACACTGAGTTGTAGCCCACAGATTTGAAATAAATATCGGTCAGGTGCTTGAGGCTCTTCACCTGATTGTCTTCCTGCTGATGATAGAACCATCCCGGACGGATCGATACATCCACTTCGGAAGGATACCAGAAGAGTTCCTTGGCATTGACCAACATGTCGCGTCCGCCCAAGTCCTTGGAAGTCGCCTTCACACCCAACGCCTTGTTCTGCTCTTCACAGCGGGCATACGTACCGGGAGTCAGCACGGTGGCACTCCATTCCGTTTCACGTCCCAATCCACGTTCGTTGCCTACCCAACGTACATCATCGCCCATAATGGCAGTCACGGCACGGGGTTGGAGACGACGGATGGTAGAAAGGATGGCAGTCCAGTCATACTCCTGCTTCTTTCCATTAGGACCTTCACCATTGGCACCGTCGAACCAGACTTCGTGCACCTCACCATAGTTGGTCAGCAGTTCGGTCAGTTGTTCGATAAAGAATTCATTGTATTTTGGAGAGTCTCCATAGCAAGAGGCGTTCCGATCCCAAGGAGAAAGATAAACACCAAACTTGATGCCGTATTTATCACAAGCATCGCGCAGCTCGCGTACCACATCCCCTTTCCCGTCTTTCCAGGGAGAGGCCGCCACGGAGTGCCCGGTTGTCTTGGTCGGCCACAGGCAGAATCCATCATGATGCTTGGCTGTCAGGATGGCCATCTTGAAACCAGCTTCCTTGAGCGAACGTACCCACTGCTCCGCATCGAAATCGGTGGGATTGAAGAGTG
>ENA-OPSW01001432-OPSW01001432.1-human-gut-metagenome-genome-assembly--contig:-NODE-1432-length-13645-cov-11.489404_pt1 | contig 13645 bp, 9 predicted proteins | sample MGYA00241463_ERZ501918 | MGnify/ENA primary metagenome ERZ501918 (study PRJEB25962, sample SAMEA2042443) | human gut metagenome | biome: human gut; feature: human-associated habitat; material: faeces... | reverse complement strand
AGGAGTTTCTAAAGACTTACAGAAGTGAGGTGACGAAGAGTATGCAGTTAAATTATGAATTTGACAGGCAGCTTGAGCTTGAAAGAGCTGATGCTATCGAGGAAGGAGAAAATAAGATGTTGTTTACTCTGGTAACAAAGGGCAAGCTCGATATTGATACTGCAGCAGAGGAAGCCGGTGTCAGTGTCAGTGAGTTTGAGAAATTAATGAGTGAAGCAGGCTATAAGGTGCCTGAGACTGTGTAGCATCAGGCAGGAATAATTTATCAAAATGTAAATAGCAAAAATCCGCTAACCATTGTATTTGGTATAGCGGATTTTTTGTGTAGGAAAGTATCACATCCGACTGTTATTGTACTGCGCTATTGCATCGGCACCGCCTAACAGCAGTATGATAAGTATAGCCCCAATCCATGGAAACAACATCGTAAAAATTCCAAACCATGCGCCAAGTGAATCGCTGCTATAGTCCCAGAAAGGCTTGTTCGGGTCATCAAGCCAGTACACATTTATGATAGTCCTAAGCTTAGAACGGGTGCTATGTCTGTTATCGCATGAAAAACGCTTGCGGTACTCCTTTCCGTCTACAGTATATGTGTATCTGGCAGCCCAGTAGCTGTAAGCGGATTGTGAATTATTGACAACGAGCCTCTTCGCATCCTCCTTCACAATCATGCCTCGCACCACATGTCCACGCTCCTTTGCAAGTGCTATCTTGCGCTGTAAACCAATATTTAATTTGTCGAAAAACTTAAAATCTATGATATACAGTGGTATTAGTGAAAGCACACCCACATTTACCTGCCACGGGTAGCTTGCGATAGCCTTAAAAACTTCTGAAAAAGTGTCCATTGAAAATCCCCTTTCTTAATATGCTGCATTTGAATATATGGTATGTGAATATTATAGAAATAAGTAAGGAGATTGGCAATGGAAAATTATTTTTTATTTATATTGTCTTTGATTTTATCATCATCTTTTGTCATTTCAAGGTAAAACTCAGCTAGTTTCATAGCTCTTTCAAGTTGTCTGTTTTCATAACTATCATTTAGTCGGTTAAAAGTCATTTGCAAAGGATCACAATTGGGATCATCTCCAAAAACGAGATAATCTAGGGTGACGTCTGTGAATTTTGCTATATGAATAAGTAAGTCGAGATTAGGAACTCTTTTACCAGACTCTATAAGTGCTAAATATGAAGAAGAAATATAGAGCATGTCAGCAAAGTATGATTGTGTTTTATTCCTTTTTAATCTTAATTTTCGTATTCGTTCACCTAACTCCTGTGGGTTTAAAATAATGTTGTTCATGTAAAATCCTCCATAACAAATATGTTGCTATAAGTAAAAAATATTATGACTTATTGTATATGATATTAAAATTATTAACTTTCATTATGAAAAAAGACATTTTACAATGTGTAAAAAACGCGATTCTAACAAATAATCTTGAAAATATTAACAATCAGTAAATAATATGTTGACATATAGAAAAAATAGTGGCACAATGTAAGAAATAAGGACTATAAGGAGGTCAAAAGATGAAAAAAAGTATGTGGAAAAAGCTTATGTCCACAATACTGGCATTAGTCATGGTATTGGGATTATCAGGTACATTAGGTTTTCAGCATGTAGATGCGACTGAAAACTCAGGATTTACGTTTTTACCGGACAAAACAGAGGTTAAACGAGGCGATATTGTTACATATTCTATCGACTTAGCAAAGAATGCTAAGATTGCTGGAATTACAGCACAGTTTACATTTGATCCTGATGTACTTGAAGCAGTAGGTGATGGTGTAGATGCAAAAGGTTATGTTAAAAATGCAGTTAAGAAGGGAAATGTAAGCGAGGGAACGTTTGGTGATTTTTATGTCAACACAGATGGAAGAATTGGTATTGTTGCCATTTTAAATGATAATGACAAAGATAAATTAGCAGATGGTAATGTTGCTAAGATTTCTTTTAAAGTAAAGGATACTGCAAAGGGTGACATTGGATTAAAGGTTAAAAATCTGGAGTTCTGTGATGTGAATTCAGAAGATATTCCAACATCAGAAATCAGTGTCACAAAAGATAATGATGCACAAATTAAAGTTGTAGTTCTTGCGACAGGTATCACAGTTGATAAAACTGCAACAACAATCGTGAAGGGTGCTACAGACAAACTTACAGCTACATTAGTTCCGGCAGATGCAAATGGAACAATCACATGGTCAACAAGTGATTCATCAGTAGCAACTGTTTCAAGTGATGGAACAGTAACAGCAGTTAAGAATGGTACAGCTACAGTAACAGCAAAATGCGGTGATTTATCTGCACAGACAAAAGTTACTGTTATTAATCCTTTAAAGGCAATTACAATTACAGGAACAACACATAGCATTAAAAAGGGACAGACAACACAGCTTGGACTTACATATGATCCGGCAGATACAACAGATAGTGTAGCTGCAACATGGACATCAAGCAATACATCTGTAGCAACAGTCAGCAAGACAGGTCTTGTAACAGCATTAAAGGATGGTTCAACAACCATTAAAGCAACAGTAGGAAATGTGAGCAGTACATATGATATTGCTGTAAAGGAAGTAAAGCTTACAGGAATTAAAATGGAAGAAAAGGCTCTTATTCATAAGGGCGACACAAAAGCTCTTACAGTAGAGTACACTCCGGCAGATACAACAGATGATAAGACTGTAGCATGGTCATCAAGTGATAGTACAGTAGCATCAGTTGACAACAACGGAATCGTAACAGCAGTTAAACCAGGTTCAGCAGTAATTACTGCAAAGGTAGGAAACTATCAGGCAACATGTGCAGTAACAGTTGATGCTCCTTTAAAAGAAATTGTGCCTGAAAAAGCTATAATTGATATGGTAAAGAAGCAGACAGCAAATATTGCGTACTCAGTAGTACCGGCTGATACAACAGACAGCAAAGATGTAACATATACATCTTCTGATGAAACAGTAGCTACAGTTAATTCAGATGGAAAGGTTACAGCAAAGAAAGCCGGACAGGCAACGGTTACCATAACCGGTGCAAATGGTATTAAAGCAACAGTAACAGTAAACGTAAGCGAGATTCCTGTAAATGAAGTAGTACTGAGTGCACAGGATGAAATCATTGAGGCTGGAGCAAAGAAAGCTATTACAGCTACACTTAAACCGGAAAACAATACAGATGATAATCAGGGTGTAACATGGACAACATCTGATGAAAAAATTGCAAAGGTAATTGTTGATAATGAAGATAGCCATAAAGCAACTATTGAAGGTGTTGCAGCTGGTTCAGCAGTTATCACTGCAACAGCAGCAAACGGAACAAAGGCTGAATGTACAGTGAAGGTTCCTAAGCATATTACAAGCATTACATTACCGGGGGCAGTTGAGCTTACCAGAGGTACATCAACAACTCTTAATGTAACAATTGCACCGGCAGACACAGATGATGACACAACAGTTACATGGAAGTCATCAGATAGTGATGTTGTAAAGGTAGATGAGAAAACAGGTATGGTTTATGCAGTAAAGGCAGGAAAGGCAGATGTTACAGCAACAACAAAGGCTGTAGATAATGCAACAGCTAAGCCGTTTACAGCAACAACAACTGTAACTGTAAAAGAAAACAACATGACAGATGAAATCGGAAAGAAGCTTGCATTTGATGAGTTTGATGATTTATTAATAGGTCAGAAAGATAATGCAAACAATTACCTTAATCTTAGTGAGTTAATCGAGGCAAACAATATCACAGATGATATTAATGTCGAGTTTGCATCAAGTGATAAGGCAGTAGCAACAATTGATAATGATGGAAATGTGTTTGGTCTCAAAGCTGGAAAAACAATAATAACAGCAACTGTTATAGCAATAGCAGGAGATGGCTCGAAGAATGTTTATACAGCAGAAGGAGAGCTTACAGTAAAGACTATTCCACTTAACTCAATTGCATTTGATAAAGTAATCAAGGAAATGAAGCTGGGTGCTACAGATACACTTAGCATCATATATAATCCACAGAATACAACTGATGCAAAGGATGTAACATGGACAAGCTCAAATCCTAGTGTGATTTCAGTTGAGAATGGAAAATTAACAGCTAATGCTGTTGGTACAGCAGATATCACAGCAAAAGTTGGTGATAAGACAGTAACATGCACAATCACTGTTAAGGAAGAAAAGAAAGCTGAGCAGCCAAAGCCGGTTATCACAAATAAAAAATCAGACAATAAGCCGGCAGCAAAATCAGTTTCAAAAGCAAAAACAGGAGACAATAATAATGTTGTTCTGTTCCTGGTAATGTTTGCAGCAGCAGTAGCAATGATTGGAGTAATTACAGGAAAATCATTAAGAAGAAATAGAAGATAGAAAATAGGTCAGAAATACAAGTATGAAGAAAATAATTAAAAAGGCCATATGTTTTATCTGTGCTATATTATTTTTTCAATCTGGGTCAATACCTACATATGCTGATGAGAGTGCCGCCTTTTATGTTCAGACAGCGGTGGCACTGTCGGATGGCATGATCAGGGTATCTGTTTATATGAAAGATACAGATAATCTGGCTGGTGTTGACGCAGAGCTTTTTTTTGATTCGGCAAAGGTTTCATTTGAGGGCAGCAGTCTGGGAAAAGCTTTTTCTAGTTCATATGCTGATATAAATTATGATAAGGATAATTCAAAAGTTCATTATGTAATGCTATATCCGGATGGAGTATCTGGTGATGGAATCATGATGACAGTAGATTTTAAATTGTTGGGCACAGATAAATCGTATCAGCCCGAGCTGAAGATTAACAGTTTGATTGATTCAAGCAATGAAATGAATGAAATTCCATATAGTATAAAATATCAGCAGGCAGATGGAAACTGGAGTGATAATACAGATCAAAGCGGCAATATTGCAGATAAAAAAATAATAGCAGATACTTTAAAAGAGTATGGTTCAAAAGAGGATAAAAAGACAGAAGGAAAACCGTCTAAGGATACAGTGAGCGTTGATAGCAATAACAATCTAAATGGTTCAACGGCTGAATATGGTGATAGCCAGACCGATGTAGCAGAACAGCCAAGAGAGGCTGTGACAGACTCAGAGAATACAGAAGCAGTTGAGCAAAATGTAACGGAGAGTAATACAGAAAGCAGTACGGAAGTGTTGGCATCTGATAAGAAAGCTCCGGTAAATAAGAAAGTCGTAGAATCAAAGAAAACCAAAGGTAAGCGTGGAGATTATGCAGTGTACATAATTGTTGCGTTGCTTATTATATGTGTTATCGCTGCTGGCGTGATAGCAAAAATAAAGAATAGGATAATGAAATAAGAAAAAATACTATATGGAGAGTAAAGAATGAAAAATGCAAAAAAATATGGAGGAACTTTGCTTATGAAGAATAAGATACTGGCATTGGTTTTGGCTGGAACAATGCTGTTCGGACAAAATGTATATGCTACAGAGCTTGTGACACCAGAAAACAATGATGTTACAGAAAATAAGAACAATGTAGTTCAAGATATTGATAAATCTGGTACAGAAGAAAGTGCGGAGCAAAATGAACTGTATTCAGATGCTACAAATGAGAATACACAGATAGTCTATGTTGGAAATCCCATCATAATAGAATCAAAAATAAATTATGGAAGGGAACCGTATACGGCTTCTACATCGGATGAAAGTATTTGTACTGCTGAAATAAAGAATAGTTCTAATGACGATAGTTGGGCAACGAGATTTGTTCAAATAAATCCAATAAAATCCGGAAAGGTTACTTTATATGTAAAGGATGGTTCTGGAAATGTAAATTATGAGCAAGAGATTGAAATTAGGCAGAGTTTGCCTGAAGATGCAGTTCCATTTAAAGACGTTGCATTAAAGAGTTATTTATTGGAACAGAGTAATTTCAACGATGATGGATATGTTTCAAAAGAAGAGTTATCTCAAGTGACAGATATAATAATATATAGAAATAGTTATAGAATGAGTGACTATATAACAGACTTGGGAGGTCTTGAATATGCAAGTAATTTAAAAACGTTAATTCTTGATAATACTGCGGTAACCGATGTGACTCCATTAAGTGGATTGACACAACTTGAACAATTAACTATAGAAAATACTGATATAACAGATATTTCAAGTTTAAACAATTTGGTTAATTTGAAACGGTTAGATCTTTCGGGCACTAATATTTCAGATATTTCAACTTTAGGAAACTTGAAGAATCTTGTTAGTTTATCTGTATATAATACTAGGGTTTCAGATTGCTCCGTCGTATCAAATATGAGCAAATTAAAGAATTTGTATATTAGTAATACCGATGTTTCAGATATTTCAGCAGTAGCAAACCTGAAGGACATTGTTCTGTTAGAAGCCAATAGTACTAAGATTTCAGATATTAGTGCATTAAGCAACCTTCAAAATCTTATGTATGTGTATTTGGATGATTGTTCCGAATTAAGTAGTATAAGCTTACTGAACGATTTAACACAATTAAAAGTCCTAAGCATTTCTGGTACGAAGGTGTCAAATGCAGAAAAGCTGGATTTTATGTGTAGGAATATTGATAAGAACAGCTACAATAAAGGTGAAGCAATATCACTTCCAGGTATATATGGATGGGTATCAAATGATGATGAGTTTAACATTGCGGCAACTGGTGGAGATGTTGGTTCAATAAAAATAGAAAAGGATGATGACAATAATAGTTTTAGTGTAGTTGCAACAGATACCGGCAGAGTTGAGTTGACAGTCAATTTAAATGATGCATCAAAGAAAATAAATATTTTTATCGATGGAATTCCTGCGGAACAACCAGTAGGCGAGATGGATGGTACTACAATATCTGAAAGCGAAGTATATGAATGGGATTCTTATACTGAGGAGTATAATCAGATTTCATCAGCAATATTGACAAGCACTGGTGATTTGTGGCAGACATATCCTCAGAAAAAGAAAATGCAAAGTAATGTTAAGAAATACGTTAGTAAATGGATATATTCACAGGGACCGGCGGAAATTGTTGATTATAGACTGGATAATGATAATGTATTATGGTCTGGTGATACAAAAATACAGAAAAATATAAAAGACTTTGATGGACACTATGCTATAACTAAAGATAATACTCTTATAGATTTATTTCACGATAAAGGAGAAAATATTTCTGATGTTAAGGACTGGAGTGAAAGAAAAAAGTGGACACTTGTGCTAAAAAATGATGGTACACTTCTGGTTAGGGAAGAAGCAAAAAAGGATGCTAAACCAAATTCGTTTGAAACAATAGCAACAGGAGTAAAGGAAATTGTTGGAGAAGGGTATCTTACATCGAGTGGAGATTATATAAGAATATATTTCAACGATAATGGAGATAGAGAGTATTATACAATCGCACAAAATGTTGAAAGTGTTGATTCAAAGGCTAATTGCTTTTACGGAAAAGATGGAAATTGTTATTTAGATGCTTATCATACAGGTGATCATATTAATGCTGGTAAGAACAAAGTAAAACAGTGGCTATATTTGGGAAATGATGGAGCAACGTATTATTACTATGTTACAGATGATGGTAGATTGGAATGTATAACAAGAACTTATAACTTTGATAATAACAAATCTACATATGCTTCATATTCAATTATGGATAATATTGTGGGAATACAATATGATTCTTATAAGGTTAAAGCTGAATCGGCAGATAATATATATTATGAAATTAGTAAAGTTAATGCAACTAAGTTAGATAACAATAACATTGACAGTTTTACATTAGATAATAATGAATATTCGTTGTTTGTAAAACAGGGACAAAGTTTTGGAAATATACAGAAAAATGGTGTTAATATATTGAATAATGTTAAGTATATATGGGCTAATTGTCTGGATGTATTTGCACTTAGAACGGATGGAACTATTTGGAAAGTTACTGATAAACCAGAATTGTATATTGATTTGAATGGAACAGATGTGAAACCTGGTGATATTGATGGCGATTCAAATGTAACAACAAAGGACTTAATGATTGTACTTTATGGAGTATCAGGACGTAATACTCTTACAGAAGAACAGAAAGTAGCAGCAGATATAGACGGAGATGGAAAAGTGTCTATTTCAGATTTGACAAGAATTTTATATTACGTAAGTGGTAGAAATACTGAATTATAATTCAGAGAAAAATTGTATATATCGGATGGACAAAACAACAGCACGCGACAGAATATAGCGTGCTGTTGTTAATAGAGGAAAAATTTACATATTGAATTACAAATGGAAAAAATAATATTGACTAGTTGTAATTAAAATGCCATAATATAAGAAAAAGGTACTGTTAAATTATGATAAAAGAAAAAAGAGTAAATTATTGTTTAATTGCGATATGTGCATTATGTTTATGCCTATGGGGTGGCATATATGATTTTACAATTGCAATTTACGGATGCATTTTTTGCATAGGAATTATTACAGTTGTACGAAAAAAAGACAGACTCTCAATACCGGTAAATATTACCAGTGCTGGATTAATTATTATCTTGATATGTTCTATTATATCTAGTGTTGCAGCAAGAGATCATGGCATCGCAGTTATAGGAATATTGAGAATTGTAGTTTTTATAGTGTTTTGGATTTTATGGTGCAATATAGCAGAACAAAAAAGAGATATTATATGGAATGTTTTACCGGAATTATTGGCAGGAATTACGTTAGTATCAATTGTATTATATTTCATTCCACAACTTAGAGAGTATCTATACAGTGCAAAGCGTTTGGGAGGAGTACTTCAGTATTCTAATACATTCGCGTTATTATTGTTGGCATCATTTATTTGCTTAATGTATCGTGAGAAAAAGAGCAAATCTGCATATGTGGTAGGAAGCATATTGATACTTGGAATAATACTGTGTGGAAGTAGAACAGTATTTGTGCTTTTGATAGGTGTTATACTTTTCTTTATTGTAAAGAAAAAGCTATCTCTTAAATATTTCGGAATAGTGATCAGTGGATTAGTGATATTACTATTTATATTGCAATTATTAATGAAACTCGATATTCAACGCCTTTTAAAAATCACACTGAATTCAAGCACATTGAATGGTAGGGTTTTGTATTGGTTCGATGGCATTAGAGTGTTGATGAAAAATCCATTAGGACTCGGATACATGGGGTATTATTTTAAGCAGCCGCAGTTTCAGACTGGAAATTATGCTACTAAATATGTACATAATGATTTCTTACAAATGGGGTTGGATAATGGAATTATTGCGATGATAGCATTTATTGTTATTGTTGGATATTGCATTGTTTCTAAGAGGACTAATGATAGAAATAGGTTAATACTTATTATGTTGTCAGTACATGCATTTATGGACTTTGATCTTCAATATGGATTTATGTTTTGTTTATTACTGATGACTATGGATACTGGGTCTGATAATAATCTAAAATTAAAAAAGAAATGTGCATATATAATTCACGGTGCATTGCTGATGATTGGATTATATTTTGTAGTTGCGTTAGGTTTTGAATATACTGGAAATATGAAAGCTGCATTGGGTTTATATCCGCTTAATACATTTGCATTACAGGATCAATTAAATACTGAGGCAAGTAAGGAAAAGGCAGAGCAATTAATAAAGAATAATGGTATGTTGCCATCTGCATATGAAAGCCTGATAGGTATTGAAGTTGATGATTGGGAATATACAGAGGCGGTCACGCAAATTGATGAAATGTTAAATTGTGCAGGATATGATAGCTTTTATTATAATCAGGCGGCATTTTATTATAGTAAATGCTTGGATGAAGCAGTGCGAAGTGAAGATATGGAGACTACTAAGAGAATATTGAACAAGATCAAAGGATTACCGCAACTGATAGAAGAACGAGAATTTAAAGCTTCTAAATTTGCATATCGTATCAATGATAAGCCAAAGATTGAATTGACTGACGATATACAAAATTATATAGAAAAAATGTCAGAAATTAAATTTACTGATTAAATCATTAAGCGAAAATGGAGGTAAAAAGCTTATGAAAAAACGAATTGTGGCGATGGTATTGGCTGGGACTATGGTTTTTAGTCAGAATGTTTATGCAACGGAGTTGTCAGATGGTACTGGTCAGACAATGACTGAGCAAACAGAAACTGAGCAGCAGGATACGAATGCTGTGGAAAAGGAATATGCTCAATCAGAACAACAGAACTCGGAAATGCTAGATGATGATGAAAATAAAGATGTTGATAACAGCGCAGATGCGAATGAAGAAGATAGTTATTGGGAAGAAATACAGCAGTATGCCAGTGATGACGATGATTCAGGTGTATTTGATGAGGAATTATACAAATCAAATCTAAATTCTAGGAAAAGAACACTTTATGTTGGAAATCCGATTGTTATACCTATTGATGGATCCTGTGGCTCAGATGGCTATGATATTACTGTATCAGATAATAGTATATGTAAGGTTACTAAAGATTCATTTTATGATGATTATAATTTTATAAGATTGGAACCATTAAAGCCGGGTACTACATCGTTTAGTGTAAAGGATTCTGATGGTGATGAGATATATAATTGTGATGTTACAGTCTTAGAAAATCTGCCTGAGGATGCTGCACCAATTAAGGATATTGAGATTAGAAGTTGGTTCTTCGCAAGGACATATTATGGACAGGATGGATATATATCAAAGGATGAGCTTAGCCATATAAATTTTTTTTCATTTGGTTATGGATGTAGAGAAGGGTACATAAAAGATCTTAGCGGATTAGAGTATGCGACTGGATTAAAAACTATAGATCTTAGCTATACTGGAGTTAAAGATGTTTCCCCAATAATGAAATTGAATAATCTTGAGAATTTGGATATTAGCGGAATGAAAATGGATGATTATTCATGGCTTAGTAATTTTAGCAAGATGAAGCGATTGGATATTTCACGCACAAAGATACAGGATTTTTCATTTTTAAATAATATGCCGGAGTTGGAGAAACTTAATGTAGCAAGTACTTCTATAACTGATTTTAGCTTTTTGAAAAATATGCCGGAGTTGGAGGAGCTTAATGTAGGAAATACTTCTATAACTGATTTAGATTTTTTGAAGAATTTGAAAAATTATAAAAAATTGGAAACACTTTGCGTATACGATACAGCTGTATCAGATTTGGATGCAATTAGCGGATTTGTAAATATAAGAAGCCTATATATTAGTGGATGTAATAATATACATAATTTTAAACCGTTATATAATTTGACTAACTTAGATTACTTTAGTTATTCGGGTGTTCAAATCTCTGATAATGATATATTGGAGATTATAAGGTGTTCTATAGAGAAGAAAGATTATTCAAAGGGAGATTTGATAAATATTCCATTTTCTTACAATATTTTACATGGGAATGAAAATTTGCATATTGATGTTAATGGCGGGGATACAGAGTCTATAGAAATAAAACAAAATGATTCGTATATGGTTAAGGTATTGGCAAAGGATAAGGGTGTTGTTGAATTAACCTTGACATTAGGAAATGCCAGTGTGAAAACGGTTATCAGTATAAAAGGTGCGGATGAAAATCCGGAAACAGGAGATAATAATGATGAAGAGATAATGGATTTTAATACTGTGGCTGGAATTTCACATACTATATTAACTAATAATGGTGATTTATGGAGAGTATATCCGGAAGCTAAAAAGATTCGCAGTAATGTAAAAAAATATGTTAGTAAGTGGATTTATACAATAGATCAGGACAGTTCAGAGGTTGTGGACTACAGTTTGGATAATAATGACGATTTATGGTCAGGTAATAATAAAATACACAGCAATATAAAGGACGTAGATGGTCATTATGCTATTACAAATGATAATGAGCTTATTAATTTGTATAATGATAATGATACTGTGGTAAAAGGTGTTAATGATTGGACAGAGCGTGATACTTATACAATAATTTATAAGGAAGATGGAAGTTTATGGTTTAGAGAGGAGGTTGGCAAAAATAGAAAGCCGGCAGACTGGAAAAAAATAGATGATCATGTTGTACAATATAGTGGAGATAGACGTATGTATCTTACACAGTCAGGAGAGCTGAAGTCTCTATATATTGATGATGATAACGGTGATTATTATTGCACTATAGATGCATCGGATGTAGCTATGGTAGATTTTGTTAATTCTTTTTATTATGGGAATGACGGAAATTGTTATCTGGATTTGGATCGATTTACAGATATAGGAAATTTAAAAATAAAAAAATGGCAATATTTAGATGGCGGATTTTGTATATTAACTGATGATAATAAGCTATATACAGTTAATGAAAAAGAAAATGGAAATAAGCAATTAATAGCTGAAAGTATTATAGACTTAGGAGAAAACTCCCGTTATGATGAAGATAAGGGAGGGTATATCTGGAGAGTCTGGGTTAAGAATAGTCAAGGCACATACTACTACATTGTTGATGGAAAGCTTTCTCAAACAGATGATTTCAATAAGAGTAATGGTGAAAACTATACAAGAAACGGTGTAGTATTATTGACAAATGTAAAAGACACATGGGATTCTGTATGGATTGGAAAAAAGTATGCACTTCGTACAGATGGAACGGTATGGGATATTACTGATGTACCTAAGATGCTTTTAGACCTAGGGCAGAGCGTTGTAGAGCCGGGAGATGTTGACGGTGATTCAAAAGTCTCAACAAAGGATCTTATGATTGTACTCTATGTTGTTTCAGGAAGAAATACATTGACAGCTGACCAGTCATTGGCCGCAGATATAGATGGAGATGGAAAAGTAACGGTCTCAGACCTTACAAGGATTCTGTATTATGTGAGTGGAAGAAATACTACTTTATAACAGAATATTGATGTATTGAATATGGCAGGACTTATGATTTTTAGCTTGAAGGAATAATTGATGCATTGTATGGAACTAAAAAAGCAGAGCCTGTTTATGACTCTGAATCTAAGAATATTTCTATTACATCAGATGGGAAAATTATACCCAAGAAGGCTGGTACGGCAATTGTGAAAGTAACTTTACCGGAAACAGAAAATACCAAAGAGTATAGCTTTAATATTAGTGTAACAATAAATGGATTACGTGGAGATTTGAATAATGATGGTAAAGTTACAATGTCGGATTTGGTTAAGTGTGTACAGAGCGTGTCAGGAAGAAACACATTAACAAATCAGGAAAACTGGGCTGCGGATGTTGATGAAAATGGAAAAGTTGATATAAGGGATGCAACTCGATTACTGTATTTTGTCAGTGGCAGAAATGTAAATTTATAAGAAGGTGAGGTATACATATGACAAAACAAATCAAAAGAAAAACTTTAATACTCTTTATGGTACTGTCTGTTTTTATGACAACTATATGCAGTCAGACAAGTGTAAAAGCAGCAAATAAAGTATACAAAAATGTTAAGCTGATATTTGAGGACAATCAGGGAAATACGATAAAAACATTTACGAAAGATATTACTCAAGGAGAAACATTAGGTCAGATTTTGGGTGATCAATACCCAACAATGAAAGCTGACTATAAACTTGGCAATTTTACCGGCTGGTATAGCAGTGATTGTCTTTACGGACACCAGTTTACAACTTTTATAAATAACTGCCCTTTTTCTGAATAAGCCGTTTT
>ENA-OPSW01001397-OPSW01001397.1-human-gut-metagenome-genome-assembly--contig:-NODE-1397-length-14028-cov-2.049810_pt1 | contig 14028 bp, 9 predicted proteins | sample MGYA00241463_ERZ501918 | MGnify/ENA primary metagenome ERZ501918 (study PRJEB25962, sample SAMEA2042443) | human gut metagenome | biome: human gut; feature: human-associated habitat; material: faeces... | reverse complement strand
GGTTGCCCTTGCCGCCGCTCAGATTTCTCCCCTCACCGCCGTTCATCGTTACGATATTTTTTGTGGCGCCTTCGGTCTCGACACGGGTTCCTCCATTTGCCTCATATTCAACCTTTCCATCAATCAGGCCGCCGGCTGCTTCCATATAGATGGTGCCGCCCGTGATGGTCAGCTCGTTGCTTTCTACCTTGCTGCCGTCCTGATCCGATAATCCGCCGACGGCATAGTTCATCGTGCCGCCTTCCACTTTAACCTTGTTGGACAAAGCGGTGCCCGTATGGGTGAATCCGCCGATCGCATAACCGGTGTCTTCGTTATCCTTCTCTCCAATCGTTGAATTGTCTTGGATGCTGAGTTCATTGTTTGATGCGCCTGTCTCTCCATCGCCGCCAAAGACACTCGTTCCGATCGTATTTGTGCCCGTCAGGAACACCTGATTTCCTGAAGCGGAAGACTCCCAGGCATACCCGCCCATGACATTTTCATACGTGGTGGTGCTGCCCACGATTTTCACAACATTGTTATTGGCCATACCCTTTGCAGAAACGCCGCCAAAGACAGCACCAAACTGCTCTGTTTCTTCACCGATTGCAGCACCGTAGATTGTCACCTGATTCAGGGCAGCCTCGCCCGTCCCCAAAGTGCGTCCCCCTGTCACGCCCCTGATTACAGTGCCGCCCGCCATATTGACAACGTTTTCCTTCGCATTACCGTCGTAGGAAACACCGCCCGTGACTGCGCCGGCGACCTTAGCTGTGTCGAGCACATCCACTGTATTTGTCAGGGCATTTCCCGCGCCTTCTACCGCAACCCCGCCAGTCGCGTTTCCGGAAATATCTGCGCCGGTGTCAAGCGTCAGTATATTGCTTACCGCATTATCCCCTTCGTTCTCTGCCACGCCGGCAGAAACATTTCCTTCCACCGTCGTATTGACCTTTTTCGCCGGATTCGTCACATCCGCTGCCCATGATAAAGGTGCACTGAAACTTCCCAAAGCTGCCAGTATAGACAGACTGAGTAAAATCTTCCCTTTTTTCATTTTTCCCACCTCGATATAAAACTCCCAAATTTCATACCTTCTATTCTTTAATCATACCAAGCGCCAGACCGCTCGCATATTATCCGAAAGTATACTTATATAAGGAAAAAATAAGGAAATGAGAGAAGGAAATGATAGAAACTGGGCAGATGGGAGATGCTCTTGGGAAATAGGAAGGAGAATTAAAACCAATAGACGACCTCGCTAACGCTCGAAGAACCTTTTTAGATTTTAAAGCCCAATGAATAATCAACCCTATCCGCCCGGCATCAGATTTTGGGGCCGGGCACCTTCCCCGTCTGGGAAGGCAAGTGTTAGCGGCGCTTCAATGCTCGGACTGTTACCGCCTTCAAAAGTCAGCGCTCTGTACAGCGAGGGACGAGTTCGGGTGCTCTTTCCGCGAATGTGTTGCACTTTTATTGGCGATTTCTCCTTGTATTTCGTGGTTTATGGACAATATGTCCTGTTTCTTCACGTTACCAAAGTAAAGTAAGAAAAAGCAGATGATTTCAGCGGAAATCATGCTATAATTGTTATACATCTATATGTTTTACGGCATGTGCCGCGCATACGCGCAGTCTCCTTTCGTATGAAACCGGACCCCTGCGCTTAGAAAAAGGAGGAGTCCCCATGGCATTAAAAGAATTCGAATTCGGCTTCGGCCAAACTACTCAGAAAGTCATGCTCCCTGAAGAACATATTTCCGATGTTCTTGAAGGAAATCCCACGCCCGCTTGCGACGTGGAAGAAGCCACACTGGAATGCATGCGCCATCCGATCGGCAGCCGCCCGCTGCAGGAAATCGTCAGAAAGGGCGACAAAGTCTGCATTGTATGCGCTGATATTACCCGTACATGGAACCATTCTGATCAGTTCGTCATCCATATCGTCAATGAACTGAACCGCGCAGAGATCCCGGACAGCGATATCTGCATCCTCTTTGCCCAGGGCACTCACAGAGCGCAGACACCGGAAGAAGATATCCGCGTCGTCGGCAAGGAAGTCGCTTCCCGTATCAAGTTGTACCAGCATGACTGCAAAAACAAGGACGAACTCGTCCATGTCGGCGATACGAAGCTGGGCACTCCTGTCTGGATCAATAAGCATGCAGTCGATGCTGACAAGGTCATCGTCGTCGACGGCATCACCACCCACCTCTTCGCAGGCGGCGGCGGCAGAAAGCTGATTCTCCCGGGCGTTGCCGGTGATGAATCCATTCAGATCAATCACTGCAATGCGCTGGGCGCTGAATTCGGCAGCGGCATCAACCCGGCTACCCGTTCCACGCTCCTTGATCACAACCCGGTTTCCGATGATATGCAGGAAGCTTCCGATATGATCAAACCGTGCTTCCTCGTTCATTCCATCGTGAATGCAGACGGCCAGATCTGCCGCATGGTCGGCGGCGATCCTTATGAAGCATGGCTCGAAGGCACCAAGCTCGTATACCGCATCCAGAAGGTCCCGATGAAGCAGGAAGCGGATGTAGGCTTCGCTTGCGCTGGCGGATATCCGAAGGACGTATCCCTCTACCAGGGCAGCAAGTGCTATGATCCGGCTGACGTCGCTGTCAAGGACGGCGGCATCATCATCGCCATCATGGAAGCCAGCGACATCCAGGAACCGCCGGCATACCTGAACAGTTTCCAGTATGAAACAGAAGCTGACATGGAAAGAGCACTGCGCCATCATTTCACCATTCCATTCTTCGTCGCATTCAACCTCTTCTGCATGACCCACCGCTACACGATTTACCTCGTCACGAAGCCGGAAAACTTCGAAGCAATCCGCAAGACGAACCAGATCCCGGTAGCAACGGTTGAAGAAGCATGGGCACTCGCTCAGAAGCAGCTGGAAAAGGAAGGCAAGACCGATTACACCATCAACGTCATGCCGCACTGCGCATCTATCGTCCCCTACCTGAAAGGCTAATAATAAGGGAAATCAAAATCCGGAATAAAAAGCAGGATACCCCGCAGGCATCCTGCTTTTTATGTTTTTTGAAAAAAATCGATAGATGTTTATTAATATATAATTAGCATATCTTGTTTTCTTACTTATTCCTGCACTTTTCAAGTAAGGCAACGAGATGTATCATATATAGGTTAAGCATCGTTTTAATATAATTATTTAAAGCAGAGAGGTCTATGACTGTGAATCGCCTTTTCAATAATCCATTTAAATTCATTACATTAAATACCTTGATTTTTATTTGTTTTGAGTTTTTGTTTACAACCTTCCTGACTAACCAACTGTCTTTGCCTGTGGAACGCAAAAGTATTATTCTATCTGCTCTTACAGCTGCCCTTATAGCTGGATTGTACCCCCCCCGAAAAATTATATTCCTATGGATACCTCCTCTTTTAGCAATTACCTCCATTACCGTAAAATCCATATCTGGTGAATCTCTTTCCCCTGCCGACTGTTATCAGTATATTGGCCTTTTTATGGGTATATATGGGATAATTACTTTCATATATCAATGGATATCTAAACCAACTATTAGAAAAATATATCTACCTGTTACATTCTTTCTTTACTTAATTCCTACCATCTTAATTTGGTTTTACTATAGTGCATCAGGAAACTGGCCACACCCGGACACCTTAATGGCACTTCTTCAAACAAACAGCAATGAAGCATGGAGCTACTTCAAAGACCATACAAGTATAGTTTCCATGTTCTCCATACTGGTTTCTATACTATTTTTTATATTATTTGTCCGGTCTTTTTATAAACAGATTCTCCCCTCAATAATCAAACAGAGAAAAAACAAATATTTTTATATTGGGTGCTGCCTCATTGCTTTATCCTCAGGATATTTGATTGTTCATAATATAAAACAAAATCCTTTAGGTCAGCTTTTTGCAGGAACGGTCAGATACATGAACAGATACAATGCCTTTGCAGAGAATAAGAAAAAACGGGCATCCATGATTAACCAGAATTTATCCTTTTCAGAAAATAATAAAAAACTATGCAACTCTTTTTTGGTTTGACAGCAATTTAGGTTGCATGCACTTTCAGACAGTAACTTAAATCAAGAAAGATTTGACTAAATTAATTCAATTGTAATTTTTCAAGAAAAGGTGTCCACAAATTTCACCATGAAGGATTTTGAACACCGTCGGTGCGTAGAGGGCGTAGTATGCCCTCATGCACCGCTACGTGTGTTCACCTAAGCGGGAGCGTTCCTGAATGGGAAATTTGCGGACACCTTTTCCTAAAAATACAATGAATTTGATTTAATTTGCCTTGTTGACAGGTTCGTTAAAAAAATTTATACTATGTAAATGACGAACATATAAAAGATGGAGGTACCGCTATGAGCGAATGGAAACCAATCAAAGAAGGTAAAGTACGAGAGATTTACGACAACGGTGACAGTCTGATTATGGTCGCAACTGACCGCATCAGTTGTTTTGACGTAATTCTGAAAAACATCATTTCTAAAAAAGGAACTGTTTTAACCCAGATGTCGAAATTCTGGTTTGACCTTACTGAAGACATTGTCCCAAATCACATGATTTCTGCCGACGTAAAAGATATGCCGGAATTCTTTCAGCAGCCAGCCTATGATGGCAACAGCATGATGTGCCGCAAGCTGACTATGCTTCCGATTGAATGTATTGTACGCGGATATATCACCGGCAGTGGCTGGGCAAGCTATCAAAAGAACGGAACCGTATGTGGCATCAAGCTTCCGGAAGGTTTACAGGAATCCGACAAATTGCCGGAACCAATTTACACACCTTCCACAAAAGCTGAAATCGGTGACCACGACGAGAATATCTCTTTTGAGCAAAGCGTTGATGTACTGGAAAAAGAATTTCCTGGCAAAGGAAAAGAGTATGCTGAAAAGCTTCGCGATTATACCATCGCTCTTTATAAAAAATGCGCAGATTATGCATTGAAAAAAGGTATTATCATTGCCGATACAAAATTTGAGTTTGGTCTTGATGAAAATGGAAACATTGTTCTCGGTGACGAAATGCTGACACCGGACAGTTCCCGTTTCTGGCCTGCCAAAGGATATGAGCCGGGTCACGGCCAGCCATCCTTTGACAAACAGTTTGCAAGAGACTGGCTCAAAGAAAACAAAGGAAACCACGATTGGGAACTTCCGGAAGATGTTGCCAAGAAAACCATTGACAAGTATCTGGAGGCTTACGAATTACTCACCGGCGAGAAATTAAAGTAATTCCCACTACATCATTTGGAGGAATTTTCACCATGGAAAAGAAAACAATTTTAACTTTGGATCAGGTTAAGGAAATTGAAAAAACTTATCCGACTCCATTTCATATTTATGACGAAAAAGGAATCCGCGAAAATGCCCGTGCTTTGAAAAAGGCATTTTCATGGAACAAGGGTTATCGCGAATATTTCGCAGTAAAAGCAACACCAAACCCATTTATCCTTAAAATTTTACAGGAAGAAGGCTGCGGAGTTGACTGCTCTTCTCTGACCGAATTAATGCTTTCAGAATCCCTTGGATTTCATGATAATGACATCATGTTTTCCTCAAATGTGACACCACTTGCTGAGTATGAAAAAGCAAGTAAACTCGGTGCTTACATCAATCTAGACGATTTTACCCACATTGACTTTTTAGCAGAAAATGTTGGGATTCCGGAAACCATCTGCTGTCGTTATAATCCGGGTGGCGTATTTGAACTCGGTACAGACATCATGGACAACCCCGGAGATGCCAAATACGGCTTCACCAAAGAGCAGATAATTGAGGGCTACAAAAAATTAATGAAACTGGGTGCTAAAAACTTTGGTATTCATGCTTTCATTGCCAGTAACACCGTAAGCAACGAATACTATCCGACACTTGCCGGCATCCTGTTTGAACTCGCAGTAGAATTGAAAGAGAAAACAGGTGCCAATATTACATTTATCAACTTGAGCGGTGGTATCGGTATTCCATATACACCGGACAAAGAGCCAAACGACATTGCGGTAATCGGTGAAGGTGTCCGCAAACAGTTCGAGAAAATCCTGGTACCGGCAGGACTTGGTGATGTATCCATCTTTACTGAACTTGGTCGCTTTATGCTTGGACCTTATGGCAATCTCGTAACAAAATGTATTCATCAGAAACATATTTACAAAGAATATGTTGGTTTGAACACTTGTGCCTGTGATTTGATGCGTCCGGCTATGTACGGTGCTTATCATCATATCACCGTCCTCGGCAAAGAAAATGCACCATGCGACCACAAATACGATGTCACCGGTTCTCTTTGCGAGAACAATGATAAATTTGCCGTAGACCGTATGCTTCCAAAGATTGACATCGGAGATTATCTGGTTATCCACGATACCGGTGCTCATGGATATGCTATGGGTTATAACTACAACGGTAAACTGAAATCGCCGGAGCTTCTTCTCAAAGAAGATGGCAGCGTGCAGATGATTCGCCGCGGAGAAACTCCACGGGATTATTTTGCAACCTTTGACTTCTGTGATATTTTAAAAGATATGAAATACTAAAATAGAACGAATTCAAACATAAGCAGGAAACAATGAATGTGCTCGCACAAAATCATTGTTCCCTGCTTTTTATTCTAACAGAAAATTTCTAAATCGTTACACGGATACTTTTTTCACCTTACTCCATTTTCCATAATAATTCACTCCATTTTTCTTTTTCACACAGCGGACACGCACATAATATCTTTTTCCACTCTTTTTGTTCGATATCACATAGCAATTCTTTTTCACTTTCTTTTTATGCGCTTTCTTAAACTTAGCATTTGCGCTCCACTGAACCTGATAGGAAACACCTTTCTTTTTCTTCCAGCGAAACTGCACTCGTTTTGCTGCATTTCAAAATAGATGTTTTCGGAACAATCGGAGACTGAATCTTCGATGTCTTTGATACAAGCTGCGTAATCACAAAAGTTGTCGTCGGTTTTGTCCCCGCTACTCCATTACTGCCCTGTTTGGATGTATTTTTCTCTCGCACGACAGGAGTAGCACTCGGTACTTCCGTTGATTCCGGCAATGGAGTGAGGGATGGTTTCTCTGTCGGTACCGGCGTCGGAGTCAACGTTGGCAATGACGTCGGCTTTGGTGTCACCGTAAGATACACCTGCATACAGATATTTCCCTTTTCATCCTGCTCATAACTGCTCCAGTCATAATTATCGGAGTCTGCCGGGCAAAAGAGTACCGGATACCAGCCGGATTTATCTGCCTTCTGCGCCGGATTTTTCCATGTCACCGTTCCCGTTTTCGCAGGCTCAAGCGACAATGCGCATCCGGAAACCGTTTCGCCTTCTTTCCATTCCTTAGCTTTTATCGTCGGCAGTTTTCCTTTCACCGGACGCACGGTAATCGGAATCGAGCATGTAATTGTCTTTGTCTTCTCATCATACCCTGCCACCTTGCTCCAGTCATACCGAATGGTGTCTGCCGGACGAAACACAACATGGACACCTGAATTTTTAACCGGTGGACAAACTTTCTCGTCCTCCCAGAAGAAAATGCCATATTCATTTTTCTGGAAACTAAGAGAAGAATTCGACAAATCCTCACCAAAGGAAAGATCGGAGCACGATGGCCATTCAAATTCCTCCATCTCTTTTGGCAGTGTTTCCACCAAAACTTCACTCTCCACAGTTTCATAACCTTTCCCATCCGGGATAAATAACATTGTGTACCCGCAGGTTCCAAGTTTCAATGGCTGGCTGCCATCTTTCCACTCAAAACTCCCTTTGATGATTTCCCCCGTTTTCGGATTTTTATATTTTCCATCAAGGAAGCGAATCTGAATCAAACGGTCCCCATAGATTCCATGATTGCGGACAACCGATGGTGCTGCCTGCTCCGGTTTCACCGATACAATATCAACAACCACTGTATCCGTAACCGACTGATAATTATTATCCTGCGGCGTAAACACACCCGATATCTCATGTTTTCCAACATCATACTCTTTGGCATCCGTAGAAAAGGTAAATTCACCTGCTACCTTTTCGCCGGTAACCGGACTTACATACATCAAGTCCGGATGAATTTTCATTAAATTCTGACCGGCAAAAATCTGTACTTCTTTTTCATCCTGTCGTCTTGGGATAACAGCATTTACCGTTACTTTCCCGCTCTTTGTAAAGAATAAGGAATCATACGTCATCGGATATTTCGGCACAAATACAATATCCTGATTGGATGTTCCCGATTGTGGGACTAAGTCTCCTTTCACAAACTGCCACGTTCCCTCAACCGGCATTGACCACGTAACTTTATCCTCAGGAATCTGTGCCTCTTTCAGTTTCTGACCGTATGAAATACTTTTTGCTTCCAAACAAATGGATGTGTTATTTTTATTTACAGAATACGATTTTTTAATCATACGTCCCGCTAACAAATCGATTTTACCGGAACCATATAATATTCCATCCGAATTTTCTAAATCCACTGTTCCTCCACGAATCTGCAAAATTCCATCCATTTGCAATCCCTTCTTACCAATGGTCAATGTGACCCCTTCATCCACTACAAGAATAGTATCTTTATTTATCGCATCATAGTGGATAAAGTCAGGAAAGTCATAATAAATATCTCTTTCCAAAGTAATTACTCCTCCACACATCGAACAACACTGCAACGCAACATCTAAACTATCCGTATAGCATCCCTGCTGTCCTTTCGGCACATAATAAATGGAGCCAGCCGAAGCTGCTTTCACCATTTCCTTTGGCATCGAACCATATACACACAGGCACACAAGCACCCATGCAATTACTTTTTTCATTTTTAAATTCATAGACAGTCCTCCCTCTTGTCTTTTTATATCATGTAAATAGCTGCGATTCTCATTTACCAGATAAACAGATAAAATGAAATTAGATTCACCAGACAAACACCACGCTGTCTGATAAAGCAAAAGCAGTGTTTCCCCTGCGCATGAGAAACACTGCTTTTTGCTGTTCCTTCCGAAAGGAACTTTATTGTATCACGTGATATTTTACTCGTCAATTACTTTTTTTACAAATTATGGGCGTACAACGACCGGAATTTCGCTCTTTTTAAAAACGCCTCTGTCTCTTATTACAACATTATTATAGGTTGAACTACTCTCCATTGTCTTACCATTTCCAATGTAAACTGCAATGTGGTATATTCGCTTATACCGTCCGTTTCTTCTTGCCTTCGAGCCGCCAAAGCAAATCAAATCTCCCGGTCTCATTTTCTTTTCAGAATAGGTTTTCTTTGCCTTAATGGACTTTCCTTTTCTCACATAATAGTGGCCGATGTCCGCCGCCACCGGCGCCCAGCTTGTTTTGCAGACAAGATATCTTCCTACCGCACGATAGGTTCGGTAAACAAAAGAGGAGCAGTCATAATAGTTTTTATCCATCCGCCTTGCCTGACTGTACTTTTTCTTTCCTATCTTTTTATAACCATACCGCATCGCCCGGACAGCCGTTTTCGTACGTACTGCCAGATAATACTTTACTGTCTTTCCATCGACCTCGCAGGAAATCACAGCACTTCCATACTTTTTCGTTGTCACCTTTCCTGAAGCTGTCACAACAGCAACCTTTACATCGGACGAACGAAAGACCGGACGGCTTTCTGCATTTAACCCAGTCACCTTGACCGCCAGTTTTTTCTTTTTCTGATAAAAACCATATGCCTTTTTTATTTGCGGGTTTGTAACCGTAATCACACATTCTGTCTGAACGCCATCTACCTGTGCCACTACAGTAGTAGAACCAACTTTTTTCGCCTTAACTACAACGCCTGCCTGATTATAGGAAACAATCGAAACAATGGAAGTATCCCTTGTCTGATAAACAACCGGATTTCCTGCAACAGATTCTAACAAAAGTGTTGTCTGACAGCCCTTCGCTAAATTCTGCTTTTGGATTGTAAATTGGGGCTGCAAAATTTCAACACCAAGCACAAAAGAGTACACACCGCCATATGAATCCGTAACCGTAACAGAAAATTCTGCAAAGCCTGCGCGAACCGGCGTAATAATTCCCTCCTGTGTAACTGTGGCTGTTTCCGGCGTTCTTGCCTGCCACACACACGTCATCGATTCAAACTGCGGTATCGGCAGCTGAAAAGAGCCACCACCCAAAGGATGTGCCGTAAACGACTGTCTGTTAAAACTCAAATCCGAAAGAATCTCATTTTTCTTTACTTCAATTTCTGCATAGTCAACTGTCTCCGCCTTCGTTTTCACGGAAATCGTAACCGTACCTGCACCAATCGTCGTAACAACTTTGTTTGCCGACACCTCAACCACATGCTCTTTACTTAAAACCACTTCCCCTTCCGGCAAATCCGCAAGAGTAATCTTTTGTCCTAAGTAGAGACAAATCTTTTGTGTCGTCTCCTTTGCCTGCACATAATTCGTCTGATTCACTCCGGCAAATGCCAGAGCAAACAGAAGAAATAACAGTGCAAAATATCTTTTGCTGCTTCGCATTTCCTCTCACCTTTCTTTGTAAATTTTTATATTTATCTTTCCTCAAATCACAGAACAAAGACTACACGATAGCAGAATCTTCTGTCATCGTGCAGTCTCACTATAAAACCACACTGTGTCATTTTTATTTCACTTCAATTTTTTCTTTACCGCCCATATATGGCTGTAATGCTTTCGGAATCTTAACTGAACCATCCTCACATAAGTTGTTTTCTAAGAACGCAATCAACATACGTGGTGGTGCAACAACCGTATTATTTAAGGTGTGGGCAAAATACTTACCACCTTCACCGACAACACGAATCTTCAAACGGCGGGCCTGCGCATCTCCTAAATTCGAGCAGCTTCCCACTTCAAAATATTTCTTCTGGCGTGGAGACCATGCCTCTACATCAATCGATTTCACTTTCAAATCGGCCAAGTCACCGGAACAACACTCTAACGTACGTACCGGAATATCCAATGTACGGAATAAATCAACGGTGTTCTGCCACAATTTATCAAACCACATTTTACTGTCTTCCGGTTTGCAGACAACAATCATCTCCTGCTTTTCAAACTGATGGATCCGGTAAACACCACGTTCCTCAATTCCATGAGCACCCTTCTCCTTACGGAAACATGGAGAATAACTGGTCAAAGTTTTTGGCAACTGCTCCTCCGGAATAATTTTATCGATAAACTTACCAATCATAGAATGTTCACTCGTACCAATCAGATACAAATCTTCACCCTCGATTTTGTACATCATCGCATCCATTTCATCAAACGACATAACACCTGTTACAACATTTGAACGAATCATAAACGGCGGCACACAATAGGTAAATCCGCGGTCAATCATAAAGTCTCTTGCATAGGAAATAACTGCAGAATGAAGTCTTGCAATATCGCCCATCAGATAATAGAATCCATTTCCTGCAACGTCACGTGCCGAATCCAAATCCAGTCCATCAAATGATTCCATAATTTGTGCATGATATGGGATTTCAAAATCCGGAACCACCGGATCACCAAACTTCTCAATTTCTACATTTTCAGTATCATTTTTACCAATTGGAACACTCGGGTCAATGATGTTTGGAATTACCATCATGCGCTTATTCAATTCCTCTGCAATTTCTACCTCTCGTGCTTCTAAATCAGAAAGTTCTTTGGCATAACCGGCAACCTCTTCCTTCATTGCCTCAGCTTCTTCTTTTTTGCCCTGACCCATCAGCGCACCAATCATCTTTGAATTTTTCTTACGAAGAGCACGAAGGTCATCTGCTTTCTGCTGTGTCTCGCGACGCTCTTTATCAAGCGCAATCACTTCATCCACGAGTGGCAGTTTGTGCTCCTGAAATTTATTTTTAATGTTTTGTTTTACAACATCAGGATTTTCTCTTACAAATTTGATATCTAACATTTTTCTAAATTCCTCCTGATTATATATATGTTATATTATCTCTCATTTCTTGTTTTTTCAGGTCTTGCCATATCTGGACGCACATTACTGGTTCTTGCATTTAAGATCTTACCATTGTTTGCTTTTCCAGATGTCTGTTTTGTATTTCTCGCATTCGCGCTTTTCTGATTTCCATTCTTTGCCGGACCAGACTTAACAGACTTAAGACTTCCTGTTGCAGATGCAACTGCTTTATCCACCTCTTCTTCATAACCATCTTCGAAGATTGCTTTATCCAGTGCTTCTGCTTCTTCCTCTGCAAGCTCTACATAACTTTCACCTTTTACGATCTCTTTCACATAAGTATAGCAGCCTTCTCTGCTGTGCATCGCATTGATGATCCAACCAGTATTATTATTGTCCAGCATTGCAAGTGCGAAACTGAGTTTACCACCCATTTCATTAAATGCATCATACTTTACAATTCCAAGTTTCTGGTAAGATTTTTCCATCTTCTTGTTAAGTTTCTGAATGTCTGTACGATTCTGTTTTGTATATTTCAGAATGGCCTCTACATCCGAGAATCCCGACATCATACTTTCTTCCAGAGTTTTTCCATCTTTACCACGCATAAACGTCGTATAGCTGCTTTTCAATCGATTATACTTCATTGTTACATTTACATACAGAACGAATAATATAACAATCAGTATCAGCAAAAATATAAATATTAATGCCGGATCGATACCAAGTGCTTTCAGTATTTTGCTATCCATATTCAATTACTCTCCTCTTTTAATGCTCATCATCATATCGAACAGATGTTCTAATTCGTCATCTGAATAATATTCTATCTCTATCTTACCTTTTCCCTTTCCTTTTGATGCTATACTTACCTTTGTTCCAAATACACTCTTCATTTTCTCTTCCAGATCCTGGTAAATAAATGAATTGGCCACCGGTTTCTTTTCTTTCGGCTTCTTTGGATTTTTTATTTCTTTGACCAATTTCTCAGTTTCTCTTACACTGAGTTTTTCGTCAAATATCTTATTTGCCAGTGTGTACTGAAGCTCAGGATCGTCAATGGCCAGCAATGCTCTTGCATGTCCCGTTGAAATCATGTCGTCAATGATCATCTGTTGAACTTTATCACTAAGTTTCAGCAAACGCATAGAGTTCGTTACGGCTGTTCTGCTCTTCGATACTCTCTCTGCGACTTCATCTTGTTTCAGATTGAATTCCTCCAGAAGTCTCTTGTATGCAATTGCTTCTTCAATCGGATTCAAGTTTTCTCTCTGAATGTTCTCAATCAGAGCGATCTCCATCTTCTGCTGTCTGTCATATTCCCTTATTACCACAGGAACTTCCTTTAAACCGGCCATTTTCGCCGCCCGCCAGCGTCTCTCACCGGCTATAATCTCGTAAAAATTCCCGTTTTTCTGAACAAGAAGCGGCTGGAGGACCCCATACTGTTTAATAGAATCCGCCAGCTCCCTCAACTGATCTTCATCAAAATTTTTTCTCGGCTGCGTCTGATTCGGCTCAATGGATGATATTTTTAAAAATATCTCTTTGGCCGGCTCTTCTTTCTGCTTTTCCGCTGCAGCCGGTTTTGACCGCTCTACAGGTGCTTCCTTTTCCGGCTTCGCATCACCAATCAGTGCGCCCAGTCCCTTTCCCAATCCCGTTCGTTTTGCCATTATAACTCTTCTCCTCTTTTTATCACTTCCGCCGCCAGCATCCGATAATCCTCCGCTCCGGCAGAACGGGTATCGTACACGGTAATGGGCATCCCGTAGCTGGGTGCCTCCGCCAGCCTGACATTTCTGTGAATCATCGTGTTGTAAATATTTTCATTCAAATTTTCTCTTACGCTTTCCACTACCTCCGAGGAAAGATTGGTTCTGGAATCAAACATGGTAAATACCACGCCTTCCATCTCCAGTTTGGGATTCAGGCCCTTTTTAACCAGCTGAATGGTTTTCATCACCTGATTTAATCCCTCCAGGGCATAATACTCACACTGCAGGGGAACCAGAACCGTATCTGCCGCCACCAGTGCATTCACCGTCAGAAGACTCAATGAAGGCGGACAGTCAATAATGATAAAATCATAATTTTTTCTTAATCTGCGGAGAAAACCCCGAA
>ENA-OPSW01001379-OPSW01001379.1-human-gut-metagenome-genome-assembly--contig:-NODE-1379-length-14267-cov-2.870954_pt1 | contig 14267 bp, 6 predicted proteins | sample MGYA00241463_ERZ501918 | MGnify/ENA primary metagenome ERZ501918 (study PRJEB25962, sample SAMEA2042443) | human gut metagenome | biome: human gut; feature: human-associated habitat; material: faeces... | reverse complement strand
GCTGGAGAGATTATAATTATGTTCAGAGGATCTGATTCTGCAAAAAAATCATTTCAAATGTAGTGTTGACCAGATGAGTGGAAAACCGCTGTATGGTGATAAAAAGATAATAATCAGACGTATGAGGTCAGGAGGTTTGGGCTGGGCGGGCTGGAACTTGCTGACTTTTCTATAGTTGAAAGGGAACGATTATGGATAAATTACTGAAATATAACGGTGTGCAGGAAGCATTAAAATTTCTGCGCGAAGATGATGAAAGAACTTTGCAGGAGCACCTGGAAATGTGCCAGATTCCTGCGCCTTCCTATGAAGAAGGGGAGAAAGCGGAATATGTCCGAAAGAAGATGGTGGATGCCGGTCTTTCAGATGTGCACGTTGATGAGGTGGGAAATGTGCTGGGAACCTGGAAAGGGACTGGGAATGGACCGCGAATTATGGTTGCGGGACATACAGACACTGTTTTCCCAAGGGAGACAGACCTTACTTTGAAGAAAGAAGGCGAACGCTACAGCTGTCCGGGAATCGGAGACGATACCAGGGCGGTAGCAGAACTTCTCAGTCTTGCAAGAGCAATGAATGCTGCAGGAATTCGCGGCGAGGGAGATATTGTGTTCTGTGCGAATGTGTGTGAAGAAGGGCTTGGCGACCTGAGGGGAATTAAGCATGTGTTTAAGAATATGGCAAATACAGAAGGGCACTATGATGGTTTCGTTTCCATTGATGATAAGAACACCTCCGGAATCATCTACCAGGCAGTGGGCAGCGAACGCTATCTGGTAACTTTCCACGGAACCGGCGGACACAGCTTCACCGGCTTCGGAATTCCCAACCCGATTCACGCAATGGGAAGGGCGATTGCGAAAATCAGCGATTTCCAGACACCAAAGAATCCGAAAACTACTTTCAGTGTAGGCGTAGTAAACGGCGGCACGTCTGTAAATGTAATCGCGGCAGAGTGTTCTATGCTGGTGGATCTGCGCTCTGTGGATGCAGGGGAACTTGAGAAATTATCCGCAAAACTCCACCAGGCAATAGAAGAAGCCGTGAATGAGGAAAACGCCCGCTGGGGATATGGAACTTTAAGTTCTGAGAGTACAGGAATCCTTGACGACAATAATATGACAGCGAAAAGCAGTGTGGGAGATACAGCTGGCGCAGTGCCAGTGAATGCTGATAATGGAGACAGGGAAACCTCAGCAGAAGATGACCGCATTACAGTCACCTTCGAACAAAAGGGCAGGCGCCCTGCTGGTACCCAGGAAAAATCCTGCCAGATTGTCCAGGCTGCAAATGCTGCAAATCAGGCCATTGGCATGGAAACCCTGTACATCGGTGCCGCCAGCACAGACGCCAACATCCCCATCAGTCTTGGAATCCCTGCCATCACCGTGGGCTGGGGAGGAAAAGGCGGTGGAGAGCATACCATCCACGAATGGTACGAACCTGCAGAATCCTGGAAAGGACCACAGCGTGACTTGCTGTTGCTGTTGGCGTTATCGGGCTATGAAAATATACGAGAGTATCAGCTTCCACGCATAAATCCGAAAGGAAAATAAAAAAACATCCCCCGGAAAGAATAGTCCCAATAAACGGACATTTCCCTTCCGGGGGATGTTGTATTAACTGAATTAGTTCTGATGTTTTTTTCGAAGAATTACATAAACCAGAATCAAAGTAAACAGCACAAACAAAATGGAGCAGGACAGTACATAATTCAATGCTGCGCCCATAATTCCCCACTGCTGCACCAGAATCCGGGCAGCTGCGATGGTAATAATTGCGGTTATGGAATAAACTGGAAGCAGGCATTTTCCCCAGCGGATAGCGATAAGGATATTGTAGATCATGTAGACTTCCGCGCTGATTCCTCCGCCGATAAGCAGAACTACGAAATGCAGCTTATATGGGGAAAGATCCACGCCGTAAATAATCTCCAGCAATGTTCGACCGATGAGATGCCCTCCAGCCACAACAGCTACACAGCAGACCAGGATGATGCCAATGATCCGCAGTATGTACAGTGTGAACTTTTTCACATTATTTTCCCACCATAATTCTGCGATGGTGGTGATGGTAGGCTTAAACACGAACTCGCACATCAGCGAAATCACAAAAGAAGGCATAAACAGAATGCTATAGTAAGTCTGATATTCATCTGTCATAACGCCAGCCATTGCGTATTTTGGAATGTTGTAGAGCAGCAGGGAAAGAAAAGTACCGATAAACATAGGGGTACAGGTTCGAAGTAACTCCCACACATGAGACATCTGAAGCTTGCGTCCATCCTCTTCATGACCAACGTATTTTCTGGTCATCTGTGAGTTAATGATAAGACACAGAATAAGGGAGGTTGTAGAAGTAGCAACACAGGTGCAGTACAGGTTCTTAGTGATAATAAGCATAGCGGTGAAAAAAACTGCGGAATACAGATTTCTCGCCGCCAGCATTTTTCCCATCTGCTCAACATGGTACTTTTGCTGAAGATTTCCGTGGAAAACATCCTCCACCGCATCAATCATCTTCATCATAATAATAAAAGTGCTGATGATAATATATTCGCCTTTGAAGCTGAAGGAACTGTAAATAATTCCAAACAGCATCATCAGTGCACAGGTGATAATGCGGGAAACCTTATACTCGGAAAAAATATATTTGTGCTCCAGATCCGTGGCCTGATAGGTGCGGACACCATAGCGTCCCACCTGCAGAAGCAGCTGTGCAGTAGCGTAGCTTAAGGAATAAAACCCTGCCAGCTGTGCGCCACACACACGAGTTACCACCAGGAGATACAAAAAGGAGGAGCCTGAGTAACAGGTACTTCCGATCATATTCCATAAAAAGGCTTTTTTTACATTTTTTTCTTTATTCATTTGCTAAAAATCTCCATTTATTGGTAATCGCTGCTTAATCCTCAGATGTTATCTGGCGCAGCTGTTCCATAGAGTGCTCACGGAAGCGGGCAATCTGCTCATTTGCATAAGTGAAATCAATTTCTTCAGTAAGCTTTTCGTAAGAAACATCATCCATAGTTCTGTCAGTAAGCTTCACCAGATTAAGAAGCTGCTGAACGCGGCGGTTCATGTGGTGACCGTTTACCTTGGCGAAGAATTTGCGGTTAAAAATAAGGGCAAAAACAACACCATGGAAAGAATCAGAAACTACATATTCTGCATTTTTGAAAAGTCCCATCCACTCTGCAGGACCAACTGTAATCTTGCAATCACATTTCAGAAGACCAACTAATGGGAAAGGAATGTATACAATACGGTAGCCTGTTTTATTGTGGAGCCGGCGGGCGAAGTCTACGATTTCTTTGTTAATTCCCAGCTGGTAAACCAGAATGTATTTTTCTTTATATTTTGGCTCAACCAGAAGCTTATCCCACTCTTCCGCAGTGAGAAGAAGGGTAGGATCACAGACCACTTCAGGACGCTTCTCTGTGAGATTCTCTACAATGTCAGCGCCATAGTCTTCACGAACCAGAATTTCATCAAAATCGGAAAGCAGTTCTTTATATTTCTGCTGGTATTCTTCCGGCGGAAGATTTTCACCGATACTTGCAGCATAGCTGCATTTCTTTTTCCCCTCTTTTACAAAATCAAGGAAATAGGTGGTATCAAAATTGGTAAGCTTGTAATCCCAGATCTGGTCGCTTCCAGCAATATAAATATCGTATTTGCCAGCTACCGGCTGCATTTTACCCTGAGTGACAGGCTGGCTGTAGCGCATGTGTCTGCGGAATCTGTTGCATTTGAAACGGCGGGGAATGTAGCAGATATGGCCGATTGTCCCGTAAATATAGTTAAAAAGTCCTTTCTTTTTCAGGTTTACAAGGCGGAAAGGATTGCTGATATAGTCGCAGCGGTAATCAATAATTTCCGGCTGGGTGCCGATTTCCTGCAGCTTTTTCTGAAGCGCATAGCTCTGCAGGATGGCACCGTAATTGTCGTAGTTATGGAAGGGAATCACACCTACTCTTTTTTTCTGCATAAAGTCCTCCTGGCTAATATAAGGTAGATATAATATAACACATAAACGAGAAAATAAACAGTTTTTGCAGGTGGATTTATCAATTAATTCCAAAGTGTTTATGGAAGTTAAAGTTGAAATTGTTAAGGAGTACGCTATAATAGAGATAATGAAATTTACCTGAGAAAGTGGAGGCGAAAAGATGGCGGGATATTTAATCGCAGAAACTACCCGTGAGGAGCGGGAGAAGATTGTTGCAGAATCCCTTGGAAATATTGAGGCGAACTGCGACGGTTGTATGGCAGGGCTGGCTGAGATGTATCAGGAATACATTGATGGGAAGAAAGAGCTTCGCCAGATCAATATGGAATTTAACGCAAGATACGTAAAAAGCGAGGACATGCCGGTGAGAAGCCGGTGCCCGGAGTCCTTTTGCTAATAGAAATCAAAGAGGGCACCAAACTGAAATATGAATTGAGGCAGTACGAAGTAACAGAATAAAGAAGCAGTAAGAGCAGAAGTTTTCAGTACATGTAACGAAAACTTCTGCCTTTTTTTAACCAAATGTTAATAGTTCTTTTTTTATTCTGGTGTTATTATGTAAAAAAGTCGTATTATAATTAATAAGGAAATAAAAGGCTATTGCTAATTACGTCTGCAATAAATACGTTCTAGAATTATTTTAGTTATGGAGAAAAGTATATGGAAAAAAACGTATTAAAGGTTCGCATGCTTGGAACCTTTTCGTTGGAATATAAGGGAAAAGAACTGGTACTGGATCGAAATAAAGCATCGAAGACTACACAGCTTTTTCAGCTGCTTATGTTTCATACCGAAGACGGCGGAATTTCCAAAGCTGCTATGATAGATGCCCTTTATGGAAGAGTTGAGGTGGAGAATAAGAACGGAAGCCTGAACAACACCATTTTCAGACTTCGTAAACAGCTGAAGGATATTGGACTTCCAGATAGCAAATACATAAATATCCAGTCCGGAATGTGCCGTTGGGACGGAAATATTGAAGTTCAGGTTGATGTAAATGAGTTCCGGAAACTGATAGAGAAAGAAAAAAAGGAGAAACGGGAAGAGGACAAGCTCCATCTCTGGATGCAGGCCTGGAAAATTTATAAAGGTGAATTTCTCCCGGATATGATCGGGGAGCAATGGGTCGCTGTGGAGAATGTCCGGTGCAGAGATGAGTACTTCCGTGTTACAGAGGAGCTGTGCCGCTGGCTGAAGGGGCATGAACGGTATGAAGATCTGCATAAAGTGGCGCACAGAGCCGCCGAAATTTATCCCTTTGACGAGTGGCAGGTCTGGGAAATCGACAGCCTGATCGGAATGTCACGATATAAGGAAGGCCTTGAAGTTTACCAAAACACCGAAAAGCTTTTATTCGATGAAATGGGAGTGGCCCCTTCGGAGAGATTGTTAAAGCGTTTCAAGCTGATGGGAGAACGGACTTCACAGGCAGCAGGTGCCCTTAGCGATATCAAGGAAAGACTTCGGGAAAAGGAGGCTGCAGTAGGAGCATATTTCTGTCCGTTTCCCAGCTTTGTTGACATCTATCATGTATTCAGCCGTATGGTGGAGCGCTCCGGTTTATCCGTGTTTGTTATGCTTTGCACACTGGACTATAAGGCGGATCATGTTTCGGAGGAGAAGGAACGTGAAAAGTCCGAACTTCTCAGACAGGCCATCCAGTCATCCATACGAAAAGGTGATTTTTACACCAGATACAATGTCCGGCAGTATATTGTCATGCTGATCGAAATCAGCCAGGAGAACTGCCCCATCGTTTCCAAACGAATTGCAAAAAAATTCAATAAGCTCTCTGGCGATAAGAAATTCACTCAGGTTGATTTCTATGTGGCATCCATTGGAGAGATGTGTGAAATGGAGGGATAAATTATGGTCTACGATGTGATTTGTGATGAGTATGAACTCATTTGCTCCTGATTTATGGAAAAGACTTGAAAAATGCTAAAAATGCCATAGGAAATCGCTCGTTTTTGCAACTCTTTCGGAAAATGAAAGAGTTGGAGAAAGAGGCAAAGTGATAGAATATATTTAAAAATCATATACTATCTATCATGCAACCGAAAATAATTCCCGATTCGGTTAAAATAAATCTACATATCCAAAGAAAGGAATGAGACATTATGAAAAAGAATGGGTATTTAAGAAGATTTCTGGCACTGTTTCTCGCTCTCGTGATGATCATGGCTGATTCATCTGTGACGACGTTTGCGGCGACGGTGGGAAGGGTGAAGCAGAAGAGTGCGGCCGCGGAGACGGAAAATCAGCAGACGGTATATACCTATGAGGATTCTAAGGTAACGGTAACTGCAACGTTGGAAAATGCCGATGCAGTACCGGACAACGCCAAATTTGTTGTCACAAAAATGAATAAAGCAGATCATCAGGATGGTTATGCGTATGCAGAACAGAAACTGAAAGAATATGAAGAGTTAGAGAATGTTCTGTATGATAGTTATCTGATTTATGATATGCATTTTGAAGATGAGAACGGAAACGAAATCGAGCCAGCAGAAAGTCAGGTTTCCGTAAACATTTCTTATAAAAAGGCTCAGAAATTATCAAATGAAACAACAGAAGACAGTGTACAGGTATTACATTTGGATGAAAACCTGGATCAGTTGGAAGATGTAACGGATAATGTTGAACTGAATAAAAAAGGAAAAATTAAGGAAGTAACATTAACAACGGATAGTTTTAGTACTTTTATTATCGCAGATCAAGGTCTGAGTAGTTTTAAGCTGAGATTACAGTTTGTGGATTCGCAGGGAAACGTTGCAACAAGTCAGAATGGTACATACTATGCGAAGATTGAAAAAGATGGATTACATCAGTTTAAAAAAATAACTGTAGAAAATGGAATTGGCGAGGCAACATTTGATGCGCTGTATGATAATAATGGTAATCGACAGAAGAGCATAGAAACTGGTGAATATAAAGCAGTGCTTGCAATTGCTCGTCCAGATCAAAATCCAAACGTAGAAGGTCAGAAACAAAATAATTGGGATACAAATAACGCTTTGTCAGAAGTCGATAATGGCCAGACATTTGATTATCAGTTTACAATTGCAATTAATGACAGATACACAGTAGACTCTTCACATGACACAGTTGTTATTAATGCAACTCAGATGGGAAATAATTCTATTTCTTATGCTGATATAAAAGATGGCTTGAAAGATGCAAGCCAATTTATGGTTGTTGCGAATTATTTCGAGCAATCCATGCATTTTGAGGGAAATTTTGCTGTAGATAAATTTAAAGGAAATGGAAACCCGGTTGGAGCACAGGGAACTGAAAAGAAAATTAATCTTACAATTAATATTGAAAAATCAGTTAATCCAGCAGCTGCAAAAACTTTTAACTTTAGAATAGTTGATGCAAACAAGAATAAAGTCGCAGATGTAACCATTACAACTGATGCTAACGGAGTTGGCTCTACCTCGTATACAATTAAGGATGCAAAAAGTGCATATGAAGTATATGAATTAGATGAAAAAGGAAATATTCTTGAAGATGGAGGAAAAATAGGAGACTATACAGTTTCTTATGATTATTCAGAAGGTTTAAAAGGCTTAATGAACTATGATACAACTTCATTTGCGAAAGTGATTGAAGGGGTTACAAGTTTAACTGCAAATAGCTCAAACAATTTATTTGTAACAACGTCAGAGGTGACGACCGATAAGGGGGCTGTTAAGAAGGTTACCGCAGCAGAATTCGATTCTCTGATTAACATTACTAATATTTTAACAACAGTATCTGGATTATCAAAGAAACTTGCTAAGGCGAAATCTACAGATTCAGCACAAGTTGTTTATTTAACCCCAAGTGATCTGAAACAGCACCGATTAAATCTTCCAGCAGTTAGAGATAATCAAGCTCTTGTGATCAATGTTATGATTCCAAGTGGCATGAATGAACTTGATGTTGCGACAGAAGTACTTTATGTTGGAAATGAAATAGTTGATGTTGCTGGTAAAAAAGAAAGCGAACTGGATCCGAATAGTAAAGGTCAACAAATTGCAAAAAGAACAATTTGGAACTTCGTAAATGAAGATGGAACTCCATATAAGGGATATGTGAAAGATACTGGAAAGAAGATGGGCGGATTTGCCCTTGTTCCAGAAGGCTCATATATGAATAATAATGGAATGTGTTCCATTTATGCTAAAAACGTTTATCAGGGCGGAGCCGAAATTCACAAAAATAGTTTCCCTGGTGATCAGGAAAAATCTGGAACTGTAAAGATTTCTAATAGAAAAGATACACCAGAAGAGACCAGTGTAAGTGTCAAGAAGGTATGGAATGACAGCAACAACCAGGACGGAATCCGCCCGGATTCCGTCACCGTACAGCTTTATGCAGACGGAACAGCAAGCGGAGCCCCGGTAGACCTGAATGCGGCGAATAATTGGAGCCACACCTGGAGCGGACTTGCGAAGAAAGCAAATAAGACCGACATTAAATATACGGTGGACGAAGTGAGCGTACCGGCAGACTACACCAAGACGGTAAGCACAAACGAAGCGAAAACGGAATATGTGATCACCAATACCCATGTGACCGAGACAACAGAAGCAACGGTCAAGAAGGTATGGAACGACAGCAATGACCAGGACGGAAAACGCCCGGCAGAACTGACCGTGAACCTGATGAACGGAAACACGGTGGTACGGACGGTTACCCTGAATGCTGGAAATAACTGGACAGCGAAAGTGACCGGACTTGCGAAGAAGGCCAACGGAACCGATATCGCATACAGCTGGAGTGAGGGAAGCATGCCGACAGGCTACAGCCTGACTGATACTTCCGTGGATGGAACGGTAACCACCCTGACGAACACCTATGCACCGGAAGAAACAAGCGTAAGTGTAAGGAAGGTATGGACAGACAGCGACAACCAGGACGGAATCAGACCTGCAAGTGTGACAGTACAGCTTTATGCAGACGGAACAGCAAGCGGAGCCCCGGTAGACCTGAATGCAGCGAATAATTGGAGCCACACCTGGACCAAACTTGCGAAGAAAGCAAACAAGACGGACATTGAATATACGGTGGACGAAGTGAGCGTACCAGAAGGTTATACCAAGACGGTAAGCGCAAATGAAGCCAAGACGGAATATGTGATCACCAATACCCATGTGACCGAGACAACAGAAGCAACGGTCAAGAAGGTATGGAACGACAGCAATGATCAGGACGGAAAACGCCCGGCTAAACTGACCGTAAACCTGATGAATGGAAATACAGTAGTGTCTACGGTAACCCTGAGTGAAGAGAACGGCTGGGAAGCAACTGTATCCAACCTGCCAAAGAAGGAAAACGGAACGGTCATCAGCTACAGCTGGAGCGAGGGAAGCATGCCGGAAGGCTACAGCCTTGAAGGAAGTGTGACAAGCGGAACCGTAACCACGCTGACTAATAAATATGCGCCGGAAGAGACCAGTGTAAGCGTAAGAAAAGTATGGACGGACAGTGACAACCAGGACGGAATCCGTCCAGACTCCATCACCGTACAGCTGAAAGCAGACGGTAAAGAGAGCGGAGAGCCGGTAGAGCTGAATGAGGCAAACAACTGGACCCATACCTGGAATGGTCTTGCGAAGAAGGCAAGCGGAACCGAGATTGAGTACAGTGTAGACGAAGTAAGCGTGCCGGGAGGCTATACTAAGACGGTAACAGCCAATGAAAACAAGACGGAGTATACGATCACAAATACCCATGAAACTGAGAAGACAGAAGCAACGGTCAAGAAGGTATGGAATGATAGCAACAACCAGGACGGAACCCGCCCGGTTGAACTGACCGTAAACCTGATGAATGGAAATGCAGTAGTGGATACTGTAACTTTGAAAGAAGCGAATGACTGGAGCGCAACTGTAGGGAATCTGGAAAAGAAGGCTGGTGGAAAAGATATCGAGTACACCTGGACAGAGGGAAGCATGCCAGAAGGCTACAAACTGACCGACACCAGAAAGAACGGAACTGTAACCACCCTGACTAACACCTACGCTCCGGAAAAAGTTTCCATCACTGGAACAAAGACCTGGAACGACGCGAATAATCAAGATGGCAAACGTCCAACCAGCATCAAGATCAGCCTTTTTGCAAATGGAAATGTAGTGAAGAGCCTTGATGTAACAGCAGCAACCAACTGGACGTATAGCTTCACAGACCTGCCGAAGTACGAAGCAGGAACTGAAATCAAGTACACAGTAGGAGAGGAAGCAGTTGCAGATTATGAGACTAAGGTAGAAGGCTACAACATCACCAACACTCATAAACCAGCAACCCTCGACATCACCGGAACCAAAACCTGGAACGATTCCAACAACCAGGACGGCAAACGTTCAAAGAGCATCACTGTTAATCTTCTTGCAAATGGCAGAATCACAGACACCAAGACCGTAACAGCTGATGATAACTGGACCTACAGCTTCACCGATCTGCCGAAATATGCAAACGGTCAGGAAATTACCTACACGGTAAGCGAGCTTACAGTACCTGGTTATACAACGACTATTGATGATAATTACAACATCACCAACAGCTACACCCCAGGTGAGACCAGCGCGTCTGTAACCAAGATCTGGGATGATGCTGACAACCAGGATGGCATTCGTCCAGAGAGCATTACCGTAGCTCTCCTTGCAAATGGAACGCCAACTAACAAAACTGTTACTCTTACTGCTGCGAACAACTGGACACAGACGATAACTGGTCTTCCGGAAAAAGCAGATGGAGAGTATATCACCTACATCTGGACCGAGGTTAATGTTCCAGAAGGCTACAGCTTGACAGGAACTTCCAAGAACGAAACGGTAACCACTCTGACCAACACTCATACTCCAGAGCTTACTTCCATCACCGGAACCAAGACCTGGAAAGATGCAGATAATCAGGATGGAAAACGTCCAGAGAGCATTACCGTAAACCTTTTTGCAGACGGAACTAAGCTTAAGAGCCAGAGTGTAAGTGCTGATGCAGACGGAAACTGGAGCTACAGCTTCACAGACCTTCCGAAATATGCAAACGGTCAGGAAATCACTTACACCGTAACTGAGGATGCAGTCGATGGCTACACAACCGAGAGTGATGGCTATAATTTCATTAACACTCATCAGCCAGAGACCACCGAGATTACCGGAACCAAGACCTGGAACGATGCAAACAACCAGGATGGCAAGCGTCCGGAAAGCATCACTGTAATCCTTCTTGCAAATGGCACAGAGAAAACTCGCCAGGCCGTAACTGCAGACGAAGTAGGAAACTGGACTTACACCTTCAAAGATCTGCCGAAATATGCAAACGGCCAGGAAATCACCTACACCGTAGCTGAGGAGGAAGTAACTGATTACACTACAACCTACGATGGCAGCAACATCACCAACAGCTACACTCCAGGAAAGACCAGTGCAACAGTAACCAAGATCTGGAACGACGCTGAAAATCAGGATGGAAAACGTCCGGAGAGCATTACCGTAAGTCTTCTTGCAGACGGTAAAGAAACCGGAAAGACCGTTACCCTGAGCGTCGAGAACAATTGGAAACAGACTATATCTGACCTTCCGGAAAAAGCAGACGGAAAAGCAATCGAGTACACCTGGACAGAGGAAACTCTCCCAGAAGGTTACGAACTTACCGACAACAGCAAGAACGGAACTGTAACTACTCTGACTAACACCTACGCTCCAGAAACAACTTCCATCACCGTAACCAAGACCTGGGATGACGCAGACAATCAGGATGGCAAGCGTCCAGAGAGCATTATCGTCAACCTTCTTGCAAACGGAGAGATCGTAGCAAGCCAGACTGTAAAAGCAGACGAAGCAGGAAACTGGACCTACACCTTTAAAGACCTGCCGAAATATGCAAATGGCAAGGAAATTACCTACACCGTAACCGAGGAAGCAGTGGAAGGTTATGAAACAAGTGTAGACGGATTTAACATCACCAACACTTACACAACCGAGACAACTGAGGTGAAGGGCTCCAAGACCTGGAACGATGCCGACAATCAGGATGGCAAACGTCCGGAGAGCATCACTGTAAGACTTCTTGCAAACGGCGAGGAGAAGGACAGCCAGACCGTAACCGCAGACGAAAATGGAAACTGGACCTACAGCTTCGAAAAACTGCCGAAATATGAGGCTGGAAAAGAAATTGTATACACGGTAACTGAGGATGCAGTTGCAGATTACACAACTGAGATCACCGGCTACGATATCACCAACAGCTATGCGCCAGGAAAGACCAGCGTCACAGTTACCAAGGCATGGGCTGATAACGATGACCGCGGCGGTCACAGACCGAAGGAAATCAAGGTTCAGCTGAAAGCCGATGGCGAAAACAGTGGCGAGGAAATTATCCTGAACGCAGAGAACAAGTGGACTTACACCTGGTCCGAACTTGATGAGAAGAAGGCTGGAAAGGATATTGTCTACACAGTAGAAGAAATTGGCAAAATAGCTGGCTATATTTCCACAGTAACAGGAAATGCCACAGAAGGATTTATCATTACCAATACAATCACATCTGTTAAGATCAGCAAAGTGGATATTACCGACCAGAAAGAACTGGCAGGTGCTCATATCCAGATCCTTGACAAAGATGGAAATGTAGTAGACGAGTGGGATTCCACCTGGGAATCTCATGAAGTAACAGGTCTTAAGACCGGTGAGAAATATACCCTTCGTGAGACCGTAGCGCCAGATGGCTATACTATTACAGCTGACACAGTCTTTAGCTTGAAGGAGGATGGAACTCTTGACAAAGATAATACCAGCACAACCATCTCAGCGGATGGAACCCTTCTGGTAGAAGACAGCAGAACTTCTGTAAAAGTAAGCAAAGTAGATATTTCCGATGGGAAAGAGCTGGAAGGTGCTCACATCCAGATCATTGACCAGGATGGAAACGTAGTAGACGAGTGGGATTCCACCAAGGAAGCTCATGTTACCGAGAAACTGAAAACCGGTAAGATTTACACTCTTCGTGAGACTGTAGCTCCAGACGGATATTTACTTACAAGCGACACTACGTTTGTTCTGAAAGAAGACGGAACAGTAGATGCAGAAAAAACAACAGCTGTTTCCAAGGATGGTGTTTTACTTGTACAGGATAAACTGGCAACCTCAGCATCTATTGCAGTGACAAAGAAACTTACCTATATTGGTGAAGGTCTGGCAGCAAGAAATCAGACCTTCTATGTAGCCCTGTATTCTGATAAAGAATGCACACAGAGAGTTTCTGATGTGAAAGCTCTTGTATTCAAGAATGCAGATGCTTCCACCGTAGTATTCTCAGAGAATATTAAGGCAGGCAAGACATACTACATTGCAGAGTGTACACAGGATGGAACTTCTCAGACGATCGGCGCTCTTGCAGATGGAACTGTTTATGAAGCTGTATTTGGCAATGGTAACTCCACAACAGTAACCGAAGCCGATGGAACAACAACCGTTTCCTTTGAAAACGTGTTCAGCAGCTTCCCGCCAGATGGATTCTACAAACAGGGTCAGCTGACAATTACCAAGAAGGTTCTTGGTGCAGATGGAGGCACCAGAAACAGCAACGAGGTATTCTATGCAGGTATCTTTGATGATGCAGCTCATACACAGCTTTCCCAGCAGGTTGAGCAGAACATTATCAAGCTTGATATGGACGGTGGCTATGAAGTAAGTGAGATCATCAATGTTGGTCTTGCCCAGTCAGGAGCAAAGGTAACCCTGTATGTAACGGAAACTGATTCCAACGGAAAACCAATTGCAGGCTCCGAAGGCTTTGGATATAAAGTTACCGTAAGTGCAGATTCTGTTACATTTGATGAAACGAATATGACAGCAGAAGTTGTCATCACCAACCAGGAAGAAAGCACAGTAACAGAAACACCAACACCAACACCTACTCCTTCTTCCGATGGTGGAAATAGCGGTGGCTCCGAAGATCATTCCGGCGGCTACGGCGGAGGCAAATCACCGAAGACCGGAGATGATACCCCGATCGGAACTTATCTGATGCTTCTTCTTGCAGCTGCAATGCTTGCAGCCGAGACTGAAAGACGCCGCAGAAGAAACAAAAGACAGTAAAGCAAAACAAGGTTTTTGACCAGATCGGAACCATAACAAAGCAAGTACAAATGAAGGCGGTCCGCACACAAAGCGGATCGCCTTTTTGCAGGTGCCCCTTAGCTTCCTGCGCAATTAAGGAAACTACAGAATAGTCCTGTGGTTCTGGTTTTGCAAAAAAAGTAAAAA
>ENA-OPSW01001371-OPSW01001371.1-human-gut-metagenome-genome-assembly--contig:-NODE-1371-length-14364-cov-4.856384_pt1 | contig 14364 bp, 8 predicted proteins | sample MGYA00241463_ERZ501918 | MGnify/ENA primary metagenome ERZ501918 (study PRJEB25962, sample SAMEA2042443) | human gut metagenome | biome: human gut; feature: human-associated habitat; material: faeces... | reverse complement strand
CTTCCATTGAAAGAGGCTGCTGCGGCAGATGAGCCACTGTCGCAGGTGGCTGTATCTACAGTGCCTGCATCGGCGGTGGCATTTAACTCGGCATTCATCTGAGCTTCCGTTTGTGCTTCCATCTGCTGTAATTCACTCATCTGCAGTCCGACATAAGACAGATCGACGGTTGCTGCACCGGCTGCAGTGGAAATACCGCCGTGTTTGTAATCCATAGTATTTTGCAGATATTTCATATCCGCTTCGTTGATGTTGCTGCGCTCTTCATTGCGGTGCATACGGCGTTTGCGGATGATTTCCTGACGTCTTGATTTCTCTTTCTGTACCTGCTGAATCTCCTCTGTCGCCATCTTTTGTTTCAGATCATTTTCTTTCTGGTGGACGCGGCGTTTCACTTCGGACTTCTGCTGCATTTCTTTTGCTGATTTTTCACGTTCATATTTCCGCTGTAAATTTTCTTCCTGTTTCAGATTAGACACCTTGGACTGGGCGCATTTTACCATTCTTTTTGCGTGTGCGAGGGCAATCTGTACCTCACTGTCATCATATTCCCCGGTTCCGAGGCAGTGCTGTAAATTATTGACTGTACTTTTTGCCTTGGTGAGAACCGCAGCGGCAGTCCGCGACTTTGTGGCGCGGATAAGCTGTGAGGAGATTTGTTTTGCATTATAATTAAGAGATTTTTTGGTTGACTTTCCTGTGCTAAAGGAACTGCTTTTGGAAATTCCAGTGTTTCTTGTGTTGATCGTGGCAGTGGAGAATCCATTCATCGTTCCGCCAAAATAATTGCTTACGGTTAAGTTCATCTTTATTTCCTCCGTGAAATAAATTAGACAACTTGTTTCGATAACTTATATATCGGTAAGTTGGGGGATTTTGTTCAGTGTATCTAAGTGCTTTTGGTTGCATGAAAATTTAAAAGAGGATATACTTTTTTATATATTTTAGCAAAAATGTATGGAATTTTTGCAGATAAGACAGGGATGCCTGTCCGATGAAGTTGTAGTATAAAGGAGCACACATACATGGAAAACGAAAAACAGAAAAAGATTTTATTTGCGCTGATTCCAATTGTGATTGCATTACTGTCATTTTTTGTGATCGCGCGGTTTACTTCTTCGACAGAATTTAATGCGAAGACAATCCAGTCATTGGACGATAAGAAAACAACCGTCATGGAGCTTGCCGCAGCATCTACAGCGGCATCAGTAGCGATCACATTGATTCCGGGGGATGTCGGAAATCCAATTGCATGTGTATTTTTCTCCGGGTATCTGTTGTGGAGGAAAGAGATATTGCGAGTGGTCGCACAGAAATTCCTGCTTTTCGGACTGGCAGTGTATCTTGTGATCCCGGCGAGCGTGAAGGTGGCGGATATGATCGAGACAACCTATGCGTCATCCATCGAGAGTACGATAGAGACTGCGAAGCAGACAACCGATGAGATAGAATCTGAAACAGGAGAAAGTGGACAGGTGGACGATAAGAGCAGCAATGAAAAATCCCAGAGTGATTCAGACAGTGACAGCAAAGAAAATGCCGGTGGATTTTTCTCAGGACTTTTTAATAAAGTGCAGGAAGGAGTGTCCACAGCGACTGCGAATGTGGAGAATGTGTTGAATAACTTTATCGAGGCATTGGCAATTTTGCTTGTGACTTCATGCCTGATTCCGATACTGGTGCTGATTTTCTTTGTGTGGCTGGTAAAGATGCTGCTTGGACTAAATATTGATATTCCGACATCTGTCAGAAAATAGGAAGGACTTTTCCATGGACATCAAAGACTGCATCATTTACGAAAAAACAATCCCTGCCCACCCGGCAGTATATGACGATTTCCCGGAGAATCTTCTGCCGGAGCTGGCGGAGTACCTGAAGTCGCACGGAATCGGGAAGCTATATTGTCATCAGACGGAAATGTTTGAGAAAGTGACTTCCGGGAAGAATGTTGTTATCACAACATCGACGGCGAGCGGCAAGACCTTGAGTTTTTTACTTCCGGTTTTACAGGATATTTTGAAAAATCCGCTGACAAGGGCAATTTTCATTTACCCGACCAAGGCACTTGCGGCAGACCAGTACCGTGCGATTGCACCGTATCTGGAATATTTTGGAGAGAACCGTATTGTGGCGGGCGTGTATGATGGGGATACGCCGGTGGCGGAGCGTACAAGAATCCGGCAGAGTGCCAATATTATATTGACAAACCCGGAGATGGTGAATGGGGCATTTCTGCCGAATCACAGCAAATACGGGTTTGATTTTATTTTTTCCAATTTAAAATACATTGTGATCGATGAGCTGCATACCTATCGTGGAGCGTTCGGTTCGCATCTGGCAAATGTGTTCCGCAGGCTTTCAAGAGTATGCCGTTATTATCATTCCAATCCGCAGTTTCTTTGCAGTTCTGCTACGATCGCCAATCCGGTGGAGCTTGCAACAGAGATCTGTGGAAAGCAGTTTGCACTTGTGGATAAGGACGGCTCCCCAGCAGCAGAACGTGGATATTATCTCATCCAGCCGCCGAAGATCATGGGGAAAGACGACAACTATTATGGGCAGGTCCGCATTACGACAGTGGCGGCAGAACTTTTGCCGGAGCTGATGGATGAAGGAAAAAATTTTATTGCGTTTACGAAGTCCAGAAAGAATGTGGAGATCGTCTTAAAAGAGACGAGAGATCATTTGGAAGCGGAGGGATTTTTAGGCACGCATAAGCCGGATGAAATCTCCGGTTATCGTGGCGGTTACACGCCGCTTGAGCGGAAACAGATTGAAAATCAGATGATCTCGGGAGAACTGATGGGACTTGTTTCCACGAATGCATTAGAACTTGGAATTGATATCGGAAAGATCAGTACCACGGTGTTAGTCGGTTATCCGGGCACCAGAGCCTCATTCTGGCAGCAGACAGGGCGTGCCGGAAGAAGCGGGAAAAGGAGCAGCAACTATCTCATTCTCGACAATCAGCCGTTTGACCAGTACATTGCGCTTGAGCCGGGCTGGCTGTTTGAGGGAAGCAGTGAAAATGCTGTGATCGATAAGAATAATCTGATCATTGAACTGGCGCATATCCGTGCGGCAGCAGCGGAGATTCCTTTGACGCTTGATGATATTTCCCTGTTTCCGGATCTTGGCGAGGCAATCCCGGTACTTCTCCGCGCTGAGGAACTGTCGAGCCACAATGGAAAATTTGCGTGGTCTGGCGGTGAGTTCCCGGCGGGTGATTTTTCCATGCGCAATATTGACGAGAAGCGCTATAAGCTTCTGCACAAGGACAGCGGAAAAGAGATCACAGAGATGGACGAGAGTCAGGCGTTCCGCGAGCTTCACGATGGTGCGGTCTACATGCATGACGGCGTTGCCTATCAGGTGACAAAGCTTGATCTTGAGAGCCGGACTGCCTATGCAGTGCCATTTAATGGAAATTATTATACAGTCGCGGCAGGGGAAGCGAATGTGAAGATTGTTCACGAGAGTAAAAATATGCCGCTTGCTCGCACAGAGCTTCATTTTGGCGATGTCAATGTGAGCGATTACGTTTATATGTTAAAAAAAATGCAGTTTCATAATCATCAGAATCTTGGCTATGAGCAGTTACCGAAGGCACTCTCCAAAGACTATGATACGGAGAGCACCTGGATGCGTGTGCCGGAGAATGTGGTCAAAGTTTACCGTGGCTTAATTCAGGTGAACGAAAATACGAAAATGGTGCGGAACAATTATTATGAGGGCGTCTGTTTTGCACTGAAAAATGCTGCCCGGATGGTGACCATGACGGAGCAGGAGGATATTGGAGTTATCACGTCGGCGAATGCACTGGAACTTGCGTTTGACACAAGCTCGGACGTAGACATTTATTTTTACGATAAGTATGTGGGTGGACTTGGATTCTCTGAAAAGATTTATGATAATATGGAAGATATTATCCAAAATGCAGTGAAGCTTGTAAAAGGCTGTGGATGCAAAGATGGCTGTGCCGCCTGTGTGGGAGATTACCGGCTTGACAGGCAGATGGTACTTTTCGGACTGGAAAACCTGCTGGAACACTGGGATGTCCCGATGGGAGTGAAGACTGCAGAGCATGCGCCGTCCACGTTCCGGAGAAAAGAGTTCTCGTTTGAAAAGTTAGGAGAGCAGTGGCAGGAGTTCTGCAAAAAGATTAGTGAAAACGGAGAGAACTTTGCCGCGTTTTTACAGACCGTTCCGGCGGTCGAAGTGAGAGAGCGGATGCTGATCTTAAAATTATCCAGTGCCTTTTATGCAGACTGGGTGATGGAGCCGGGAAACCGCGAGTGCCTTAAGAATATTATCAGTTATTATGCGGATGTGCCGGTTGGATTCCAAATCCAGGTGGCACTCGCAGATGAAGTGAGAGAGCCGGATAAGGACGCAATGGAGAAGATGGGGCGGAGGTTATTATGAAAACAAGAGAAGAAGCAACAAAATACGGACTGTCATTTCCAGACACTTATCTGGAAACGCCGTTCCATGATCCAAACTGGGAGCTAGTGCGTGTGCGTGGAAGCAAAAAAGCATTTTTATGGGTATATGAACGGAACGGTTACATTAATATGAATGTGAAAGTGCGCCCGGAATGGCGCGATTTCTGGAGGGATGCCTATGCGTCTGTGCTTCCGGGATATCATCAGAATAAAGAACACTGGAATACGATTATTTTAGACGGGACAATCCCGGATAAGGATGTGAAGCAGATGATCGCAGAAAGCTATGACATTATCACAGACAGTCCGGCAAAGCGTATTTATGAGGCGGTGAAAACCATTCCAAAAGGTAAAGTGGCAACTTATGGAAAAGTGGCAGAGCTTGCCGGGAATCCGAGAATGTCCAGAGCAGTCGGAAATGCCCTGCACCATAACCCGGATCCGGAGCATATCCCATGTTACCGTGTTGTGAATTCCAAGGGAGAATTAGCAGGGGCTTTCGCCTTTGGAGGGGAGCATGTGCAGGAAGAACTGCTGAAAGCAGACGGCATTGAAGTGGTGAATGGCAGGGTGGATCTGAAAAAATATGGAATATGAGGATTGTAATCTGAAATCTGTCGGAATGAAAAAGAGAAAACCATCGGAATATAAAACAGAAATTAATTGGATTGAAAATATAAAATCTATCGGATTGTAATTTCAAAATCTATCGGATTAGAGTTGTAAAATCTATCGGATTGGAATATAATAAATATAGAATATATGGGAATAATAGTTCCAGAAACATTCTTTCATTATGTGGAGAAAAGTATGAATAAAAGAGATTATAAACCAAGACTGATTGATCGGAAATTAGAAGAATATCTAAACACATTTGGTGCAGTTTGTGTGGAGGGACCAAAGTGGTGTGGAAAAACATGGTCCTCTTCTTATCACAGCAATAGTGAGATTATGATAGGTAATCCGAATGGAAATTTTCAGAACAGACAACTGGCGGAAATGAGTCCGGCATTGGTTTTGGAGGGGGAAAGTCCAAGACTGATCGATGAGTGGCAGGAAGTTCCACCACTGTGGGATGCGGTAAGATATAAGGTAGATCAAAGTGGGGAAAAAGGACAATTCATTCTCACAGGATCAGCAACACCGAACCACAAAGGCATACTGCATAGTGGAGCGGGAAGGATTGCAAGGCTTAGAATGCGTCCAATGTCATTGTACGAGAGTAGCAGCTCAAGCGGGGACATTTCTTTAGAAGCTATTTGTACTGGGGATGCGCCATCAAAGATAACGGGCGAAGTGGATTTAAGGAACATTATTGATTTTATTATCCGCGGTGGATGGCCTGCCAATCAGGAGACAACTTTAAAACAGGCAGCGTATCTGCCGGTGGAATATATTAACGCAGTGCTGGATGATGATGTATACCGGATTGATCATGTAAAAAGAGATAAACATAAAATGCAATTGTTATTGCGTTCACTTGCCAGAAATGAAGCAACAACGGTAACAAATAAAAAGTTAAAAAATGATATGAAAGAAATTGATGATGAAGATATTGATGTAGAAACCATTGCAAGTTATCTGGATATTTTTGACAGATTATTTTTAACAGATAATCAAAAGCCTTATGATTCGAAATTACGTTCTTCTGTAAGAGTGAAACAGGCTGAAAAAAGACACTTGTCTGATCCGTCATTAGCAGCGGCACTTTTAAAAGCAACACCGGAAATGTTATTGAATGATTTGAATACATTGGGATTTTTGTTTGAAGCTCTCTGTGAGAGAGACATGAAAATTTATGCGGAATCGTTCGATGCGGAATTATATCACTATCAGGACTATAATAACAACGAAATGGATGCGGTTATCTCACTGCCGAATGGAGAATGGTGCGGTTTCGAGATAAAACTTGGGGCAAATCAGATTGATGCGGCGGCACAAAATTTAACACGTATCCGTGATGAGATAAGGAAAGATGGGGGAAAAGAGCCGGCAGCCTTATGTGTTGTCTGTGGACTTTCCAATGCAGCATATATGCGCCCGGATGGAGTCTATGTAGTGCCAATCACAGCATTGAAAAATTAATTTGTTATAGAAAAAGCAGGGAACACCATTGAATTTGAATTACACACAACAGCTACAACGTCTAAATGAATACCAGAAAGCAGCCGTTTTCGATGAGAGCAGCGCCTGTCTTGTGAACGCCAATGTGGGAAGCGGTAAGACGACGGTTCTTATCACAAAGGTCATGTATCTGCATTACGAGAAGCAGATTCCATATGAAAAGATGGTCGTTCTGACTTTTACGAATAAGGCTGCGGATGAGATCAAAGAGCGTCTGTATGCGCTGGAGCCGGAGATCGCAGAGGAACAGTTGTGGGGCTTTGGAACATTTCACAGTGTGTGTCTTACGATGTTGAAGAAAATGCTTCCGGTGGAAAATCTGGGTTATACCAAAGAATTTATGGTGATGGATCCGGACGAAGAACTTGAGATGGCAGAGCAGTTGATCTTAACTTATCAGCTGAAAATCAAATATAAAAACCGGCTGAAAAAGCGTCTGGAACAAAAAAACAGCAAATATCAGGATGATATCGATAAATTAAAGGTATTACTAAAGGAAGAGAAGAGACGTCAGGATAAAATGACGTTTGATGAGCTGCTGGACAACACATGTAAATTGGTGAAGATGTCAGCAGAAATAGAAGAAGTATCAAAAAAGAATGCGAACTTGCAAGACAACGAGAATACAGGAATGCAAGATATCTCCTGGATCATCGTGGACGAAGTGCAGGACAGCGATGAGAAACAGTTAGAGCTCATCGACTGCCTGAAAAAAACACAGACCTGTTTTTTCGCAGTAGGTGATCCGAATCAGGTCATTTACAGCTGGCGTGGAAGTGCTTTTCATATTTTTTATCAGCTGAAGACCAAGTATCAGGCAACGGAGCTGACACTTCCGGTGAATTACCGTTCCAGCAGTGAAATCCTTGCAGTGGCACGCTGCTTTATGCAGCAGGGAGACACCTTGCAGGGCGGCAGAGAGAACGGTGATAAAATTCAGATCCGGAATATGTATGATTCGTTTCAGGAGGCAGACTATCTTGCAGGCAGGATCAGGGAACTGCATGCGTCAGGACTTCCATATCGGGAAATAGCAATCTTTTACCGTTTGCAGAATCAATCGGAAATTTTTGAACATGTTTTTGAAAAAGAAGGCATTCCATTTGAAGTTTCGTTAAAAAAGACTGTGAAAGACATCCCGGTTCTGGACTGGCTGATCAAGGTACTGCGTTTTTCTGTCAATCCGAAAGATAAAAGCTCCGGTATTGCAGTGCTTGCGGATAAGAAATATGGAGACGGCATGTCGGTGAAGGAAGCGGAGAAAACGATCAATATTCTGAGTGAAACCCGAAAAACACAGATAGAGATTTTAAAGTCAGAAAATGCGAAAAGCGGATCAGACATCTGTGAAAAAATGCTTGAATTTTCAAAAGTATATGCATCAAAACAGGTTGCACTTCCAGAAGACCTCTGGAACTATTTTTCTCTGGAAGATTATCTCCACCCAACGACAGCTTCGTATGTAGAAGACAGAACCTGCGTCATGGACTTTTTGGAGCGCATGACCATCTATCAGAAAGAACAGCAGAAAAATGTCGTGGAAGGTTTTTCGGAATTTTTGAATATGGCGTCTTTGTATGGAACGAATATTTTGAAAAAAGAGATACATAATGAAAACGATACTGTAAAGCTTATGACACTTCATGCATCCAAAGGGTTGGAGTTTTCCCATGTTTTTATCACAGGTGTGAATTATGGGCTGATTCCTTTGCAGACCAAAAGTTTTGAGGAGGAAGAGGAGGAGCAGCGTCTCTTTTTTGTCGGCATCACAAGGGCGAAGGAACATCTGGAACTTTCCTATTACACAAGTCCGGGACAGTACCGGGCAGCACCCGGACCGAGCAGATATCTGCGCATGATACCGGGAAATCTGATCGAAGGACAGGAGAAGGATCGGGAGTCTTCGGCAACGCATTTACAGGATCTGAAACGCCAGATCCTTGCAGAGCGTGCAGAGCATATAGAACTGCAAGAAGCCGGCAAAATATCAGGGGGAAAAAATCCATCGGCGAATACAGGAACAAAGAATATTTCAGTAGGAAATGAAGCAGTAACCACACAAAAACGCCGCGTCCGTCATCCAAAATACGGCACCGGTTCCGTGGTGAGAGAGGATGACATGATGATTACCGTTGACTTTGATGATTATGGGGAAAAAGAACTCATGAAAATGTTCGGCGGTCTGGAAGAATTGCCGTGATACTTATATATTGTCAGGTATCGGGCGATTATGAAAAAGAATAGCGTACTTGTACAAAAAAGAAAACAATTCCTACCTTGACAAGGGGAAATAATGCGTTATAATACTTATATCATATCAAATAACTAGGAAATATCAATTACAAACTAATTTAGAGATAGAAAGAGGTACAAAGATATGAGTAAACTGATTTACTTAGATAATGCAGCAACAACGCAGGTATATCCGGAAGTGTTACAGGAGATGCTTCCATATTTTTCAGAAGTATACAGCAATCCATCTGCAATTTACAGTTTTGCATCTGAGAGCAAAAAGGCGGTTGATAAAGCAAGGACTTCCGTGGCAGAACTGATCAATGCGAAGACAGATGAGATTTATTTTACAGGCGGCGGCAGCGAGTCTGATAACTGGGCATTAAAGGCAACCGCAGACGCTTATGCGTCCAAAGGAAAACACATCATCACAAGCACGATCGAACATCACGCAATCCTTCACACCTGTGCTTACCTGGAGAAAAAAGGTTTTGAGATTACGTATGTGAACGTTGACGAAAACGGTAAAGTAAAACTGGACGAGTTAGAGGCAGCAATCCGTCCTGACACAATTTTAATTTCCATAATGACAGCAAATAACGAGATCGGAACCATCCAGCCGGTCAGGGAGATCGGACGTATCGCACATGAACATGGCGTATTATTCCACACGGACGCTGTACAGGCATTTGGACATATTCCGATCGATGTGGATGAGATGAACATTGATATGCTGAGTGCCAGCGGTCACAAGATCAACGGACCAAAGGGAATCGGCGTAATGTATATCAGAAAAGGCGTGAAGATTCTTTCCTTCATCCACGGTGGTGCGCAGGAGAGAAAACGTAGAGCCGGAACTCTGAACGTACCGGGTATCGTAGGTATCGGCAAAGCAGCCGAGATCGCAAAAAATACCATGGCAGAGAGAAGTGTAAAGGAGATCAGCTTAAGAGATCATCTGATCGACCGTATTTTAACAGAAATCCCATATGTGAGATTGAACGGTGACAGACAGGACCGTCTGCCAAACAACGTAAACGTATGCTTCCGTTATATCGAGGGTGAGTCCATGCTGATCTTATTAGATCAGGCAGGTGTCTGTGCATCCAGTGGTTCTGCATGTACTTCCGGATCCTTAGACCCGTCTCATGTATTGCTTGCGATCGGACTTCCTCATGAGATCGCACACGGTTCTCTTCGTCTGACACTTTCCGAGAAGAATACCATTGAAGAGATCGATTTTGTTGTAGACGAGTTAAAGAAGATCATTGAACGTTTGAGAAGCATGTCCCCATTATATGAGGATTTCGTAAAAAAACAGAATAAATAAATTTTTCAATCACATGATTTTACAGTGATCAAAATAACAGGTTATATTCAAAGAAAGCAGGATAAAAAATATGTATAGTGAAAAAGTAATGGATCATTTTAACAACCCAAGAAACGTTGGAGAGATTGAGAATCCAAGCGGTGTCGGTACCGTTGGTAATGCAAAATGCGGCGACATCATGAGAATGTATCTTGACATTGATGATAACGGGATCATCCAGGATGTAAAATTTAAAACATTTGGATGTGGCGCAGCCGTTGCAACAAGCAGTATGGCAACCGAACTTGTAAAGGGTAAAACGGTACAGCAGGCGTTGGAAGTGACAAATAAAGCCGTAATGGAAGCTTTAGACGGACTTCCACCAGTGAAGGTTCACTGCAGCCTGTTGGCAGAGGAAGCAATTCACGCTGCATTATGGGATTACGCAGAGAAAAACCATATCACGATCGAGGGACTGGAGAAACCGGTGAACGATATTTCTGAGAAAGAAGAAGGCGAAGAGGAAGAGTACTAAGCGCTTTTTCCGGAAGGCACATCAGACTGTCAGGCAGATTTATGAAAAAGGTAAACTGCCGGCAGTCTTTTTTGTGCAATGGGAAAATTCTCATATCTATTTCATTCCAGTTATGGTAAAATATAGCTATTGCAAAAAGCAGAATAGCAGATCATAAGGAAAACGAATTGAGGATAAAAAGATAATGGAAGATTTACAGGTAGAAGATTTTAATGATCCAATAGAACATAAAGCAGAGCAGACAGCAGACGGTATTAAGACACCGGAAAATCAGGAGAATGATGAGGAACAAACCTCCATTTTCAAAGAGATCATGAGCTGGGTGATCCCGTTTGCAATTGCCTTAGTGGCAGCGCTTCTCATCAAAAACTTTCTGATCATCAATGCGGATGTACCTACCGGGTCAATGGAGAATACAATCCTGCCGGGAGACCGTTTTATCGGAAACCGGCTCGCATATGTGTTTGGAGAGCCAGAGAGAGGGGATATTGTCGTATTCCGGTATCCGGATGATGAGAGTGAGATTTATGTGAAGCGTGTGATCGGGCTTCCGGGGGATACCATCGATATTGAGGATGGAAAAATATATATCAATGGATCGGCAGAGCCTTTGCAGGAGGATTATCTGAAAGAGGAATGGACTGTTGCCACAGGTCCATATACATTTGAGGTGCCGGAGGGATCGTACTTCATGATGGGAGATAACAGGAATGATTCCTGGGATGCGAGATATTGGAGCAACACTTATGTGACAAAAGACAAATTTTTAGGAAAAGCACTTTTTACTTACTGGCCTTTTGCACATTTTGGAAAACTGGAATAAAAAAGGAAGAGTGACATGGTAACATTATTAGCAAAAATATTTATCAAAGACTCAGAAGATAAAATAAAACAGCGTGAGGCATACGGAATGCTGTGCGGTGTGATCGGTATATTATTTAATGTACTGCTTTTTATCGGTAAATTTCTCGCAGGAACTTTAAGCAATTCCATTGCGATCACAGCAGATGCCTTTAACAACCTTTCAGATGCAGGTTCTTCGATCGTGACACTGCTTGGCTTCAAGCTTGCAGGGGCAAAACCGGATACGGAGCATCCATTTGGACATGGAAGGATTGAGTATGTTTCAGGTCTGGTTGTGGCTGCGGCAATCCTTTTGATGGGTTACGAACTCGTCCGTGACTCCATCGGAAAAATCATGCATCCGGAGGAAACAGAGTTCACGCTCCTTGTGGCAGTGATCCTGATCGCATCCATTCTTGTAAAACTATATATGGCATATTATAACCGTGCTATTGGAAAAAAACTGGATTCTGCAGCGATGAAAGCGGTTGCCACAGACAGTTTAAGTGATACCGCAGCGACAACGGTCGTGCTTCTGGCATCCGTATTTACCCATTTTACAGGAATCAAAATTGATGGCTACTGCGGTCTGGTTGTGGGCTTATTAGTCGGTTATGCAGGTTTTGACGCTGCCAGAGAGACATTAAATCCATTGCTTGGACAGCCGCCGGCGCATGAATTTGTAGAAAAAATAGATGAGATCGTAATGTCACATTCGGAAGTATGCGGAATGCATGATCTGATCGTCCACGATTACGGTCCGGGCAGACAGATGATCTCATTGCATGCAGAAGTTCCGGCAGAAGGAAATATTATGGAACTGCATGATGTGATAGACAATATTGAGAATGAACTGCGTGAGACACTTGGCTGTGAGGCAACGATCCACATGGATCCGGTCGTGACTTCGGATGAGCATGTGAGTGAGACGAAAGCGGCGATGGTATCTCTGATCAAGGCAATTGATGAAGATTTGTCCATTCACGATTTCAGAATGGTGAGTGGCGGGACGCATACGAACCTCATTTTTGACATTCTCGCGCCATTTGGATTCCGCCTGACGGACGAGGAACTGCTCACAGAAGTGCTCCAGTCTGTGCATGAACATTTCGGTGATAACTATTACGTGGTGACGAAAATCGATCATTCTTACATATAAGACAGAAAAAAGCCTGCATCGAAAGGATATTTCCTGAGATGCAGGCTTTTTCTGTATAAAATACGTTACTTCAATTGAATACAATAGAAAATTTTTGAAACCCGGCGGTGCGGTCAGGTATCTAATATATGGATAGTGTCAAATGACCTATGAAAAAACTGAGCAAAAGAAAAAGGCTCAGATGAACCTTGAAAACTGTAGATCTTTTAGGTTGTGGTAGCCCACCGCCACCCTTGACGGTACGAAAAAGAACTGCTGTAGGTTAATCACCGACGGCGAAGAACTCAAGAACAGTTAGAGTTTTTCCGTCGATTACAGCAGTGTAGCAGTTCTTTTTCGTGCCATCAAGGGCACACCGCTTTGCGGTGGCTGGGATAATTACCTCTGGCTCTGAATCTAAGAACAGTTAGCGGCTTCGCCGTGTTGCAGGTTCAGAATCGTCTGTTGACCAAGGAAGATGAGAAGCTGCCATTTGCCCAGCATCGTGTCAGCCTGAGACAGCATTTCGACTTCATTTAAGACTTTATAGTTGTTGTGTTTATGTGGTCTTAGGAAGTTGTAATAAGCAACCCAGAGGGCGAGATCATAGTTGGCTCCATCGATGTTATCAAAGCCGTTGGTTTTACGATAGGAAGCTTTGTATGTACGGTTTAAGCGTTCAATCATCTGCTTGTAAGGTCTGAATTCTTTAGAAACCTCATCGTCATTGGTGAGTCCGATTACTTGTGTGATTTCAAACTTAAACTTATCACCGAATTCATGGAAGAACTGCTGGGCGGCAAGGGGATATGCACTGTAGCCATCTGCAATGAACTTAAAGTTCTTAGGCAGTTCTTTTAGATGCCGGAAGGCCATCCGCATTGCCAGAATGCATGGACCAACACCACGATTATCAGATACCTGATAGCCGATAACAGAGCGTTTGGCAGCATCCATGATAAACCAGATATAGGTTTTGATACCACGGATTTTGATGTATGTCTCATCAGCAGTAAATACATTGCCAGTTTTGTAATCGTAGTTGTCTACGAAAGGTTTTATGCAGGCAGAGGCGGTTTTACAATAGTTGGCAACTTGCTGGTGTGAGATGCTGATGCCGTGTATGTCCTTCAATGCCTGAGCGGTTTTACGAAGCGATAACCCAAGATTCACTTTGTAGGTAAGACAAAGTGACATGACATGCTGGTCATGTTTACTGAATTTTAGGGAAGAAGCATTCTTGGGAAGAGTGTTTAAATCCATGCGAAAGAAATCTATCTGGAATTCCCGGTAGATGTAATGGAGTTTATATTTGTTCTTGCCATAGTCCTCCTTAAGGTCTTTTTTATCAACCTTGTTTAGATTGTGGAGGTAGTAAGGACATTTTGGATTTACGCATTTGTGGACAACAAAGTGTTTGCGGTCTTTCTTATGAGCCAGCGAGTGATTGCAGTGCGGGCATTTGAGGGAGTAGGACTTTGAAAAACGGTTTTCTTCCGGAGAGAATGCGGTGGAGCATACTTTGCACAGAATCTGTCCTTTTGAACCATTATTCTTGTAGAGATAAGGCTTTGGAGCATTGCAACGTGGACAGCTACAGTTGTCATCAATATCACATTCAGAACGGCGGCTGACAGGTTTGATTTTCTTGCCATACTTCCATTCGAGGTAAGGAATGTAGTCTTTGTAATCCCATTTTTCGTAATAGATTATTTTTGGGAGCTTATCAATCTTGAAT
>ENA-OPSW01001367-OPSW01001367.1-human-gut-metagenome-genome-assembly--contig:-NODE-1367-length-14395-cov-6.943863_pt1 | contig 14395 bp, 10 predicted proteins | sample MGYA00241463_ERZ501918 | MGnify/ENA primary metagenome ERZ501918 (study PRJEB25962, sample SAMEA2042443) | human gut metagenome | biome: human gut; feature: human-associated habitat; material: faeces... | reverse complement strand
GCAGCTGCCGGAGCGGTGCTTAAGCCGCAAGGCGGGAATTGTGCGGTGTTGCCTATGGTATCAGGTACGCCTTCAAGCTACACCTTAAAAGTGCCCCGTGCGGTTAAACTGTTTCCACCTCTCAATCAAAGAGTGGCGGCGCGGATCCGGCTTATCCGGCAGGTCCAGCACAAAGCGCTCATAGCAGTTCACAATGCGTGTCTGGCCGTACTGATGCTCCCGCGGGATGTTGGCTCCATAGGTCAGGTGGATATGCCCGTGCAGCATCAAAGCCGGGTGATAGGTATCCAAAATTTCATTGAACACCGTAAACCCGCGGTGCGGCAGGTCGCTGAAATCCCCATAGCCGTGCAGCGGCGCATGGGTAACAAGGATATCCACCCCGCCCGCGTGCTGGATCTTGCTGCGCAGGTGGCTGATGCGGCGTTTCATTTCCGCTTCGGTAAACTGCCAGGCACCGGCGCGGTAACGGCAGCTGCCGCCAAGGCCCACAATGCGGTAGCCCTTGTACCAGTACAGGTCATCGTCAATGCAGATCGCACCGCGGGGCGGTTCTCTATCATAGCTGGCATCATGGTTGCCGTGTACATAAAGCACCGGAACCGGCGCTGCATCGGACAAAAAGTTGATATAATGCCGGCTCAGGTCCCCGCAGCCGATGATCAGGTCGATATCGCGCAGCTTGCTGGGCTCATAGTATTCCCACAGGTACTTGCTCTCTTCGTCTGCCACTGCCAGAATTTTCATAGATCAGCCTCTTTCTCTGCAGGGAGCCGGTCGCGGTGGATGCCCTGCATGCGGTACATGGGGCGGGCACAGTCGATCAGTTCGTCAAATTCCGGCAGGTGGCCCTCCACTGCATCGCACAGCCAGTCCATATGCAGGATCTGCTCCGGGGTAAAGCCGGTGCGGCCCTCGTTCATCACAGTACCGTTCTGCGCGGTAATATAGCAGGCAAACGGGTCAATGCTGCCCGCAATAATGCCGCTGCGCAGGATGTTGGCCAGGTGGCGCACATCATGGGGCAGCTCGCGGCTGAGCAGCACATCCATCACACCGCTGTTCATGCCCCACCAATAGTTGACGGCAGTACCGTCGGTGCCGGATTTATCGCGGGTCCAGCCGCCATCCAGCACGGTGCGCACCACGTTTTCATAAAACTGGCCCCAATGCCAAAACGGCGAAGCCAGATCCATCAGCGTGCCGCCGGGGCTGATGCGGAAAGTTCCGAACTCTCGCGCAGGGCGGAACGGCGTGGGGGTATCGCGCCCCGAGATCACCGTGATGCCCTGCTTCTGGAAGGCCTGGATCGGGTCCCCCGGCAGGCAGGACCATTGCAGGCTGACCTTAACGCGCGGGTTGACCATCCGCGCACCAAGGGCAAACGCATTGATGTTGGCCGGAACGCCAAAGGTGGGCGTATCCGCCACATAGCCCACGCGGTCCTCCCGCGCCACAGCGGCAGCAATGGCGCCGGTGATGAACTTTGCCTCATACACGCGGCTGTAATAGGTGCGGATGGAAGCATACGGCATATCGACCGAGCAGTTCAGGATGCGCACATCCGGGTGGCGCAGCGCCGCGCGCAGCGAAGCCCCCACCAGTTTTGGCGAGGTTGTAAACACCATATCTGCGCCGTCCTGGATGGCTTTTTCCACCAGTTCATCGGCATTTTTGCCCGGCTCTGCGCCATGATAAGCCACGGTTTCCACCTTGCCAGCAAACACCTGGTCCAGCTGGGTACGGCCAAACTCGTGCTGGCTGGTCCAGGTAGAAGTTTCCGGCGTGCGCTCGTTGACAAACGCTACTTTCAAGTGGCTGGGCTCACTGCGGATCCCCGGCAGGATGCGGTCCAGCAGGCTGTTCTTTTTGGCCGGGGCGGCCGGCTGGGTGCTGAGCTTGACCGGTTCCGGGCGCTCCAGCGCCAGAACGTTATCCCACACAGCGTCAATAGCTGCGGCAAACTGGGCGGGACTATAGGTTTTCAGCTCATCCAACTTATACAAGCGGAGCAACAGCAGCATAACATCCGCCGGGGTGGTGCGCATTTTATCGCCGCCGTGGGCATTATAAGCCTTGGTGATCCAGTTCATCAGGCTGACAACTTCCGCCTTATCGTCTGCGGTCCACTTTTCATCCGGCGCTTTGCCCAGTGCTTTCTGCAAGCGGGCAAAGCTGCCCTCCTGCGTAAAGTGCAGCCGGTACAGCCCGCACAAAGGGTAATACTCCATGAATTCGTAATATTCACGAATTTCCGGCGTATCATTGAACCGCGGCACAACGCGGGTAACGGTGGCAAAAATAGAATCCGCGCCAAAATATTTCAGCACACTGACACGTTTGTTGCCCTCTTGGACATAAAAGCGGCCCATGTACTCATACGCTTTAATGGCATCGTGGATGCCCTCTTCCATATGGGCCATGCACAGGGAAAGCCACTTGCTGGCAAACTCAGTGTCTTCGGGCAGCAGCGGCATAAAGTTGGAAGCAAACGCCATGGTGCGGCCGGTGGTTTTGGTGCCTACCACATAATCCAACGGTATTTCAATGGTGCCAAGCGGTATCTGGCTTTCGGTATCTGTTTTTTCCAGCAGTTCATCCAGCGCAGGCAGATAGGGGTATTTGCCTGCCGCTGTCTTTTCACGGTAATCGCGCATGCCCAATCTTTGAGCGCGGTTGTATTCATCTATGGCTTCTATACGCTGCATCCTGTGCCTCCTCCTGCTGTTGTGGTTCCGTCATTTTTTCTTATTCTGTGGGCATGTATGTTGTAATTATACCATATCCCGCAGGGCTTTGCACCCTTTTTATGCCGGAAACCGGCATCCTGCCCGCTTGACATAAATTTTACACAAAACCTGTGGTGCAGGTCTTGCGGCATATCGCGGATTCTTGTATAATAAAATTTGTATGCAAATTTGACATCAATCAACTGCGAGGTACTGGAATGCTTAAGAAATACCTGACTGTATTTTTTGTTTCGATGGTTCCCCTGATCGAACTGCGCGGCGCAATCCCCTATGGCGTAATTTTTGGTCTGCCGCTGTGGAGCACCTACATCATTGCCATCATCGGCAACATGATCCCGGTGCCGTTCATCTTTTTGTTTGCGCGCAAGATCCTGGAATGGGGCGCTGACAAACCGGTGATCGGCAAGTTTTTCACTTTCTGCCTGGAAAAAGGCCACAAGGGCGGCCAAAAGCTGAAAGCCACCGCCGGCCGCGGCCTTTTTATTGCTCTGCTGCTGTTTGTGGGCATTCCCCTGCCCGGCACCGGCGCATGGACCGGCACCCTGGCCGCCAGCCTACTGGATATGGATTTCAAGGAAAGCGTTCTGGCCTGCATGGGCGGCGTTCTGCTGGCAGGCTGCATTATGGGCGTACTGAGCACTTTGGGCATTTCCGCTTTTGGTGCAATCGCCGGTTGATTTTTTCCCTGATTGTATATGACAAAAAGCAGCCTCCGCGGAGGCTGCTTTTTGTTATTATTTTACTGGGCCGTCTCTTCCTGCCTGCTCAACAGGATGCGGTCATTATCCAACCGGCGACCCACATTTTTGGCGAACTGGTCCAGCAGGCCGTCCACCGTGGTGTTGGCGCGTTCTTTCCCGCTGATATCCAGCACAATGTGGCCGGAATCCATCATCAGCGTGCGGTTGCCCAATTCCAGGGCGGCGTGCATGTTGTGGGTAATCATCAGGCAGGTGATGTGGTTTTCGGCCACAATTTTCTTGGTCAGCTCCAGCACCTTATCTGCGGTGGCGGGGTCCAGGGCCGCAGTGTGCTCGTCCAGCAACAGCAATTTGGGGGTAACCAGGGTGGCCATCAATAGGGTCAGCGCCTGGCGCTGGCCGCCGGAAAGCAGGCCGACCGGCTGTTTCATCCTGTTCTCCAGCCCCAAGCCCAGCTGGACCAGCCGATCGGTAAACAGTTCGCGGTCCGCCTTGGTAATGCGGGAAAACGGCGAAGTATGGGTGGAAGCGCGCAGATAGGCCAGGGCCAGATTTTCCTCAATGGTCATGTTGGGGGCAGTGCCTTTGAGCGGGTCCTGGAACAGGCGGCCAATCGCCTTGGAGCGGCGGAAATCCGGCTGGAAGGTCATATCCACCCCATCCAGCAGAATGCTGCCGGTATCCGGAATAAAGCTGCCTGCAATGGCATTGAACAAGGTGGATTTGCCCGCGCCGTTGGAACCCACAATGGTAGCGAACTCGCCGCTTTCCATATGCAGATTGATATCGGTCAGCGCTTTTTTCTCGTTCACCGTACCGGGGTTAAAGGTCATACTGACATGGTTCAGATCAAGCATGGGTCTTGCCCCCTTTCTGACTGACGGCACGGCGGCGGCGCAGCGCAAGGTTCTTTTTCAGGGCCGGGGCCGCAATGGCCAGCGCCACAATGACGGCAGAAATCAGCTTCAGGCACTCGCTGGGAACATTGGCACGCAGGGCCAACGCAATGATAAAGCGGTAGATCACGCTGCCCGCCACAGCCGCAGCCGCTTTGACCCACATACCGCCGCGGCCAAACAGCGTTTCGCCAATAATCAGCGAAGCCAGACCGATGACCACCATGCCAGTGCCCAGGTTGATATCGGCGGATTTCTGGTACTGAGCCAGAACCGCGCCGGAAAGCGAGGTCATGGCGTTGGAAACGCAAAGGCCCACCGTGATGGTGAACGCCGTGTTGATGGAGGAAGCGCGCACCATATCCGGGTTATCGCCGGTAGCGCGGATGGAAAGACCAAGCCGGGTGCCAAGGAATAAAATCAGCAGCGCGCAGGCCACGACTGTGACCGTGACGGCAACAATGAGTTTATAGGGAGATTTTTCGCCAAACAGGGCGCGGGCCATAGTGAACACTGTCTCAGTTTTCAGCATGGGAACGTTGGAAGAAAAGCCCATGATGGCAAGATTTACCGTGTAAAGCCCGGTATTGGTAATAATACCCGCCAAAATGGACGGCACGCCCAGGTGGGTTTGCAGGAACGCGGTGACAAACCCGGCGCAGGCACCGGCCAGCATGGCCAGCACAAAACCAAGGAACGGATGCCCCGCCACTGCGGTAGCCGACACGGCACAGCCAAGGGTGAACGCGCCATCGGTAGTCATATCGGCAATATTCAGCACACGGAAGCTCAAAAACAGTGCCATGGCCACAAGGGCGTAAATAAAGCCCAGCTCCAATGCGCTTTGCACAATGGCAAGGGTAAACATAAGCGTTGCTCCTTTGCGTATAAATAATAAGTAATAAAGAATAATGAATAATGGCTGTACGCCGCCCGCGGCGGCGTTTTTAATCAGGTATGCAGCTCCGGCGGGCGTTTTCGCTTGCCGGAGCTGCATTTCCTGCTTTATTGTGGTACCGCAGGCACCACACCTGCATTATTCTTTTTTCATTATTCTCTATTCATTTTATCACTGCTGGATGGTAACTTCCACAACCTGGCTGGCCATATCGCTGAAAGCGGCGTAATCAATGCCCAGAGCGGCGGCAGTTTCGGTGTTGACGGTGATGATGCCGCCATCCATTACATGGTATTCAGGAACGTTGCCGCTTTCCAGGATATCCAGCACCATATCAGCGGTGTAGGTGCCAAGTTCGGAATAGTTGACTCCGCAGGTTGCAAAGGCACCGGCGGTAACAAAGCTGTCGGCACCGGTGTAGAACGGGATACCCGCTTCGGTCAGCGTCTCGGAAACAGCAGCTGCGGCGGCCATAACCACGTTATCGGTCGGGGTAAACACAGCGTCAGCCTTGCCCACCATATTGGCGGCGGCGCTCATGATTTCATCGTTGGTGTTGCCGGTGCCTTCCACATAAGCAATGCCCTTTTCATCCAGGTAAGCCTTTGCTTCGGCAATGGGGGTGGTGGAATTGGCTTCGGAATTGGAGTACAGCAAGCCAACAGTCTTGACATCCGGGTTGATTGCCAGCATCATATCCAGGATGAACTGGGTGTTCAGCGCGTCAGAAGTACCAGTGACATAATCCAGGCCGGTGAGGTCTGCAGCGGCAGGGTCGCTGATGGCGGCGTACACAACAGGAATCTGATCTTCGGCGCAGGCATTGGCCATGCACTGGGCTGCCAGGGTGGCAATGGGCACCACAGCATCATACCCATCGGAAACCACCTGGGTGCCGATCTGGTTCAGCGTGGTAGCATCGTTCTGGCCGTTAAAATCTTTGTACTCAATGGTAATGCCCTTTTCGGCGGCTTTGGCGTCCAGCTCTGCTTCCACAGCGGTGCGGATCTCATCCAGGCTGGCGTGGTCCAGCTGCTGGACCACCGCAATTTTGTAAGACTTTGCGGTATCATCTGCGGCAGCAGCTTCGCTGCTGGTGGATGCAGCGGTATCGGCGCTGGAGGCAGCGGTAGAAGTGGTGGCGGCGGTGGAACCGCAGGCGGCGAGGGTGGCGAGCATAGCGGCGGCGGACAGAACAGCAACAAACTTTTTCATGGTAAAAGCTCCTTTTTATCATTCACATTTAAGGTGTATCGGCGGTTTGTTCCCGGCAGTGCCGGGGCGGGCAATCAGTTTGCCCGGCGCCATCGCTCCCGCATGGTGGTAATGCTTTGCTTTTTCATGGTGTTACTCCTGTTTGTGGTCTGTGCCGGGTATAACAAAAAGCCCTTGCACAGAAATAGCTTTCTGTGCAAGGGCAGATCAATCAAATAATCTGTGGTGCCACCTTGCTTGCTGTGCCATAAACTGCACAGCCGCTCTGCGGAGAACTAACATTCCCCTGCCCTGTAACGGAGGCTTCCGTCAACGGATACTCAGCCCAGCTTTTCCCCGTGCCCTCGGCGAACCATTTATCCACTCCGCTTACCACCCCGTTCCCAGCATCGGGGGCTCTCTGTGCGTGCGCCTGTGGTTTTACTTTCGCTTCATTGGTTTAAAGTATTTATAGCACAAAGGCGCGGCCTTGTCAACGGGGAATTTTAATTTTCTGTGTCAAAAAGTACAATCAGTTTTTGGCAATAATCCATAAGCGGCTTTTCTTCGGCCTGCACTTCGGGCTTGATCAGGCCGTTCTGCTCGCTGTAAGGGGTGTCCTCGTTGTCCAGCGCCAGGAACAAATCCGCCCCTGTGGCAATAAATTCTTTGCCCGCAGCTTCCGCCAGCGCGTTCAGGTCGTAATAGTCGTTCTCGGCATCATCGCCCAGCAGGCCGTTGCTGCCGCGCTGGGTATAGATCGTCAGCATGGAGCAGACTTCGCCCTGTACGGGGGAGCCTTCGCCGTTCAGCAGCATGCCGAAACGGCTGTAGTTGGCAATATAATTGCCGTCCTTCCAGGCACTCTGGGTCACATGGCCGTTGCTCAGCTGGCCAAAGAATTTATCGTCCGGGTACTGGCGCAGCACAAAGTTCATGTTGTCCATCATGGCAAGGTCGTCGCGGTCCAGCCTGCCCTTATAGGTGGTGTTCACCTGCAGGTTGGCATACAGCTGCTGTACCTGGGCATAGGCATCGCCAAAATAGTCTGCCATCGCATCGGGCTGTTCCTCCATAGCGGTCTTGAACAGCTGCAGGGCAGTCGTCATATTCTCATCCCGCAGGGCCTGCACAAAGTCCGCAATGCTCTCTGCCGGTTCGATCTCCGTATCTGCCAAAGCCAGCAGGCCATACATCGAAACTACGGTATTGCGCTCGGTGCCCAGCCCTGCCACATGGATAGTGCCGCCCTGCTGGCGGTTATACTGGTACAGCCAGCGCCAGTATTCGGCTTCCGCATCCGCACAGCTGCCCTGCAGCTTCAGGTAGTGGTTCAGCCAGTTTTCATCGCCCGTGCGCAGGTACTGCTCCAGCACCTGGGTTTCGCCCACGCCGGTTTCCACCAGCTGAACATTCACCCCCTGCTGTTCGTGCAGGTACTGGAACAGCGCCTTGCGCATGGCAGTGTTCTGCGGCTGTCCGCGGGTCTCTCCGGCCAGAAACACGCGGTAATCCGCATTACCAAAATCGGCATCTTCCAGCGGGTAATCCCAGTAAATGGGTGTCGTGTTGTCTTTCAGGTAGATGTGGACGGTGTCATTCTTTTTGCTCTGCACTTCCACGGTTTCGGGCACAGCGGTTTCCTCACCGTCAGCCGTTTCCGGGGTAGCGGTACCGGCGGCAATAGCTTCCTCTGCCGTCATATCAGTATACAAAAAGTTCTGCAAAACCGCAATGTTGGCAGCCCAATCAGGATCCATCATGGGGCGGTCATCCATGCCGTTGCGCACGCCATAGGTGCCCTGCACCGGCATGGTCATCTGGTCTGCTGTCACGCCCAAAAAGCTCGGCAGCTGCACCATCAAGGCAGCGATCTCAGTTTTTGTAAAGTTGGTCTGCACCACCGGCAGGGCGGTGTCCAGCAGGTCGTTCAGCTCGGTGACCGAAGCGCTCTTGATCCGGTCCAGCACCGCCTGGATGACGGTGCGCTGGCGGGCCACGCGGTGCCAGTCATCATCAATGGCGCGCAGGCGGGCATACTGCAATGCGGTATAGCCGTCAAAGTGGTTCCAGCCTGGTTCCACCTTCTTGACGATCAGCATCGAGTTGGAGGGAACCTCCCAGTTCAGCGCCTTGGCTTCGTCCTCAGTCAGGTTCAGGTCGATGCCGCCCACGGCATCCACAATCTGAACAAAGGAGTTAAAATTGAACCGCACATAGTGGTCCACCTGCACGTTGAAGCAGTCTTCCACCGTATCCATCGTCAGGCGGACACCGCCGTAACGGAAGGTGTGGGTGATCCAGTCGTACTGGCCCTCGTACCCATCCAGCAGAATCGGCACACCGGTGCCGCGCTCAATGGAAACCAGTTTGATGGTATCGTCCTTGATGTTCAGGGAGCACAGAATTAAACTGTCCGCGCGGGCATCGGAGCTGAACTCCGTGGTGGCTTTTGTTCCGTCCAGCTCGTTCAGATGGGTAAACGCATCCCAGTCGTTCACGGCATCGGTGCGTTCATCAGTGCTGACCAACAAGATGTTCAGCACATCTTCGTCCGCAAAGGGGCTGCCCTCCGGCATCTCCATTTCGTCATTTGTGGCCTGGGTCAGGCCGGTGGTATCCAGGTCCTGGTCCTCCTCGGCATCAACGGTGCCAACGCTGTCCACCGTGCCGTCATCGTAATGAATCAGATCCAACTTGCCGTTAATGTACAGCACCGCCAGCAGCACCAGCACCGCCAGCGCCGCAGCAAACACCGCCAGCAGTTTCAGCCACAGGGGACGTTTCTTTTTGTCCGGCGTTTCCGGTGCTGTGGTTTCCGCCTTGGGTTCGTTTTCAGTTCCCGGCTGGGCCGCATCCGCGGCCGGTTCGCTTTCCGGCTGCGTCTGCTCCGGCTGGGCCTGCTGCTCCGGGGCAGCAGACTGCATCTTGTTTTCTTCGTCCTTCATAACTACTTTCACCCTTGTTGTTTTTGGCCGCGCAAACGCCGCAGGCCCGCCCGTATCCCGCAGGAATAATAGAGAAAAGCCAGCCCCGCAAAAATGCTGACCGTTAAACTGCGCCAGGTAAACCACCCGTGCTGGATGGAATGGGTGCGCAGCAGCGCCAGCCACACCGGTGCCATCAGGGCGGTAAGGCCAATGGGCAGCGCGCGCAGCAAAGCTTCCTTATTGCGCAGGCAAAGCAAAAACGCCGCAATGCACAAAATAACCACCAGCACCACCGGCCACAACAGCCCGCGCTGGCTTAATGTATCCCCCACAAAGCGGAAGATGTTCCCCCAGCTCAGCTCCATGCCGTGCCAGGTATCCGCCGTGGTGCGCACCCCGGCCTGGTGGATGGCATCGCCGATGATATCCTGCCCGGTAATCAGGGTGGCCAGCACCCATTTCAGGCCCCAGCACATGGCATAGCCTGCCCCCCAGCACAAGCTGCCGCCGATGACCGGCAGACACTGCCTGGCACCGGATGCCGCCCGCTGCGGCAGGCAGCACAGCCACACCGCCACCGGCAGCCCCAGCGTGATGATGGGGGTAACCAGCAAATCACAAAACGCCGTACAGGTACCCAGCACCACCAGGGCAATGCTCAGCTGCCCGGCGCGGCGCGGCCTGGCCAGCACCCACGCGCAGCCCGCATACGCAATACAGAAAGTGGTAAAATACTGCACCTGATGCGGCACCCAGAACACGGTAACCGCCAACTGGCTGACGGCAAACCACACCATGGCCCGCAGCCCACACTGCCGCCGCAGCTGCCACAAAATAACCGCCAGCAGCGCAAACAGCACCAAATACTGCACCACGCGCACACCGGTGATGGACATAACGCAGAGCAGCGGCCGCAGCCAGATCAGGTAGCCGTGCCAGTACCGCGCATAGGAGAACGGCACCAGATGCACTGCCTTTTGGGCACCGGTGGCCAGCGGAATGGTGCGCTCGCAATAGACAGCAAGGTCACCGGCCATCGTTTCAAAGTTATCCACGTTATAGGCCGTTGCGGTCATCATGGCGGTCAAGGGATCCTGCTCGCCCATGGCGGCCGCTTCAAACAGCATGATGGTATCGGTATAGTTATCCATCTGGAACAGCTTAAAGCCGAAATATTCAGGGTAAAGCCCCTCCTGCTGGATGGTTTGGGCTGAATCATACACATGTTCCAGCACCGGCTGGGCCGGCAGCGCGCACGCCCCCAGCAGCAGCACAAACAGCACTGCCACCGTGGCTGCAAACGCCGCCAGCAGCTGCAGGGGCGTGGTGTGCCGCACCGTTGGGTTTGTTTTGATTTCCTGCATAGCATTCCTTTTCTTTTGGGAAGATTGCAAAAAAGTTACAAATCTTTTTTGGTTATTATACCGTATTATTCCGCCAGTTTCAATAGCGCAGAACTGCCGAAAGTTGTGAAATCCCCATCACAAAATTTGCACATTCCCGTTACCGGGCGTCCGCCTGGCGCGAAACGGAGAGCACAATGCCCATTTCGCCCAGCAGCATCATCAAACTGGTACCGCCGGAAGAAAAAAACGGCAGGCTGATGCCGGTGTTGGGGATAGTGTTGGTAACAACGGCAATGTTCAGCACCGCCTGCAGCACCACCTGCACCACAAAGCCAACGGCCAGCAGCGCACCGAATTTATCCCGCGCGCGCACTGCAATGGACATGCCGCGCAAAAACAGCAGCAGGAACAGCACCACCGTCAGAGCCGCGCCCACAAAGCCAAGTTCTTCACACAGAATCGAAAAGATAAAGTCGTTCTGCGGTTCCGGCACATAGAGGTATTTCTGGCGGCTGTTGCCCAGCCCCAGCCCGGCCGCGCCGCCAGATGCAATGGCGTACAGGCTTTGGATGGTCTGGTGGCCTTCGCCCAGCGGATCGGCAAAGGGGTCCCGCCAGGAGGACAGCCGCCCCATGGCATAGGGCACCAGCTCCGGCAGCAGCACCACCGCCGCCGCAATGGCCCCGGCCCCGGCAATGCCTGCCAGGGCAAACCACTTTAAGCCCGTGCCGCCCACAAACATCAGCACCGCGCCGATGCCCAAAATCAGTAGCGTGCCGGACAGATGCGGCTCCAGCAGCATCAGCACCGTAACCGCTCCCAGGATAACCATAAAGGGCAGCACCCCGGTTGCAAAGGTCTGCATCCTGTCATGGTTGAGGGAGATGATGTGGGCAAACACCAGCACTACCGCAAACTTGGCGATCTCGCTGGGCTGCAAGGTGCCCAGCCCCGGCAGCACGATCCACCGCTTGCAGCCGTTATATTCCGGCATGAACAGCACGATTGCCAGCAACGCCAGCGATACCCCCATGATTGGCCACGCCAGTTTGTGCCAGATGTGGTAATCCACCAGACTGGCCGCGTACATGGCCGCCGCACCAAACGCCGCAAACAACAGCTGGGGGCGGATGTAGGTATAAGCATCCCCGCGCCGGTACAGCGCCACCGCATACCCGGCTGAAAACAGCATCACCAAACCATAGCACACCAGCAGCATCAAAATGATCAAAAACCAGATATCCGGTGCCGGCTGCCCGGCCAGCCGCTTTTTGATGACCGTACGGGCCAGTGCCGCTTCTTCTTTCAATCCAAAAACCCCCTTCCCCATCCAGCTTGCAGCGGTTTATTCCGCCACACCCTAGTATATGTACGGGAACGGGGGCTTAATCATTCCTGGGTATATCCAATCTTACTGGGCCTGATCCGGCAACAGAACAGCGGTCACACAGACAAACGTGCCGTTTGTGCCGCCGGTGCTCATCAGGGTCAGGAAGGTTTCCTTATCACCAGGGGTATTGCCGGTATCAAACAGGCTGCGTTCCTTAATGCTCTGGCTGAACTCCGCATAGCTGTAATAATCCGAAAGTTCCCCATAGCTGGCGGGGGTAAAGGCATTCTCGGTGCCTGCGGCATCGGTATTATACACTGCCACAGCACGGAAATGGTAGGTCACATCACTCAGATACAGGGTGAACTCGGCATTCTGGCTGAAGTTTGTCTGGTCCGTCAGGCTTGCCAGCGAGGCATCCGCGCAGGAAAGCACCGTGTTGGACGGCATGGAAGCGTTCAGATAGTTGGTGCCGCTGATGGCAGCGCCATCGCCCGGCTGGGAGCCGCTGTACACCAGCTGGCCGTTCTGGCCGGGGAACGCAAGATAACCGATAATTTTTTCGTTTTCTGCCGCAGCGGATTTCAAATATGCCTGCGCCTGGGTATCAAACTGCTCTGTGCCGTAATTTTTATAGGCAGGGGCTTTCACGGTGCATCCACGGGTCAGCCCCAGCAGCACCGCAGCACCCACCAGAACCAGCAGGGCAATAACAGCCACTGCGGCAATCGCTTTGCGGCGGTGGCGGCGCTCGGCACGCTCGATCATGGCAAGGCTGCGGTTGTGGATGGCATCCTGTTTGGGTTCCTGCTTTGCTGCCAGGGGGCGCGGCACTGCCGGTTTGGCTTTGCTGCGGCCAGGGAAGGTAATGGTGGGCTCTTCGTCCTCCCCGTCATCCTCATCGTCTTCAAACAACTGGCTGGCGGCGCGCTGGAATTCATCGGTACTGCGCGGCGGGGCTTTTTCGTCCGCCTTGCGGGCTGCTTCCAGCGCGGCGGGGTCCAACCCTGCCGAAAAATCCGGGATATCATCATCCAGGATAGAAGCGTTTGGTTTCGGCAGGTTGGCGGGCGGTTCCGGCTCCGGCAGGGGTTCCGGCTGCGGTGCAGCGGGCGGTTCCGGGTTGGGCTGCTCCTGCTGCTTTGCTGCCTGCTGAGCCGCCATGGCCTGCTCCAAATCTGCACGGGAAATTTTGATGGTGCGGGTGGCACACAGTTCCAGGTCCGGGTCCAGCTCGCTTTCTGCGGCGCGGCGGGCGCGCGCTTCGGCGGCGGCCTGCGGGCCTGCGGTGCGCAGGTCCAGCGGATCCGGTGTTGGCTGCGGCGCGGCAGGCTGGGCGATGGGGCGTTCAAAGGTAATGGTCCCGGTGGGGGCAGCCTGCGGTTTGGGTTCAGTGGGCTGCGCATCGTAATCGGGGACCGGTTCTGCATCGTAGCTGTCCGGGGCGTTGGGCTTAACCGCCGGTTTGGCCGGGGCAGCCTTGCGGCGCAGCGTAAAGCGGAAACCTGGCCTCGGCTGGCCTTCGCCGCTGACCAGCAGCAGCGGGCGCTCCCGCCCCGGCTTGAAGGTAATAGCGGAAGGTCCCAGGTGCATCCCCAATGCACGGCGGCGGGCCAAGTCCAGAATATGGTTGGCGATTGCCATATCGGAGATTTCGGGGCTCAGGGCACAGGCTGCCGCGCCGATGCGGCTGCACAGCAGCACAAAAGGCGCCTGCCCCACTGTTGCGGGCATATACACGGCGGCATAATCCGCATTGGCCAGCAGCAAAGCGCTTTGAGCGCGGCCTGCAGCGGCCTGAACCATATCGCCGGGGAACTTTTTGAGCAGAGCTTCCGGCGCGGCAATGCGGCGGGCGTTCGCCGGGTTCAGGTAGGTCTGGTTGCCAAAATCGAACGCTGCTTCGCTGTGCTGCAGGCCGCGCAGGGCGTTGCCCAACAGGCGGCCGGTGGCTTCATCCGCCGCAACAAGCAGGCGGCGCTTTTTCAGCAGGGCATCCAGCGCGGCCTGGGCCAGGGTGGTATCCTCAAAGCCATAGCAGGCATCGCCAAAGCGAGTGCGCAGTTTCTGCACCCACTTTTCGCAGTATTCATCCGCCATTGCCTGGGTGGGGGCTGATGCCTGCACGCAGACAAGGTATTCACCATCGCGCTCCTGCAGGCGCAGGCTGGGGCTGCCCTCGGCCTGGGCGTTCTCAATGATGGAGTTCATCTCCGCTTTGGAAAGCCCAAACACACGCAGGATTCGCATTTGGATTTGCAGCATTAAAACACCCCTTTGGTGGAAAGTTGAAGTTAGGGCAACACCGCACAATTCCCGCCTTACGGCTTAAGCACCGCTTCGGCGGCTG
>ENA-OPSW01001313-OPSW01001313.1-human-gut-metagenome-genome-assembly--contig:-NODE-1313-length-14818-cov-3.372553_pt1 | contig 14818 bp, 8 predicted proteins | sample MGYA00241463_ERZ501918 | MGnify/ENA primary metagenome ERZ501918 (study PRJEB25962, sample SAMEA2042443) | human gut metagenome | biome: human gut; feature: human-associated habitat; material: faeces... | reverse complement strand
AGGGAAAGAAGTAAATGTGGTCGTCCCGGATTTACTCCCTCGGAATCTTCTGTTTTTAAAAGGGACGAAAGAAATCGTAGTCTATACTCGTTATCCCGAGTTTGCCGAAAAATTGATGTCGGAGGCTGAGCTTATATTCTGTTTGGATTTTAATGCTATCAGCCGTATCGACCGGTTGCAAAAGTCTGTGTCTTTATCCGAAGCGAAGAAAGTCCTTATCGACCATCATTTGAATCCGGAGGATTTTTGCGATGTTACCATCTCTCACCCGGAGGTTGCATCAACCAGCGAATTGATTTTCAGGTTGATTTGTCGCATGGGTATGTTTGATCGCATGGGGCTGTATTCCGCAGAAGCCATCTACACGGGAATGATGACCGATACGGGGAATTTTACCTATAACTCCAATATTCCCGAAATGTATTACATCATAGCAGAGTTGGTAAAATTAGGTATCAATAAAGATAAAATTTATGCTTTGGTATATAATACCAATTCGGTAGATAAGATAAAATTGAACGGATATGCCGTCAGTGAGAAAATGGAAGTTTTCCCGGAATATAAGGCGGCTATGATATCGCTTACCCGAGAAGAATTGAAACGATATGATTATCACAAGGGTGACAGCGAGGGGCTGGTAAACGTACCTTTGGGTATCGAAGGAATAAGGTTTTCTACTTTTTTCAGAGAGGATAAGGAGTATATAAAAGTCTCTATGCGTTCCAAAGGATTTTTCCCGGTTAATAAAGTTGCTGCGGAGCATTTCAACGGCGGAGGGCATTTAAATGCCGCCGGTGGAGAATTTCATGGTACGATGGAAGAGGCTCAGGCTCTGTTAAGGAGTATACTACCTTTGTATGATAAATATATGGTGAAGGATAAAGACTAAGAAGTATTTGATAAATATGGTAAAGATAGCACGAATTTTATTTGTTTTTTTTACGGTTATGATGGTATTATCGTCTTGCGATAATGGAAAATCCTATGCCGATTTGTTGAAAGAAGAAGATAAGGCGGTGAAAGCCTTTTTGGCCGATAAAATAGTAATTAACAGCATTCCGGCCGATTCGGTATTTGTTACTTTGCAAGATGTCGGTAACAACGATACGTTGGCTGTGCCCTATTATCGTTTGGACGATGACGGCAATGTATATATGCAGGTTCTTGATGCCGGGATACAAGACGATCGTTTTGAGAAGGGGAATGATGTAAACATTCGTTTTCTTAGGGTCGATTTGAAAGCATTGATGAATGGCGAGAATCCCGATCCGGTGGGTAATACGAATCCGGCCGATTACATAACGATTCGTTTCGGTGAAACGACATTGTCTTCGACAACTCAATATGGGACGGGAATTCAATACCCGATGTATTTTCTCGGCAATGAATGTAAAGTCAATTTGTTGATTCGTGCAAAGTTGGGATTTACGGCTGAAACTTCTACGGTTATACCGTATCTGTATACTATTAGCTATAACAAATCAAAATAAAACAAAATGTCTCTTATTAAATCTATTTCAGGAATTCGCGGTACAATCGGAGGAAAAGCCGGAGATGGGCTGAATCCTTTGGATATCGTTAAGTTTACGGCAGCGTATGCTACCTTTATTCGTAAAAACACACCGGTAAAAACGAACAAAATTGTTGTCGGGCGTGATGCCCGCATCTCTGGCGAGATGGTGAAACATACGGTTATCGGGACTCTTATGGGAATGGGATTCGATGTCGTGAACATCGGATTGGCTACTACTCCGACCACCGAGATTGCCGTGACTATGGAGAAGGCTTGCGGTGGAATTATATTGACAGCAAGTCACAATCCTAAACAATGGAATGCTTTGAAATTGCTGAATGAGAAAGGTGAATTTCTTAATGCCGCCGAGGGACAAGAAGTATTAAATATAGCTGCTGCCGAGGCATTCGATTTTGCAGACGTCGATCATTTGGGGCGTTTGTATGAAAACGACACATATACGCAAAAACATATCGAGAGTGTTTTGGCATTGGATTTGGTCGATGTCGATGCGATTCGCTCGGCCAGATTCAAAGTAGCCATAGATTGTGTAAATTCGGTAGGCGGTATTGTTATCCCTGAATTGTTAAAGGCTTTGGGGGTAAAAGACGTTATAGAACTGAACTGTACGCCTGACGGAAAATTCCCTCATAACCCCGAACCTCTTCCGGAAAATTTAACTCAAATAGCCGGTGTAATGAAGGAAGGAAAAGCCGACGTCGGATTCGTTGTGGATCCCGATGTAGACCGTTTGGCAATCGTATGCGAGAATGGCGAAATGTTTGTCGAAGAATATACCTTAGTCGCTGTGGCGGATTATGTGTTGAAACATACTCCCGGAAATACGGTTTCGAATCTAAGTTCTTCGAGAGCGTTGCGCGATGTCACACGTCTGTATGGACAACAATATAACGCCTCGGCCGTGGGAGAGGTCAATGTAGTGACTTTAATGAAACAGACCGGAGCGGTTATAGGCGGCGAGGGCAATGGCGGTGTGATTTATCCGGCCAGCCATTACGGTCGTGACGCTTTGGTGGGTATCGCTTTATTCTTGTCGCATTTGGCGAAAGAGAAAAAGACTGTCAGCCAGTTGAAAGCCACATATCCGGCTTACAGTATAGCCAAACAGAAAATACAACTTACTCCCGATATCGATGTCGATGCCTTGTTGGTTGCTGTTAAGGAAAAGTATGCTCAATACGATATTACGGATATCGATGGAGTAAAGATCGATTTTCCCGATCGTTGGGTGCATTTGCGTAAGTCCAATACGGAGCCTATCATTCGAGTGTATTCCGAAGCCCGTACTCCCGAATTGGCCGAAGAGACAGCTGCCGGAGTAATGGCTGTAATTGCAGAGATGACAAGGAAATAATGCATGATTATATTCTGACAGAAGGAGGAGGCTCGACGAGCCTCCTCCTTCTGTTTTTATCTAGATGTTTTTACAATCCGTTCGCTTCTCGTTTTTTCGTTTGTGAATATCTGTACTACATATATACCGTCGGTCAGATTTGAGACATCTATATGCTGATTGTCAAAAGGCAGGGGGTATATTTTCCCGGTAAGGTCTATGGCGTTTACTCGAATTATATCGCTCTCGGTAGTATTAATTTTATCTTTTGCATAGGTAGGATACAACTTTGCCGATTGTTTGTTTTCTTCGATTCCTGTATTTCCGTTTTTCACAATTTTGAAAGTATCGAATAGAGTCGCTTGGGCATTTGCATCCGATGTGTATGTTTTGACTTCTATTTCAGAACTGCTTACGCTTATTTCACTAAATGCAGGTGCTCCGGGTTGTCCATATTTCCCTGTGAATAAATCCCAATAACCTTCGACTTTATGTTTGTCAAATCCAGCTTCCATTTCGTCTTGTGTATAAGGATAGTAACGTTTTCGTCCACAGGTCCCGTTTACAAAGTAAAGAGTCCCGTCCTTTACATTGAATGTCCCGCCTTGTTGTCCTTTGGGGTTTTTATTGCTGTCGGGAGAAACTAGTTCTACATTTGTCACGCTTCCCGGAACGATCGTTTTCGTCGTATTGTTTATGGGGCCCATTACTTCATAAATGTGGTCATGCCCTTGTATGACAAAATCTATGTTCAATTCTTGAAATACAGGCAGTAGGGTGGCTCTGAACAAAGCCCCGTCTTCATCGGTCTGATGTCCGCTACCGGTAAATAAGTTTTTATGTACGGCAGCAATTCTCCATTTGGTATCGGGATATTTTTCTACTTGGTCTCTAAACCAATTGGCTACGTCGTTGCTCAGATATGTACTGGTCCCATTCGCATAACTGTAACTTCCCCGCCAAAAATCTTGATGGCTATATACCATAAATAAAGCATCGCCATAAACGAATGAGTAGGTAATTCCGTCGAATTGAGGTTTGACTGTCGCTGTTTCGTTGAAAGCCTTGTCGGTATTGAAATGATATGTATAATTCAAATTAGGAGTGTCATCGTGGTTTCCATCGGTCGGTGCTAAGGCCATTCGGGATAAAAGAGGTTTCATACTTACTTCGAACCATTGTTCCCATTCCCATTCGGAGTTTTGTTCTGTTCCTGTTTCTACAAAATCACCTGTGAACAACAAGAATTTTGCATCGGGAGCTTGTTTGGCTGCCGTGATTGCAGACCATCGTGCATTTTCTACATACTCATTGTCCATAATATGGGAGTCTGTCATATATAAGAATTTAAATTCTTCCTTGTTCGTATTAGCCGTAATGAAGGATTTAATATTGCTCCAATTCCCATCATATCCCACACGATAGGAATAGGTTGTATTCGGGGTAAGTCCGGTAGCGATGGCTTTATGGCTTGTGTAATTGAATTTTGTGTTAGCGGGTAGCGCGGCTGCTTTTAATATGCCACTAGTACTTACCGCATAATTTAGATTGTTTGCAGCTTGATGAGCCGCTTCTATTTCTGTGGCATTCGTAAAATCCGATTCGACAGCATTGCTTTTGGCTACAATTTGTACTTTCCCGGAAGAAATACCACTGTTTGTAAACCAAGTGAAAGCCATTCGGGTGGACGGGTCTCCGTTGATATTTGTAACTACGCAATAGGGCATACCTTTGGGTACGAGTGCTTGAATCGTTTCTTTCAAGGCGAGAAGGTTGATTTGAGAGCTGTCGCCTCTTGCGGCCTCTTTGGCCATAAGCATTTTTATGAAAGAGGGAATCGTATAGTCATCTTGTGACAGTTTATCGGCTTCTAATACATCGGGGTGTATAATGATAACGGGTTTTTCGGTGACTGTTACGTGGCAAGTATCTTTAAAGTTGCCGTCTAGGGTCGTAACGATAATTTTTGTTTCGCCTATACCTTTTCCAGTAACTAATCCACCCTCGACGACAGCTATCGAATTGTTTAAAGAATTCCAAGAAACTTTTTTATTAGAGGCATCGGACGGTAGTACGATAGCAGATAACCACTGTTGTTGCTCTTCCTCAATAGATAGGGATTTAAGTGTCAGAGAAACAGATTGTACAGCTACATCTTTTGCTTCTGGATCATATTCATAAGCTCCCAAATCATATTCTGCTCCTTTGGGACGAACGGTTCCTTTTATGTCGTAGGTAGGAGCATCGTTATCGGCAAACCCTTTGTCTATACACGGGGAGTTATTTGAGAATGTCCAGTCTGCTGCACGCATGGCTTCTATATCGGCGGCAGAGGTGGGAATACCTATAAATAGAGTAGGGGATTTGAAGTTGGGTCCGGTCGCATCTGTATTTATGGAACTTAGAGTTAAAGCATCTTTGGCATCGGCAAATCCACTGACCGCCGCGTTGTGGCTCGAACCGTTTCCTTCAATAAAAGCGATAGGATCGCCGAATCCTTCTTCTGCTTGATTGTTCCAACAAATCGTATTGATTGTCTTTCCTTCGCTGTGGATCGCTGCATATTGGGAGCCATAATTACAAGCTATTATACAGTTTGCCACAATGCCGGAAGGATTATAAATACCACCACTATTGGGCCAACCGCTTACTGTTGCCGAATTGTTATGGATAATACAGTTTCTGACGATACCGCCGTTCTCGTTGCGTATGGTTCCATATTTGCCTTGATTGCCTCGCATGATACAGTTTTCGACAATACCACCGGAGTTACGTATCGCACCACCGGAACTGGTGGAGGAGCATAGCTCTATAATACAATCTTTTATAACTCCTCCATCATTGAAAACTCCTCCTCCGTTTTGTCCTTTACAGTTTTTGATACGGCATTTCGAAAGAGTAATATTCGCCCGGATATAAGCTGCTCCTCCATCGCTGCTATGTTCGGCATTTTGAAGTGTAAGTCCTTCTATGAGGGCCGGATTTTCGCACGGGGAATCGTATTTGACGATTAAGTATTTTCCCAAACCTGTTCCGTCGAGTATGGTTTCGAATGTTTCGATGTCTCGTGCACCTGTATCTGCATTATATCCGCCTAAAATATTTATTCCGTCTACAATAGATACATATTCATTGTAGAGTCCCGAAGACACAAATACCGTATCTCCTGTGTGGCAGCTTTCTACGGCCGATTTGATGGAACCTTTTGCGGTAGCCCAAGATAACCCGTCACCATCACTACCTGCCGATACATATCGGTTTGCGGCATTACACCAATTACTCGATGCCAATAAGGCTATCGATAATGTCAAGCAAGATAATTTTTGTTTCATAATATCAATTATTTGTTAATGAATTTGTTATAAAATTATTTTAAACGGGCATATTTGATTTTTTATTTTTGTATGTTTTATAGCATGTGTTTAAAATGTGGATATTTTAATGGGTTGATAATTACATATTTATATTCGATTTGTGCGTGTAAATATACCTTTCGGATACTTTCGAAATGAAATATATCGAAATCTTATACAGAGGAATAAGCAATAGAAGAATTATTTGCTCCTTATTGGAATGTAGGACAAATAAAATTGAAAGGATTGCCTTCTTTTGAATGAGAATTTTAGAACATTTTGTTGATAGGGTAGGTATATTATAACCTTTCGTTCAGGAGGTTTGCAATATCGGTGGTGAGGTTTTCCTCGGTGACAGTCTGTACGGTAGATAGTCGAATGAATTTATCGCTTGGTGTACAGATAACTGTAAATACAGCCGACAAACAGGGCCCCGCCTACGATGTTGCCGAATGTGGCAGGAATGAGATTTGCCAAGATGAAATCACTCCAACTTATCGCAGCTCCTTGCAGCATGCCTAATGGGATAAAGAACATATTAGCTATGCTGTGTTCGTAACCTATGGCGACGAAACACATGACCGGAAACCAGAGACCCATCATTTTTCCAGCGGTGGAGTGTGCACTGAATCCAAGCCAGACAGCGAGGCAAACTAACCAATTCGCTCCGATTCCTTTGAGGAAGACGACCCACCCAGACATGTTTACTTTGGCTTGTGCGATTTGGACAATGGCGCTTTTCCACGGGTCGGCATCAACGATGCCCGTACACCATACCATTATATAAACGAAGAAAATCGCTCCTATGAAATTGCCTATGTAGACAATCGTCCAGTTTTTCAATATGGGCATGATTCCGTATTTCTTCTTCATAAATCCGGGAATCAGCACGGCATTATTACCGGTGAAAAGTTCTGCCCCGGCTAAAACGACCAAGATAAGTCCCAAAGGGAACATGCAACCTGACAATAGTTTTTGTAACCCCGGATTTCCTGCTGTCCATTCGGGAAATCCGTATCCGATGAGTAGGGAGAGAAGTCCTCCCATAGCGATGTAAATCCCTGCCAGCATTGCGGCGACGAGCGTTCGAGGAAAGGATAACGAGATTTTATTCAGTGCTGCCCGTTCGGCTTGGGCTACTATTTCGGCGGGTGTAGAAAATGACATGATAAATTTGTAATTACGAGGATAGGAGACGGTTCTGCATAGTCAAACCACAAACAAGATTTACCTTTTGTTATCTTTGTTATAGCAACCACAAATATTACTTTGATTGCCACATTTTTTATTGCTGGAAATTCGTCGTCAAAGGTAGACAATTAAAATAATATACGCACTACTTTATTTGTTTTTATTATAAAATATTGTTTGGGAGGTTGGCGGGGGGATTATCGAGGAAAATACTTTGATGAATATAGTAAAAACGGCTGTCGATTTTCTATCGGCAGCCGTTTGGGTGATTGGGTGTACCGACAAATAAGTAAATCTATTTATCGGCCAGTTAAGCATGAATTTGTTTTATGGCTACTTGACGAGTACTTTGGTAACTCCTTTTTCTGTATGGACAAGATAGCAGCCTGCGTGCTGCATGGGAATGACTTCGTAATCCGTATGCAAAGAGGCATTCGTTATCGTTTTACCATCGAGCGAGTAAACGGTGGCCTGTACTCCGTTCAATCCGGTCAATATGATGTTTCGTCCTTCGCTGTATATCGAGCTGTTGTCTGCTGTGTTATCTGCTATACCGGTACTGCCGGAAGTCAAGGTAATGTTGTCTATGGCTATGCGTGCACCGGCTTTTTCTGTTTTTCCACGGAAGCCTAACTGTATGCGTTTATTGCCGGCCAATTGGTCGAGCGGGAGGCTTACTTTGGTCCATTCGTTAGAACCGTCCGATTGAAGAGCCTCGCTTACTGCTTCGTAGATTGTGCCGTTTACGGTGGTTTCTACTGTCAGTTCCGCGTCTTCCGTGTACAGGTAGAATTCAAGCGTGAGTTTGTCTTGCCCGGCAATGTTGATAATAGGGGATTCAAGGCGGCTGTCATCTGCTTCCGCTTTTTTATTTACCAACATGGCGTAGCCGTTATCTTCATCTTGTGCGTCCAGAGAACCGCCGTTCTGATACATACCCCACGCATCATCTCCGCCTACGGTAGCTACCGACCATGTTTCGGTGGAAACGTTTCCTTGGGTAAACGATTCGGCGAAGGGGAATGCGAGAGGCGTACCCAACATAATGCCGAATGGGGTGTAAGCACCCTTACCTCCGGCAGACACGGCGCAGATGTATCCTTGTGTGTAAGTTTGTTTGGTAAGCCCGGCAGTTGTCATGAGATAAGAGGTTTCTTTTATGCCGGTAGCCATGTCTATTATACTGCCGAAAAGGTATGTCCCGTAGTTGTAAGTCAGTTCTTCGGGATTGATGAATCCTCCGTTGGCTCCTGTTTCCGCCGGGGCATCCCACGTCAATAGAGCGGCCTGGTCGTTTTCATCGTCCCAACTGGCAATGAGGTTTTGTACGTGTTGCGGGATATCCGTGCCGATGAAAACAGACTTTTCGGCATCGCGCCCGCGTCCTTGTTCATCGTACACGATGACGTTATAATGGTTCATACCTTGCACGCCATCGACCGTGAAGGAGTATTCTTTCCCTTTTTCCACTTCATTTTCAGTTAGGATAACGTTCCCTTCCTTGAGAATCTCGATTTTGGAGAGGGTGGTGAGTTCATCGCCATTGATGGCTTTGGTCGGGGCTTTGAATGTCAGAACAGCTTTCAAGACGCCGGTCGGATCGGGAATGGCGGTGAAGTCGGTTACCGAATCGGGAGCGGTGGTCGGTATGAACGGCTCGATAACGATGTCGTCTATGTAAAGCAGATACATACCTTGGCTGGTGTGGTGGAAGCCGAAGTAGTAAGTGCCTGCTTCCTGTACTTCAATGACCGATGACTTTTCGAGGTAAGTGTCACCGCTGACTGTGTAGTCGCCAAGCGCATTAAGCATACCTTCAACCGTGTTTTCGGAACCGAATGCGGTGCTGAAACTTTCTGTGTAGAATTCGCCGTATCCTTTTGTTTTGAATGACAGTTTATACAGATAATCCGTTCCCAATTCGATGGGAGGTGTGATGATCCAGTCGTCGGCGTTCTTGTCTAACTGGTCGCTTCCGGCGGCATTGTTTATCCAAGCCCAAGTCTTGCCGTCTTCGTTGGCATCGATAATGGTGAAGATGTCGAGTGCGCTGGCGTGGTCGAACGTTTCTTTGAATTCACCCTTGAACGCCGAGCCGAAGCGGATGCGGTTCGATTCGGTGGCGACTCCCACTTTTTCAGCTACCGCTGTTACCGTGTAGTAGTAATTGCCCAGCACGTCTGGCAGGTCTTCCGTGAAAACGGTCGCCGTATATTCGGCGTTTATCGTATCATTGCCGGGGTAGCGCACGAGGATATATTTCAGTAGTTCGGCGTCGAAGTGTCCGCCGTTGGCTCCATTGACAGGAGCTTCCCAGCTTACGGTGGCATGGTTGTCTTCTAGTGTGAATTGCAGATTACCTACGGCTGCGGGGCTATCTACGCCGGCGTAGATTTCGATTTTGCTTTTTACACCGTCACCTTCGGCGTTCGATACGAAGGCTTCCACTTTGTGCGTACCTTCCGTAAAGGTGTAAGGTGTGGAAAATTCGGCTCCGGCAACGACTGTTGCGTTTTCGAGCGTGAGCTTTTGGTGGTCGACGTAGATGGATACCTCCAACGAACCTTCCAGCTTGTCTCCTTCGAATGTTTTGTCTGGGGCGGTGAAGGTAATGTTGGCATCTAATCTTTCCGGCGAAGTATAGTTTACGCTCAGCTTATCGACGGCTGCGGGTGCTTGAGGGGCTGCTGCCGGTGGTACAGTGTAAAGTCCGAGCAGGACGACGGTTTCGTCATAATCGCTCACGAGTGAAGCCTTGCCGTTGTCGAGGTTGACTTCATAGAGGGCGGATTGCAATTTGTTGTTGATGGCAGCCCAATACATTTTGCCTGTGTTCAGGTCGATAGTTGCGCTTTGACTGTTTGAGGGCATGATCCCAGTAGCGCCGATGGAGGCTGCCGTGCCCGTGGCGGTGTTGATAGTGTAAAGGTTGCCATCATCGGCTATGCCGTAAAGCGTCCCTTCTTTGTCAAAAGACAGAGTGAAGTACATGCGGTCGCCGGTGCTTGCCACTTGTGTTGGTTGCCCGGAGAGTAGGTCGACCGTGCAGAGCCTCGTCGTACCTGCTTCGGACATGAATTGCCCGTAAATGGTTTTGGTCTTGCTATCGTAAGCGAGGCTGATAGGATAGTTGTCGTACGAGGCTTTGAGTGTCTGCTGTATGTCTCGCGTCCAGCCGTCCGTGTCGAAGAGGTAGTAATTGACGCCATACACGGTAGAGCCGTAGGTCGTGACTCGGTATCCGCAGAATTTCCCGTCGGCATAGACGGCTGCCGACAGATTGAAATCGGCTGCTGTTTTGACTGGCGTGAAAGTGGTTCCTTCCTCTGCGGGGAAGGAATAAATGCCGAATTCCCCATTTTCGGAAGTACTCCACTTGGAAGAGTAGGTCATACAGCCGAACAGTTCTACACTTTCTGCGAAAGCAGCGGTTTTCAGGGAATGACGGATAGCAGCAGTTTGCTTGCGGATTGTTTTCTGCGGGTTGTTTTCTATGGCGGACAGTTTCTCTAACTGTGCCACTTTGTTGTTTGATTGGGCTTTCAAGTCTCCCAAACCGTTTACAGTGCATACAAGCAGCACTGCCAAAAACAAATTTAAAACTCTTTTCATGCGATAACTAAAATTTGATGAATATACGATGGTTTTTAATACCTATTTATTATTAAAGACAAAAATAGTTGATGAAAAGAAAGCAGAAAAATATAAATCTTCTCAATTTGTCAATTTTGATAATTTGCGAAAAGATTGAGGGTATGCCGGGAAATATCGGCTGAGGCATACGACTCTGGTTGGATAAAGAGGATTAGCTGTGTTTAAAAGTGGGTTGAGAGGGATTACGAGTCCAAATGTAGTTTTTTTATTTCTTGGCGGAAACGGGAAGGAGGAACTCCCATTTCTTTTTGGAATGCTCTGTAAAAAGAAGAAAGTGAGTTGTAGCCGAGCGAATCGGAAAGCACTTTCAAAGGAATGTCATTTTCAGGCTCAGATAACAGAGCGAGCGCTTCCCGGATGCGGTATGAATTGATGTATTCGGAGAAAGAGGTGTTTTGCTCCGTAAACATGCGCGACAAGTAGGTGCGGTTGGAGTGAAGCCGTTCTACGAGCATGTCGATGGAGATACTGTTGCTGCGGTATAAGTGTTCGTCGTTCATCAGCTTTTCTACGGCTTCAAAGAGTGCTTTGTTTTTCTGGCCGGTGTTTACCAGATCGGTTTTCTCGTCCCGTTGTTCGAGCAGTTGTCTTTCCCGCTGACGGTGGGTGTCGTATAATATCACCAGTTGCCGGTACATGTGGTTCTTCCGTACATAAAGTACATATAGAGCTATGAGTATGACGGCTATGAGCCCGGTCACGAAGACGGCTAATTGAAGTTTCCGGTTTTTTTCAGACAAGAGCAGTTCTTTTCGGCTAAGTTCTTTTTCAGCTTTTTCTGTCTCGTAGTTTAGTATCATGTGGCTGAATGAACGTTCTTGTTCTATATTAAAAATGCTATCGGCGAGGGATTGATGTCTTTCCTTATGTTGGGATGCCATAGCAATATCTCCTTTTTCTTGAAATAACTCGGCCATACCTTTGTAAAATTGGAGGCGGTAATAGTAATGGTTTTGCTGTTCGGCCAGTATAAGCCCATTTTGGTAAGCTGTATTTGCTTCGTCGTAACGTCTTTCCGCTTTCAGAAAGTTGCCGTAATAAAGGTAGGCTTCGGTGAGTACGTCTATATTGGTGCGTTGTGTGTGGTTTAGTACTTTTCGGAAATATAGTTCGGCTTGTTGAGGTTTTCCAATGGCGGCAAGTATGTTCCCGTGGATAACGTCCGGTTCGTCGGTGTTAGCCATATGTGTCGCAATGGCGGTGGCTTCAGATATATAATGTAGCGCTTCGTCATAATTTTTCGAAAGATAGTACATGGTGGCAACGTTCAATGCGCCGAGAAAGCGTACATAATCATTATGTAGTTTGCTTCCCCCTTCGTATACCTCCAATGCGTATTTTATACCTGAGGGGTCGTTTCGAAGGTAGTAAATCCTCGTCATATTGCTTAAAATGATATAATAATTTGTTTTATCCTCACTTGCGTCGGCATATTGCAGAGCTTCTTGGAAGTAGGCAAGGGAGGCATTGTAATTGAGTGTCGTATTGCGTGCGTTTATTCCTAACCCGTTGGCTATAATGGTCTGTATATAGGTGTCGTGATGTTCTTCTACATAGGGAATAGCTGCATTAAAATACGTGAACATGGAGTCTGCTTGGCCGGAAAGTATATAAGCTTGTCCGATGTATGCGCCTACATAGGCTTGTGTTTTCTTGTCGTGGTTGGCAATGGCTTTACGGTAGTAGGTTTTAGCTGTGTCTATCAGTATTTCGTATTCTCCTTTACGCACGTACTCTCCCCAACTTTTGATGAGTGCGTAGGAATCTGTATGTGTTGCAGGCGTCTGTACGGTCATGGCGTTCTTCTCCTGTTCCTTACAGCCGGAGAGAAGCAATATTATCAGAAATATGTATGATAAAATGCTGTTCATTCGAATGCTGATTAAGAGCTTAAAGTCGGGTAATCATTACCAGTTTATCACTCTTTTTGTGGTATGTGCAACCGGTAGGTCTTGTTTGTTATTTTTCAATAATGTCGTACCTTTCGACAACAAAGATAGTGCAAAGAAAAAGCACAGGCAAATTTACCGGTTCATAAAAGTGCTGTGCGATAGGGCGGAAGTACCCGCAGGGCGAGGGGAATACATTCTACAATCAAACGTTTTTTTGCAATTCCTCTCCTCTATATTGTTTCGTAAAGCTACGGAACATGGCAGGGGAGAGGTCGATGCTTGACTTTTTCTCCGTTACTGCCTGTATTTTTCGATATATCCATTGAATTAACCCCTCCGTCACTTCGTGCCACCTCCCCTATATTTTTGCTATGCAAAACACAGAGGAGGAGGTTTAATGCCCTTCTATCTCATTATTTATCAATGAGACGGATCGTGTTTGTCCTTCTCCCTCGCCGTGTCCAATGGCATTGCGGGGTATCGTGTAAAAAAATATAGGGAAGAGACCGAAGAAACGGTAGTTCCTGAGGAGAGGGTGTGAAAAAGATGGCATAAGATTTTTGACTGTAAGGGTTAACCCCCTCGTCCTGCGGACACTCCCCCTATATTCCCTTACGGTAACACAGGGGGAGAGGGCTAAAATGCATTTCGAACATCTTTAAACTCCTCCCTTGCCGTGCCTCGTAGCCTTGCGGGGTGTGGCGCAGCCATAGGGGAGGTGGCACGTAGTGACGGAGGGATTGAGAAGATATTATATAATCTTTGATTGAGGAGTTAGAGGTATAAAACGGGTAATCCCCATTAATTATCGACAGAGCCCTGATTGTTTTTGATCGTTTTTTTGGGTGTGGATATATGCCTCTGCCCCGTATTCCACAAGAAAATGGGATACAGGGGGTTGAGATGTGTATTTGGAGAATGAAATATTTTCTTTTATTCCCGCCTATTGCAGCCGAAAGAGGCGGCATGGAATCCGGGATTCGGTTCACCGATCGGAGTTCTTACGTAGGTTTCGCACCAGATATTGCCGGAAAGAGGCGAAAGGGGATTGGGTCGATATTCCGGTGTATCGATGTGATTCGTAAGGTTCTTTTCCCGGTTCCCGAATCCATTTTCTAATGATTCGGAGGTGTCTCCGGGTTTTCTTTCGTATGAATCGGATTCTTTTTCTTCTCTGTTTTCGGGGGTCGATGCGGTTTCCGAGGCGGCTTTTTCGTTCTCTTCGTTTTTTCTTTCCTCTTGTTTCCTGAGCGCTTCGCGCCGGCAGGCTTCGAATCGTTCGCGTTCCTCCCGTTCCTCGGGTGTGTCGAATATCTCTTCGTGGTCGACAAGGTACTGTGTGGACTCGATGTCGTATAGCCCGGCTTTCCGAAAGAGTTGGTTTCTCTTTTGGTAGTGCCAAGCGAGTGTTCCATCGGCTTGCATTTTCTTCCGGTCGCAGCGGGGACGTTTTCTCTCTTGGGAATGTCTTTCGAGCTTGTCGATACATCGCAGCGCATGTACAGTCCCTTTTCTGACTGTAAAGTCGATTTTATCCAAAGCCTTTACACCCGGAAAAGATTTTTCGATTTTTGAAACCCGAAGTTTGATGTCATCCCCCATAGGTTCCTCCCTTCCGTAATCACAGACCCAAACGTCTGCTTACTGTTTCATTTGTTCTTCCGTTCCGACCCACTTCCAAAGGTCATTCTCCGGTGCTGTTTTTTTACATCCTTTATGTAACATTCTTTTTCTGTACATATCTGAGTTTAGTATATACTCAAATGTGCCAAAGTGTCAAGATACTGTATGAAATCCTCTATTCAATTTGAATAAAAGAACTCCATTCAAATCAGAATAATTAAATGCACTTTCTATAGAA
>ENA-OPSW01001304-OPSW01001304.1-human-gut-metagenome-genome-assembly--contig:-NODE-1304-length-14882-cov-2.723140_pt1 | contig 14882 bp, 6 predicted proteins | sample MGYA00241463_ERZ501918 | MGnify/ENA primary metagenome ERZ501918 (study PRJEB25962, sample SAMEA2042443) | human gut metagenome | biome: human gut; feature: human-associated habitat; material: faeces... | reverse complement strand
GGCGGCCGAATCTGTCGGACAAGGGACCGCCGAACCGGCAGCCGATGATTGCGCCGAAGCCGTACATGGCCACGACTGTGCCCACCACACCCTCATCGAGGCGCAGCGCGGAAACCAAATATATCGACAAGAATGAGGTCACGAAGCGACCCATCCACAGAATCAGAATCGCCAACCATAATCCCCAATACAGCAGGGACAGTCCGAATATCATACGCTGCTTCTTCACTCTCAATACCTTACCGGCTACCGACGGCGGAATAGCCGCGTTTTGGCGCGGGGTGCTGGGACAATAGCACCTATGGCTATCAAAAAAGGACCGACCAAGGGGTCGGGTGGCAAGCATCGCAACAAACTGAAGGGCTACGGCCCCACTCCCAAGGCCGAGGACCGCGTCTATCACAAGGCGTACAAGGCCAAGAAAGCGGCCGAACGTCGGCAGATGGCCGACCCGCGTCTGGCAGCCCGCCGTCGAGTGGACAAGTTCGCTTCGGCGGATACTTCGGATCTGGTGTACGGCCGCAATTCCGTGCTGGAAGCACTGCGCGTAGGCGTACCTTCTTCCACGCTGTACATCATGTCTCGTATTGAACATGACGATCGTACTCGCGAAATCGTGAAAATCGCTGGTATGAACGGCCTGCACATGCTGGAGGCCGATCGTCTGGAGATGGATCGTATCGCCCGCTCTGGCAACCATCAGGGCGTGATTCTGAAGGTCGATCCGTTCCAGTACTCCTCGCTGAACGAGCTGGCCGATCGTGCTGAGAAGAAGGCCAAGGCAATGGAGGCCGCGAATTCGGCGGCCGCCCGTATTGCTGCGCGACCGCTGTTTATCGCATTGGACGGCGTGACCGATCCGCAGAACCTGGGTGCCGTGATTCGTTCGGCGGCCGCATTCGGTGCCAATGGTGTGATTCTGCCGGAACGCCGTTCCGCTTCAGTGAACGCCGCCGCTTGGAAGGTGTCTGCCGGTGCGGCCGCGCATATGCCGGTGGCGCGCGTGGTGAACCTGACTAAGGCACTTGAGGGCTTGAAGGAGCGTGGATACTACGTTGTCGGCCTTGACGGTGGCGGCGATAAGCTCGTCGGCGAGACTGGCTTTGAATCCGATCCGCTCGTTGTAGTGCTCGGTTCGGAAGGCAGCGGTTTGGGCCGACTGGTGCGCGAAACCTGCGACGCGATTGCCGGCATCCCGATCAGCTCGTCTGTTGAGTCGCTGAACGCTTCAGTGGCGGCGGGTATCAGCCTGTACGCGGTGTCCAACGCACGGCGCAAGGCTGCGGCGGAGTGATTGTCGCTTGAGGCCGTAATAGGTTGTACATACACGGAAGCCCCTCTATTTGAGGGGCTTCTTTGTGTGATGGGCTCACCTACAGACAGTCCACCGGATTGTCCGCTTAATGACTCCACACTGCCGCATCCGGATCGTCATCGGGGTTGTAGCCGTCGTCGTCCGGGTCGCTGTAGGTGGATTCGTCGTCAATGACGCCGGAATCGGCCTCTTCGTTAAGTTCGGCGAGTGCCTTGGAGTCAAGGCTGTAGCTCGGCAGAGCGTTGTCGATGTAGCTGGTCACGGCCTCGCCCATCGGCACGTCGTGGCCGGCCTTCTCGGCAAGGAACCAGCGGTGATCCAGCACCTCATGGAAGAACTGTGCCGGCTCGATCTGCGAACGATATTCACGTGGAATCATACGCACAGTCGGCTCATACACCTCACGCATCCAATCGGTGGCGACGATCTCCAACTCCTCGCCTTCACGCCACGTGGAGGCACGGTACGCATCCAGATCGTTGAGCAGGCGCCGCGCCTGATTCTCCTGCACATCTAAACCGGTCAGTCGCAGAAGCTTGCGCGACGCATAGCCGGCATCGACCACGCGCGGGCGGACCAGCACACGTTTGCCGTCCTCCGCGGTCTTCATCTCCAGCTCGTCCACGTCGAAGCCCAGGTCGTTGAGCTTGTTGACGCGCTGCTCGATCTTCCACATCTCATCCGGGCCGAACTTGTCGGTGTCGGTCAGCGTGCTCCACAACGAGTGGTAGCGGTCGACCAGACGGTTGCCCACCTCGATCTCGTCCACGTCGCTCGGCAGCAGACGGCCAGAAGCCAAATCCATCAATTCACCGATGATGTTGGTGCGAGCCAAGTCGATATCGTATTCACGCTGGCCATCGGTAAGCTGCACCTGCAAATCACCGGTTTCGGCGTCCACCAGGAAGGCGGAAAACGCGTCGGCATCACGCAGGAACAGGACGTTCGACAGCGACACATCGCCCCAGTAGAAGCCGGCCAAGTGCAGGCGAACCAGCAGCACGGCAAGGGCGTCGATCAAACGCTCGGCAGTATCCGGCTGGAGATTGCGGGCGAACAGCGCGCGGTACGGCAGTGAGAACTTCAGGTGACGGGTGACCAGAATCGCTTCCAGCGGTTCGCCATTGCGGTCATGACGACCGGTGACCACGGCAATCGGGATGACGGTCGGCAACTCGAGCTTCTGCAGTCGGCGCAGAATCTCATACTCGCGCTCGGCCACCTGACGGGTGATCTCTTTCATGGCGTACACCTCGTCGCCCACGTGCACAAAACGCACCACGTGGCGGGAGATGCCTCGCGGCAGGTTGGCCAGCAGGTCCTCGGGCCAGGTGGCCAGGGGCTTATGCCAGGGCAGCGTGAACATCTTCGGGTTCGAGCTGGCGGCGGTGATCTTCAATGCTTGCGGCTCAGCTGAACTGGCATGTTCGTCTTCGGCTTTGACGGACGTGGCCTTCAGCGCGCGCGGATCCATCTGAGGCAAATCGTTCAACTCCATGTGTTCGATTCTACGTGGTGCTTGGGAAGTGCAGCGAGTAGCGGCGACTTCGGCGCATTATTCTCGCATACGAATAGATCATCTGTATGGGATTTGCCGGCCGAATTGACGTCCCGTATGCGGCGCCTCATGCGCAATCTGAACAAAATGAACGCAACAAGTAACATGAGCCCCGCTGCCGCGGCAATGCTGCCTACGGCGGCACCCGTACGACCGATAAGGCCAGGATTGCCCGGCTCCTCGCTCGGGTTATTTTCGGGCGGGACAACAGGAGTTCCAGTGCTAAATTTCGGCTCTACTGTGATGTTGAGATCAGCGGATGTGCCTCCACTGCCAGGAATCGAGATGAGGAACGGATCGCAGTCGTATGCTTTGTTGGCTTTCGCCGAGTTCGTGCGGGAGACCAGATATAGGCCGAGCGGCAGATTCTGGAAAGTGAGCTGGCCAGCTGCATTGGTGATGCCGGAATGCTGGTATAGCTTGTTTTTCGCCGCGTGCGCAGCGAGCTTCTTGGCGGCATCGTGATATTCGCTCGATGTCAGGCGTTCCCAATCGGCAGTGAGACTGGAAAAATCACTGACGGTTTTATATGAGGAGACGCTACCATCATTGTTCGTTGTGACGGTGGCGACGCGCACGATGGCATAAGTATCGCCGGCAAGTGATTTGGGCGCGGCTGTGTCTCGGCCCCATACGGCATTGATGGTGAGAGCGCCGAAGGAATCAGCTTGCGCATACGGCACCATAGAGCCGAGGGCTGCAAGAACAGTGAGGATGATAGTAATGGTGGCGGCAATCATGGCAGCAATGCGCGCCGCACCATATTCGCTTCCGCTATGCGGGTCTAACATGTCTGCCCGGTCCTTTCCGCCGTGATGAATGTGATTGGTTATTTGTATTGGCTGGCTGAGGAGGCAAGTCACCGTCCGGCTCGATGGCTGCGGAGCTAGAATCATCAGACGCGACCTTGGCGCTCCCACTCTGCCGGCGTCGCCGCTCATGCCGTTGCCATAAATGCCATGCGATGAGCAAGGCAATCAATGCGAGAGACGGCAACAAGTACTGCAGCGGGATGTCCACGTGGAATGTGGATTTGGCGTCATTCTGCTGCTGTGGTGTGTATGGAATACGATGACCGCGCACCAGCAGCCGATGCGTGTTGACCGCATACGGTGTGCAGGTGATGAGCGTGACCAAATCCTTGCCGGGCTCAATCGCCAGTTGTTTGGCATCGGTCGGCAGAACGGTAGTGATCCTATCGACCTGATACGCATATGTGTCTTTAAGTATTGTGATGTAGAACTTGTCGCCTTTTTTCATAAGGTTCAAGTCCGTGAACAGTTTTGCCGTGGGCAAGCCCCGGTGGCCAGACAGCGCCGCATGAGTGGACGCGCCACCAACTGGTAGTGAGGTCTGTTCCAAGTGACCGATGCCTATCTGCAGCACTTTTTCGGCAGTGCCGTGGTAGATGGGCAGGGTCTCGTGCAGACGGGGCACGGTGATGTATCCCATCATGCCGTCGCCGTCAATATTGAGCAGACTGTTGTATTCCTCGTCCGTGGATGCGGAATTGACGGCACTGGCAAGAGCGTCGGTCTCTCCTGCATCGTTCTGGGCGAGCTTTTCGTTATAGGCGTGCGCAGCATCCAGCACCTTCTGGTACTGTTCCTGGCTCAATGCTTCAACGCTGGCGTCGTAGTTATTTACGGCGCGGCTGGCGTTGCGCATAATGAGGAAGTTGCTGATCGTCGGATAGAACAGAATGAGCATTCCACCGAGAATGACCAGTAAGGGCAGGATGTTGCGCAGTCGTTTCATCGAGCGTTCTTTTCGCGAGGAAACCGTGTTGTGGGCGTAGCGGGTGTGTGCCCTTCACGCCCAAAACACGGCCATGCTCGTCAGGCGTTCTTGCGCTTGAGAGTCCAGGCAACGCCGAGCGCGATGACCAGCACACCAATCACCGTGAAGGCGATGGTACCCATGCCACCAGTGCCAGGCAGGATAGCACCGGACTTGTTCCGGACCGGGATGACACCGTTCGATGCGGTCTGGTTGTAGTCGTTGCCATTGTCGTTGTTGTAGGTGATGTTGACGGTGGCATTCGTAGTGTCGGTGCCGTCGTTCGAACCATTGACCTTCACACCGATGGCGCTGGCAAGCTTGTTGTAGCCGGCCGGCGCTTTGGTCTCGGTGAGCGTGTACTCGCCGTTCTTCAGTCCCTGGAAGACAACCTTACCGTTTGCAGGAGTAGTGATGGTGGTGGTCGTACCTGCCGTCTCACCAGCCTTGGCTACACGGTATACAGCGTCCTCAGTTGCGCTACCGGCATTGACCTGCACGAACTTGATTGCACTAGTGTCACCCTTCGCAGTGAGCGTGAACTCAGCGCCAGCAAGTCGAGTAGCGGCATCATTATAATTGTCGCCAGTGTACTTATCGACGGTGAAGCCATAAGTGAAGACGCGAACCTTGCTGGGTTCGGACTCACCGGTGCCATTGGTGCTCGGGTCGTTGGAGTACTGAATCTTTGCGGAGTTGGTGTTACCAGCACCGCCCACAACAGCATTCTCGTTCAGCGTGGCCGTGTAGGTGACGGTGATCTTCTTGCCGGCATTGGCCTGCTGCTTGTTCTTGAAGTCATTCATGGCGACAGTAAGCGTATTGTTGGAGGCCGTAGGAGTGGTGACGGTGTAGTCAGTGCCCACGGTCAGTGGAGCAGCCACACCGTCGACCGTAACGGAAGTGACTCGTTCAAAGGTGAGGCCCTTAGACAACGTATCCTTGAAGTTGAAGGTGTAGGTGTCATAGGCGGACATGTCCGGAATGGTGGAAGTCAGGGTGAATGTCAGGGAATCACCGATCTTCGCGTCGGTGGCGTCCTTACCAGTACCGTCTACCTGTACCTTCTTGTCGACGGTAGGCAGGTCTCCCTTAATGTTGGCAGTCACATTGGTGCGGTCAACGGAAACTAGCGTGGCGTATTGACCACTGGCGTTGGCCAAAGTCGCACCCGGCACAGCGACCACGTAGTAGCCGTAGTCGAGACCATTGAACGTCGCAGTGTAATTACCGTTCGTGGCACCGGTAGATACCGTAGCGGTCGCGGCAGCCTTGATGTTGTTGGTCTTGGCCTGCGCCCAGTTCGATGCCTTGGTAGCGAAAGCAACCAAGGCATTACCAGTCAGCTTGGATACGTAGCCGTTTGCTTTATCGTTGACGTTCGCGTCGGTAACATCAGTTAGTCCGGAAGCAGTGGAGTCCTTGAAGAACGGCTTCCACTCGTCAGTCAACGTGTAGGAGACAGCCTTGCCGTCACCGCTCACGGTGGCGGAGAACATCTTGTAGGCGTTCACGGTCTTACCGACGAACTTCGCGTCAGCAGTGCTGACCGTCAGCGTGGCATTATCCGCTGCGTTGGCCGTGGCGACTGTCGTCGCAGCCAATCCAAATACGGTGGCAATCGCCGCGGCGGCAGCGAAAACCTTTTTCATCAGTGATTTCATTACTGTTCCTTCCTCTAAATGGAAATCTTTTCTGTTTGGCATGTACGGTTTGTCTATGTGGTCGTCACGCGGCATGGGCACCTCGCTTTCGTATACGGCTGGGGCCCGAGCGGACTGTGCCGGATTGAACGCGTTGATTACGCACGTACCAGACCACGCCAGCTCCCATAAGCAGCAAGCCGAACATCAGGAACCACATCGTGCCCGCGCCTCCCGTATCCGGAAGCAACGCCGCATTGGTAACAATGGCCACGCGTTCCTTGGTGTTGTAGGAGACCGATACTTGGTATCCGGCCTCCGCGGGCTTGATGGTCTTGGTGGTATCGCCGTCCTTATAGGTCACGGCGGTTTCTTCCACGGTGTACGTGTAGTAACGCACGATGTCCTTGCCATTGGCATCCTGTCCATCCACGAATGCGACCGGCAGTCCTTGAATCACCTTGCGCCAGGTGTTGCTCCAGGAAGAGGCATCGGAGGAGTCCAACGTCACCGTCCATGGATTCTTCTGCGTCACGGTTGTGCAATCCGCGCCGAAGCATTGAATCGTCTGCGGCGTCACCGTATTGCCACTGCCATCGGTATAGTGCGCGGCGATCTTCAGTTCGACCGACTGCGGCCGTTCGAGGTTGCCGTCCTTCCATACCTTCTGGACGGTCAGGTCAATGGTTCGGCAACCGTCCTTGCCGCACGGGTCCTGGCCGTCGTCCGGTTCGGGGGTGAGTCCGCCGTTGTTGTCGGATACGGGCACGTCAAGCATGAGCACGGCCTTGGCCGGGGACTGGTAGGCATCGAGCTTTGTGCTGCTGCCACCAGCCACAGTCACGGCGTCCTTGATGCCGACCCATGTGGTGCCGGCGTCGCCGGATGCGGAGCTGTGCACAGCGCCGCTGTCGTATGTGTTGACCACGTCGAACAGCTTCACTTCCCAACGATCGAGTCCGGTGTTCAGCGCATCGTCTGCCGTGTTCTTCCGCGAGAAGATCTTGTTGCCGTCCTGTGCGGAGGTGCGGGCCTCACTAGCGTTCGCGACCGCCTTGCGGTAGATGCGATAGGTGTTGTATGCCTTGCCGCCGTTGCCGTCATCGACCGGCCCAAGGATGTCGCTCATGGTGTTGAAGTCCCATACGGACTTGAGTTTGGTGTTCGAGAACGGGTCGACCAGTCCGCTGGCACCGCGGATCGTGTCGGCGTAGACCATGTGGTCGTCCGCCAGCACGCCCTCGTCGTTCAGTCCGGCGAAACCGCCCGCGTAGCCTGTGGAAAGATCCTTCACACCGTCGGTATCCTGAGTCGCCCCACCACCGAACACGTCATAGCCACTGGCGATGCCCGTTACGGTGGACTGTTCCACGCGAGTACGGTTGCCCTTGATGAGCTGGACGGTCAGGTTGCTGCCCGACCCATTCATATCAATGCCGTCTTTGCTGCAAGGCAGTTTGATGACACTATCGCCGATGGTGACAATCGCCACGTCGGTCTGCTGCTGGTTCTCATCATCAGCCTTGGACAGAGCAACACTCACCTTCAGTCCGAACAGGTTCACGTACAGCACGTTGCCTTCCGAAAGCACCTTGAGATCGAATACCTTGCCGAAGATGGCCGGGAACCACTTGCCTAAATCGATGACGCCGACCTGTTCCGCCTTGTCGAGGTACAGGAGCTTGACCAGCGCGTTCACCACATGCAGCAGCAGTTCCACAAGTACAGAGTTGACCTTCGCGTCAACCAAATAGGCACGGCTGGTTTCACCGACGAATCCGCCGGCAATCTCACCGCTAGTGACCTTCTTGAGATTGTCAGACGTGCAGCCCTTTACTCGGGCCAGGTCCGCGTAGCCGACGAATCCGCCCGCGACCTCGCGTCCAGTGGCCTTGTCGGTGGCTTTGCCGTAATCGTCGCCATGGTGTGTGGCGGTGACGGTGTAGCCGTCCGGAATGCCGGTGACATGTGAATCGCCAACGTGCGAGCCCCAGATGTCAAGTACGCCGGCCGTGGCACCAAGCAGATTGAGCGCATCTGTGCCGAGTTGTGCATTGTCGGCGGCGACCGTGCCGGATTTGCCAAGATGCCCGATGAAGCCGCCCACGTAGTTCACGCCGGTCACACTGTTGAGGTTGGTGACCGCAGACTGCTTGACGGAGCCATTGATCAGTCCACCGCCGAAGCCACCGGCCGCACCGGTGTAACGCTTCGAGTCAAGCATGCCCTTTGTGGTGGAATCATGGGCGACGACTTGGATGCCGTCGCTCACACCGTTGACCTGACCGTCATAGATGAAGGTGCGGAATGCTTCGAGCACGCCCACGTTGCCGACCTTGAGCAGTTTGAGCAGCAGGTTGGTATTCTGCTTATCGCCGCCCTCGCCGCCGCCGACGGAAGCGACGCTGGATATATCAGCAAGACCAAAGAAGCCACCGGCGTATTGCCCGCCTTCAACAGCGCGCAGCCCGTTAACAGTAAGAGAAGCCGGGTCATTGTTCGGATCCGCTTCACTGCCGGTGCCTTTGGCGGAATCCTTGTCACCGAGGATCGCGGCCTGCAGCGAGCCGGCGAAACCGCCGGCGTTCAGGGCATACTTGGTTGTGGTATTACCCTTATCGTCCTTGCTCTCATATGCGCCGTCGACCGTGTATCCCCATGCCGGGTCATCCGAGCTCACATGTGCACCGCGAATCGTCGTAACCGTGGCCTGCAATACGCTGACCAGACTTGCCGGGTTCGATACCAGCGAGTCGAGGATTCCTTGTAGGAATCCCTCGGATGCATTGGTATCCACATCTGCGACCGCACCGGCAGTGGCCACGCCGATGAATCCGCCGACATTGTTGCGTCCTTCCACCTTGCGCAGGTTGGAGACGTTGGCACCGGCAGCGGTGACACCATCAGCAAGCTTCTGGCCGTTCTGATCAAGATCGCCCCAGATCTGGCCGCCAACCGCGAGACCCACGTAACCACCGGCATTGCCGGTGCCGTGCGTGATGTCTTCGCCGGCGGCCGTGATTTTCATACCCTTGCGGTAGCCGGCCACGCTCGAGGATTTGATGACAGGCACGAATACCTGTGCCACGTCGAGCATCTGACCCAGATCAAACTTGATGCCTTTGTCTCCGAATAGTTGGATGGAGCCGAACGAGGATGCCGAGCCGGATTCTATCGTGCCCGCGTAGCCGCCCGCCGCGCGCATAGCCGAAACGGTCTTGACATCCATCGACTGGCCATCGGTGATCGTACCGGTGCGCATCAGACCGACGTGTCCGCCGGCGACGCCGGAATCATGCAAGTTCGCGCCAGTCTGATACTCCGCACGACCGGCGACGACGTTGAATCCGAAGATGTAGGATTCGAGGAACTTGTCCAGGGAATCCTGATCAGTAACAGAGCCCGCACCATCGCCCGTAGCTACCTCGGTAAATTCCTTGCCATACGCACCGTACTTGCCGATGTTGTCGACCCACGTCTTCCATTGGTCGTAGCTCATATTGCGCAAAGGACCAGTGACCTTCGAGTGCTCCTCGGTCGGGTGGACCACAGACAGCACGCCAGCGAGATTGCCGGCCTTGATGAGACCGCCAAGCAAAGAGAGCGAACCGCCTTGAGCGGTATCGGCCGCCTCCATGAAGCCGGTGTAACCGCCGGCGATTTCGGCACCGTATACGCTGCGGATGCGCGCGGCGTAGGCTACGCGCTGCGGCCCGTTGTATTTGCCGTCGGTGTTCTCCTGCTTCCATGCTGCGGTGTTGTTGCCCCAGATATGGCCGCCGCGGTTACGACCTGCATAGCCGCCGGCCATGCCACGGCGTGTGGTCGTATCCGATGCCGCCTGGGCACGCACCGCGCCGCCGCACACTGCGGCATCGGTCGAGCTGTTGCGAATCGTCGGCGTGAAGTCCTGCACGAGCGAGAGCAGGTTGTCGAGGTTGACGAGCTTCTTGAGCACGCTGCCGTCGCCGAGTACGTTCGCCACGGCTCCCGGCTGCATGGCACCCACGTAACCGCCGGCCGAAACCTGGCCGATGATGTATACGAACTCATGAGAGCTCGAGTCCTGAATATGGCCGCCTTCGATGTCTCCGGCGAAACCACCAGCCATACCCAGTGGATCGGGCTCATTGTTGGCATTCCTATGATCTGCGGTGCTGGCCAGAACGGAGTATCCGCCGATGCCGCCAGTCACATCGGAGTGTTCAATCGTCGAGACGACGACATCCAGCACACTGAGTACATCGTTGAGATTGACGTTCTGGCCGAGCAGCCTCAGGCCACCGCCCACAGCTGCCGCCGAGCCGATGTCCATTTTGCCGATGTAGCCGCCGGCATACCGAGCGGCGGTGACTGCATACGAGCTGTCTTTGCTCAGATAGGTGTCGTCGATGGATCCGGCGGTTTCCAGATTCTTCGGTGCCTTGACATCAGTACGGCGCAGTTGGGTCACGCTGGAATGGGACACCTGCACACCGGAACCGTAGCCGATGTAGCCGCCGGCGGAACCGGATTGCGTATCGGACTGATCAAATCGGGTGGCGGAAACGGTGAAGCCGGGATCATCCGGGTCGGAAATCTTGTTGCCGCTGGTGGTCTCCACGGTGGTGGCATCGGAATGCACACCCGCGTAGGAGATGAATGGCACATAGCCCTGCACCACCTGCAACAGGTTGGCGAGATCCACCGTACCGAATTTGCCGAGCAAACTCAGGCCGCCGTTGCCAGCCGAAGCGAGCGCGCCGGAAACGACCTTGCCGCCGAAACCACCTGCGTATGCGCCGCCGGTCACATGGTCAAGGTTGACAACGGCCACGGGGTTGGTTTGCACGCGGGACTGTACACCGGCCAGCGTTGAGTCGTTCTTGAGATCGGTTTCGGAGAACTGGTTGACCTTGCCGCTTTGGAAGTTTCCCGCATAGCCGCCCGCGATATCGCCTTCGACATAACCACCGTTGACGTATGTCACGGTGGTATCCGTATAACTTGGAATCAGATACGGTACGGCACCGAGCAGGTCGTTCACGGACAGCAGGCCGCCTTTGATCAGGCCATCCAATACGCTGGAATCTTCTGCGTTGCTGAGCGCGTCGGCGAGGCCGCCGGTGGTGGAGAAGCCCACGAAGCCACCCGCTATGCCATCGGATGTGCTGGTATCGGCCGTGACCGACTTGAGGTTCGTCACATGGCTTTCGCGGGTCTTGGTGCTGTTGGCCTGACCATAGAAACCGCCTGCAGCGTAATCGGTTGTTTCGTTGTTCTTGTTCTTGCCGGTTGCCGCAACCGTGAATCCGCCAGAGATGCCGTTCACGTTCGATGCAGTGACTGCAACCGAAGAATATTGGGCAACCGATAGCAGACCGGATAGCTTGATAAGCCCAAGCACATTAAGGCCGCCGGCGCCAACGGCGTCGCCCGGTCCGGAGAAGCCGATGAAACCGCCGGCTTCTCCCCTGGCCGAGACCGTGGCCAGATTGGTAAGGTTCGTGTTGGCCACGTCGCCGCCGGTGGCGCATCCGATGGCACCGCCCGCATAGTATGAGCCAGCCGTCACTGTCAAGCCGGATGCCGGGGCAGCAACAGTCACGTTCTCCACGGTGAACGGGGCAAACTGGTCGAACTTCTTGAGCGTGGCAATATCGCCAATTTTCACCACACTGTTGAGCAACCCAGCCACTGTGGTCGGTTGCAGATTGCCGGCGATGCCACCCGCGTAGGAGCCCGTGGCCGTGACCGATTCAAGGCCTTCTATGGTGGTGGAGCGCTGCCGAGGGAAGTCACGATGATTGTTGTACTTCCAGAATGTGAGTTTTTGAAGGCGGTTCTGCGAGGAATCACCGATCACCGTACCCGATCCTTCGCCCACGAGACCGCCCGCGTAATCGCCACCAGCCTTAACGGTGAGGGAGCCCTTCATCTGCGTGCCGAGAATCACGGAGGGATTCACACCGACGATGGACAGCAGTTCTCCTGCACCGTTATTGCTGCCGCTCAGCAATTTAGTCACAGCCTTGGTGAGCTGTTTCAACAGCGATGCCTTCGTGGTATCGTCCGTACCGAGTTCCAGGCCCCATCCCACGGAGGCGAATCCGGTGAATCCTCCGGCGTGGGATCCGTCGGCAGTCACGGCGACCGAAGCCGTAATCGAATTATTGACCGCATAGGCATTGGCCATGGCACCGTTGAAGCCGCCGGCGTAGTCTTCGGCCTGCACGGTGATCTTATCGTCACCGTTTATCGTCAGGCCACTGTTTTCGATGAGGCTCTGCGGACGCAGCGCAGACAGCAAGTCGACGCCAAGCGAGTTAATCAGACCGCCTACGTTGCCGTTGCGACTTACTCCGGCAAAACCACCGGCATATTGCGTTGCCCGCACGGTGAAACCATTCGTGCTCGTCACCGAAGAGTTCTCAATGATTGCACCAATCTGCGCACCGACAAAGCCGCCGGCCTGCGGGTTGTCCTTGTTGCCGATCACCACGTTCTTTTTGAACCCGTTCACCGAACTATTCGAGATAACCGGGTTGTAGTAGCCAACCGGAATCAAGGCATTCAGCCCGAGCGTGCCGGACAGCAACCAGTCCACCAAATCGCCCAGCCCGAGGAATGGGATGACACCCAAGATCTTCGAGAGTACATTGGTGAGCGTTCCCACGATGCCGGAGACCGCATCGTATCGGGTTGCGCCCTCAACATATCCCACGAAACCACCGGTCATACGGCTTACGCTAGATACCGAAACATCTGCTACCTCGCAGTCCGTAACCTTGGTGTCCCCGTAGATACGGCCGGCAAATGCACCCGTGGCGAGGTTGGAAGGATTTTTTTCGTGCAGGGTGAGCAGACCTTGAAGATTGAGGTCAAGATCTACTTGTCCGAATGTCAATAGTTTTAACGCCTTCAACAGTGTGTCGAGCAGTAATCCCACTGCCGAAGTGAGCATACCGAGCAAGGTCGGCGGAATATACGATTCACTCGTATGATTCGTCACCGACACATCCTGCAGCTTGAGGTTCGACACTACGGCCGTACCGGCGCTGCCCAGACTGTTGCTGTTCATCACGGTCTTGTTCGTGATCGAGGCGAAGAAGCCGATGCCCTGCTGCTTGCTGACATCCAGCTGGTCGCCTTTGACATTAGAGACCATATCTTTCTGATTGACGACCACATGGCTGATGACCGGCCGAGCTGCGGTAGCGTGAACCACGCTTGCGCCATCGGCACCAACAGCCTTCCACAGGCTGGCTGCGGTGTCGCCGTCATTGGAGACCGCACCGAGCATAGTGCCGGAGAACATGAGCGGAGTCCACTCGGTGTTGTTGGTATCTGCCGCGTTCTTGGACAGGTCGATGTCACGGAAGATCAGGTAGTTGGCGTCTGCGGAATAGGTCAGGCCGGTGTTGGCAGCGGAGTAGTCCGTTTGCGTGCCATCAGCACCCACGCCGTAATACTTGGTGCGGGTCTTTCCGACGTCTAACCGCGTGCTGCACAGCAGTGGACTGTCGTGGTCGGAGGCATCAGCATCGCGCAAAGTATCTGAATTGGAGAGATCGGCGTCACCGGCGTATTCGGAAGACGGCGTGCCGTCCACCCACTGATAATTGAGGGGTCCTTGTCGCGTACAAGTCTGCTTGACCTTGTTGATGCGGCCAATAACCTTCTTGCCAGAACCAATCGCACGCAGCTGCTGCTCGTTACCAATCAGGATGTAGGTCTTGCCGCTGATCTCCTTGGTGACCTGACCCTCAAAATCACGGCCGCCAAGCGCCGTCGCGGCGACCTGCACATTGGCCTTCGCCGGCGATTGATCCGTCGCATTTGAGGAATCGTTCTTGGCATCTTGAGAAGAAGCATCGTTTGGAGCCTGAGTTTGGGCTCCATCATTAGCGGAATTGCCAGCGGTAGCTTCTGCTGAGTCGTCCGCCTTATTGTCTGTCGCACCATTTGAGGATTCGGAAGGTGTTGGCGCACCGTTTGATGTATTGGCCTCTTCTGACGTCTTATCGTCAACGTTGACATTGCGAGCAGAAGGAGCAGCTACGACAGTATTACCCCCCCCCTCCTCAGAAATTACGGCATTAGGAGAGCTACTCACATCGTCTATATTCTGAGCATATGCTGCAGGCACCATGCACACGATGGACAAGGAAACAGCAATAACCGAAGCAAGGCAACGCTTCAAGGCATGGCTCTGCCGTCCAGGTTCCTGTTCTGCTCCTCCGTTAAACCTGCAACGGCCGAGCTTTAATTTCGAGACCATCGTTGCCCCCTCATAGATTCGCAATCCTCTTTTCGGGGGTTACTGCATATAATCATACCATCTTTCTAGGAAGAAGTTGACAAAAGAACAAAAAACGTTCATTTGCGGGGGCCGGTTAGCGTACGTTTTCTAGGCAAAAAGAAAAGCCCCGCAGCTATGCAGGGCTTTTCCAACGAGGTCATAAGAGAGGAAGAGAATAACCTCGTTTAATGGTTGACGAAGCGATTAGACCTCGCCAAGTATCTATTAGTTCAGACGCAGCTCAGTCGACGGAGCGAACAGGTGCATCTTGGACGGGTCGATCTTGATCTTGACGGTCGCGCCAAC
>ENA-OPSW01001300-OPSW01001300.1-human-gut-metagenome-genome-assembly--contig:-NODE-1300-length-14917-cov-8.957745_pt1 | contig 14917 bp, 6 predicted proteins | sample MGYA00241463_ERZ501918 | MGnify/ENA primary metagenome ERZ501918 (study PRJEB25962, sample SAMEA2042443) | human gut metagenome | biome: human gut; feature: human-associated habitat; material: faeces... | reverse complement strand
ATCTGCCGCACCTCGCTCGCCGTATCGGCACTTAGAATTATGCGGTATTGCCTAAGGACTATCAGGTGTTTTTCAGAATCGGGAAAGACCAGTCTGATTGTATCTTTACGACAAGTGAAAGTGAAGCGTTGGCAGGAGAAGGAAGAAGCCTGCTGGAAAGCCGGGCAAATGACAAATAAAGAAAGTTAGAGAAATGAGCCTGTGCAGGAACCGTGCATAAACACTGTTTCTGCGCAGGCTTTTTGTTAAATAAAAACGGATTTGTTTTTTCTAACATTTGGTGTATAATACTTTTATACTGGGTTTGTCTGTGCAGGATGAATGGTGCCTGCATGGAGGGCAGGGGAGAACGCTTCCCTGACTGGCTCAGAAAGACACCATATAGAAAAGGAGAATCCGCCATGTCGGAAGCATTGAAAGAACGCAAAGAGATGGACCCGCAGTACCAGTGGGACCTGACCAAAATGTACGCCAGCGATGCGGAATGGGAAAAGGCTTTTGCCGCCATTGACCCCAAAATTGAAGCTTTGGCTGCCTGGGAGGGCAAGCTGAACAACGCTGCCAGCATTCGTGAATTTTATGATGCAGAAATCGGCGTGTTCCGTGAACTGGAAAACCTGGCTGTCTACACCAGCCTGCGTCTGAGCGAGGATACCCGTGCTGATGACGCCCAGAGCATGGATGCCCGCGCTACCGCCAAATATGTAAAGGCTGTCGGTACCATCGCCTATGCTCAGCCGGAAATCCTGGCACTGCCGCAGGAAACCCTGGATGCCATCATGGCTGACGAGCAGGTTGCCCCCTATCGTTTTGCTCTGGAAGACCTGCTGCGTGCAAAGCCTCACACCCTGACCGCCCCGGAAGAAAAGCTGCTGGCTGCTTTCGGTGAGGCATTCGGCACCCCGAAAAATGTTGCCGATAACCTGGAAGACGCCGACATGGTGTTCGATTCCGTCAAGGATGGCGAGGGCAACGATGTGGAGCTGACCGCTTCCAACTACATCCTGCTGCAAACCTCCAATGACCGCGTGCTGCGCAAGAATGCCTTTGAAAGCTACTACAAGAGCTTCCGCCAGCACATCAACACGCTGGCTGCCTCTTACTCCGGCGCTGTCAAGACCGCTACCGCCGAAGCCTCCGTCCGTCATTATGAATCTTCCCGCGCCATGTCCATGGCAGGGGAGAACGTGCCCGGCCAGGTCTATGATAACCTGGTGGCTACTGTGCGCAAGCACCTGCCGGATATGTACCGCTATGTTGCTCTGCGCAAGCGTATCCTGGGTGTGGACGAGCTGCACTACTATGATGTGTACGCCCCGCTGACCAAGGGCGTCAGCGCCCATTACACCTATGACCAGGCCAAGCAGATGGTTCTGGATGCCGTTGCACCGCTGGGCGAAGAGTACGGCACCATCGTTCGCAAGGGCTTTGCCGAGCGCTGGATCGATGTGTTCCCCAACAAGGGCAAGAGCGGCGGCGCTTACTCCGGCGGCAGCTATGATTCCAACCCCTATATCATGTGCAACTTTACCGGTACGCTGGACAGCGTTTCCACCATTGCGCATGAGATGGGCCACAGCATGCACAGCTGGTTCAGCCGCCATACCCAGCCTGCCCAGTATGCCGACTATACCCTGTTTGTCGCAGAGGTCGCTTCCACCGTCAACGAGAACCTGCTCATTGAGCACCTGCTGGCAGAAAAGAACCAGGATCCCGCAACCCGCCTGGCCCTGCTGAATCAGTACCTCGAAAATTTCAAGGGAACCGTCTACCGCCAGACGATGTTTGCCGAGTTTGAGCGCGATGCCCACGCCATGGCCGAGCGCGGCGAAGCCCTGAACCCCGCCGCCCTGAACAATCTGTACAAGAAGCTCATTGTGGACTACTTTGGACCGGAGCTGGTTGTGGATGACGAAGTACAGTACGAGTGGGCACGCATCCCGCACTTCTACCGCCCGTTCTATGTTTATAAGTATGCAACCGGCTATTCCACTGCCGTGGCATTGTCCGAGGGCATCCTGAAGAACGGCGAACCGGCTGTTAAGAAGTACCTGGAGTTCCTGCACATGGGCGGCAGCGCTTACCCGCTGGATGAGCTGCGCCATGCCGGTGTGGACCTGACCACCCCCGCCCCGGTGGATGCTGCCCTGGATAAGTTCGGCCGCATTCTGGACGAAGCCGAAGCCTGCGTGGCACAGCTGGAAGCTGCAAAATAAGCAGGGGAAAGTCCGAGGGGGTATCTGAAAAATTCGAAAATTTAGTCTGTTTCTGCAAACACAGCGGGATTTTGCGTTAAAAAGTCTTGGAATCCGCAAAGGATTCCTATGGCTCTTTGCCTTACATCCTGCTTGCGTTTGCGAAATATCCGTCATTTTCTTTGTTTTCAGAGACACCTTAAGCGCAAAATTAGGGCAATACCGCATAATTCTAAGTGCCGATACGGCGAGCGAGGTGCGGCAGATGCTAAGCCAAAAGCGCAGATAATACTGGAGTCTTATCGAGCATTTTGGCAACGCAGATGCCGTGCCGCAGCCGCCGGAGCGGTGCTTGAGCCGTTAGGCGGGAATTGTGCGGTATTGCCTTAGAACCCCCAGTGCAGAAAATCAGCATCTTGCACGATTATTTGAAATATTTTTTGTGAATACTCTTGACAGAGCGTGGTTTATCCGCTATTATAATAAATGCGTGAGTTAAGGGGTCAAGTGCGGCCAAAATGGAAGCACAACCCCCGCAAAAACTGCGCGGAATAATCAAGAAAGGAGAAAAGAAATGCCTACTTTTAACCAGCTCGTACGCAAAGGCCGTGAGGTCCTGGTAACCAAGAGCACTGCTCCTGCCCTTCAGAAGAGCTACAACTCCCAGAAGAAGCAGTACACCACCATGAACAGCCCCCAGAAGCGTGGTGTTTGCACCGCTGTTCGTACCATGACCCCCAAAAAGCCCAACTCTGCTCTGCGTAAAGTTGCCCGTGTCCGCCTGACGAATGGTATCGAGGTCACCTCCTACATTCCTGGTATCGGCCATAACCTGCAGGAGCACAGCGTTGTCCTGATCCGTGGCGGTCGTGTTAAGGACCTGCCCGGTGTCCGTTACCACATCATCCGTGGTACTCTGGATACTCAGGGTGTTGCAAACCGTAACCAGGCTCGCAGCAAATACGGCGCAAAGCGTCCCAAGGCCGGTGCCAAGAAGTAAGGAAACATCTTTTCGCCATAAAATGGTCAGCTGACCCTTTTGTGGCATAACGGGAGTTTTCTTTAACTTTCGAGTACCGATGATATCATTAATGTGAAGGAGGGAAGAAAGATGCCCAGAAGAGGTAAAATCGCAAAGCGCGAAGTTCTGGCTGATCCTATTTACAATTCCAAGCTCGTCACCCGTCTGGTCAACAGCATCATGCTGGATGGCAAGAAGGGCGTCGCTCAGAAGATCGTTTACGAAGCTTTTGAGACTGTCAAAGAGAAGACCGGCAACGATCCTCTCGAAATGTTCGAGAAGGCCATGGAAAACATCATGCCCAGCCTCGAAGTTAAGGCCCGCCGTGTCGGCGGCTCCACCTACCAGGTTCCCCTGGAGGTCAGCCCCGCCCGCCGCGAGACCCTCGGCCTGCGCTGGCTGACTCTGTACAGCCGCAGCCGTGGTGAAAAGACTATGTCCGCTCGCCTGGCCGCCGAGATCATCGACGCTACCAACAACGTTGGCGGCGCTGTCAAGAAGCGCGAAGATACCCACAAGATGGCAGAAGCCAACAAGGCTTTCGCGCATTACCGTTATTGATCTGCTTACTGAGGAGGTTTAAGCCATGGCAACGCCGAGAGACGTATCCCTGCAAATGACCCGAAATATCGGTATCATGGCCCACATCGACGCAGGCAAGACCACCACCACCGAGCGCATTCTGTACTACACCGGTATTAACCATAAGATCGGCGAAGTTCATGACGGCGCTGCTACGATGGACTGGATGGAGCAGGAACAGGAACGTGGTATTACCATCACTTCCGCTGCAACCACCTGCTACTGGAGCCACACCGAGACCCAGCACGATCCGGCTCTGTTCAAAAAGAACCGTCATCGTATCAACATCATCGACACCCCGGGCCACGTTGACTTTACTGTTGAAGTTCAGCGTTCTCTGCGTGTTCTGGACGGTTCTGTTACCGTTCTGGCCGCAAAGGGTGGCGTTGAGCCTCAGTCTGAAACCGTTTGGCGCCAGGCTGACGAGTACAAGGTTCCCCGCATGGTTTACGTCAACAAGATGGATACCATGGGTGCTGACTTCTTCCGCTGCGTACAGATGATGCATGATCGTCTGCATGCCAACGGTGTGCCTATCCAGCTGCCTGTCGGCCAGGAAGACACTTTCCGCGGCATCATCGATCTGATCGACATGAAAGCCGATATCTACTATGATGATATGGGCAATGATGTGCGCGTTGAGGAAATTCCTGAAGACCTGAAAGAACAGGCTCAGGAATATCATGACAAGCTGATCGAAGCTGTTGCTGAGACCGACGAAGAGCTGATGATGAAGTACCTGGAAGGCGAAGAGCTGACCAAGGGAGAAATCAAGGCTGCTCTGCGTAAGGCTACTATTTCCAACGAGATCGTTCCTGTTGTCTGCGGCTCTTCTTACAAGAACCGTGGCGTTCAGAAACTGTTGGATGCAATCGTTGATTATATGCCTGCTCCGACCGACGTTGCGGCCATCAAGGGCACCAACCCGGAGACTGGCGAGGAAGAAGATCGCACTTCTTCCGATGATCAGCCGTTCTCTGCACTGGCATTCAAGATTATGACTGACCCGTATGTCGGTAAGCTGTGCTTCTTCCGCGTGTACTCTGGTACCGTTGAGGCTGGCACCACTGTTTACAACTCTGTTAAGGATCAGGACGAGCGTATCGGCCGTATCCTGCAGATGCATGCAAACAACCGTAAGGATATCGACATCTGCTACGCTGGCGATATCGCCGCTGCTGTTGGTCTGAAGAACACCACCACTGGTGATACCCTGTGCGATGAGAAGCATCCCATCATCCTCGAGTCCATGAACTTCCCCGAGCCGGTTATCCGCGTTGCCATCGAGCCCAAGACCAAGGCCGGCAGCGAGAAGATGGGTATTGCCCTGTCTAAGCTGGCTGAAGAGGACCCGACTTTCCGTACCTGGACCGATGAAGAAACCGGTCAGACCATCATCGCCGGCATGGGCGAGCTCCACCTGGAAATCATCGTGGACCGTCTGCTCCGCGAGTTTAAGGTCGAAGCTAACGTTGGCGCACCTCAGGTTGCCTACCGTGAAACCATCCGCAAGGATGCTAACCAGGAAACCAAGTACGCACGTCAGTCCGGTGGTAAGGGCCAGTATGGTCACGTTAAGATCAAGATTGAGCCCAACCCGGGTAAGGGTTATGAGTTTGTCAACGGTATTGTTGGCGGCGCTATCCCGAAGGAATACATCCCCGCTGTTGACAACGGTATCCAGGGCGCGATGAAGTCCGGCATTCTGGCTGGCTATCCCGTCGTGGATGTCAAGGTCACTCTGTGGGACGGCTCCTATCATGAAGTTGACTCCTCTGAAATGGCGTTCTCCATCGCCGGCTCCATGGCATTCAAGGATGCTATGAAGAAGGCTGACCCCGTCATTATGGAGCCCATCATGAAGGTTGACGTTGTTGTTCCTGACGAGTATATGGGCAACGTCATTGGCGACTTGAACAGCCGCCGCGGCGCGATCCAGAACCAGGAATCCACCGATGGCACTGCCCGTGTCACCGCTATGGTTCCTCTGTCCGAGATGTTCGGTTACGCTACTGACCTGCGTTCCAAGACCCAGGGCCGTGGCCAGTACTCTATGGAGCCGGCTGATTACCAGCAGGTTCCCAAGAGTGTTGCAGATAAGATCATGACCGAGCGCAATAAGGGCTGATTCTGCACAAATTCGCGCAAAATACTTGATTTTTCTTGAAAAATCTAGTATGATAGCCTTACAACAGGCTATTTTATCTGTTTGAATTAAAGGAGGATACTTCCAATGGCTGAAAAGGAAAAATTTGACCGCTCTTTGGAGCATGTCAACATCGGTACCATCGGTCACGTTGACCACGGCAAGACCACTCTGACTGCCGCTATCACCAAGGTTCTGGCTCTGAAGGGCGACGCCGATTTCATGGATTACTCCAGCATCGATAAGGCTCCTGAAGAGAAGGCTCGTGGTATCACGATCAACACCGCTCACGTTGAGTACCACACCGCGAAGCGTCACTATGCCCACGTTGACTGCCCGGGCCATGCTGACTACATCAAGAACATGATCACCGGTGCTGCTCAGATGGACGGCGCTATCCTGGTTGTTGCTGCAACCGATGGCCCGATGCCGCAGACCCGTGAGCACATCCTGCTGGCTCGTCAGGTTGGCGTGCCCAAGATCGTTGTGTTCCTGAACAAGTGCGATATGGTTGACGACGAAGAGCTGCTCGACCTGGTCGAAATGGAAGTTCGCGAACTGCTGGACAGCCAGGATTTCGACGGCGACAACACCCCGATCATCCGTGGTTCCGCTCTGAAGGCTCTGGAGAGCACTTCCAAGGATCCCGATGCTCCGGAATACAAGTGCATTTGGGAGCTGATGGACGCTGTTGACAGCTACATCCCGACCCCGGACCGTGCTGCTGATAAGCCGTTCCTGATGCCCGTTGAGGACGTTATGACCATCTCCGGCCGTGGCACCGTTGCTACCGGTCGTGTTGAGCGTGGTACTGCTCATGTCGGCGATCAGATGGAAATCGTTGGTCTGAAGGAAGAGAAGCTGACCACCACCATCACTGGTCTGGAAATGTTCCGCAAGAGCCTCGAGTTCGCTCAGGCTGGCGACAACATCGGCGCTCTGCTGCGTGGTATTGACCGTGACCAGATCGAGCGTGGCCAGGTTCTGGCTGTTCCCGGCTCTGTTCATCCCCACACCACTTTTGATGGCCATGTTTACGTCCTGAAGAAGGAAGAAGGCGGCCGTCATACCCCGTTCTTCAACAACTATCGTCCTCAGTTCTACTTCCGTACCACCGATGTTACCGGCATCATCACCCTGCCCGAAGGCACTGAGATGTGCATGCCCGGCGACAACGTTGATATGCACGTTGAGCTGATCACCCCGGTTGCCATGGAAGAAGGCATGCGTTTCGCTATCCGCGAAGGCGGCCACACTGTTGGTTCCGGCGTTGTTTCCAAGATTGAGAAGTAATTTTCGGCTTGTGATATAGCTTTCGAGGCTCCTGCTGTTAAGGCAGGGGCCTTTTTGTTGTGTACGACTTATGGGGCGGGGAGGGGGCAAAGGCCGGGTGTGGAAGACCAAGGAAGGCATCATGAAAACATCAGGAATTGTAGATAGGGGAGAGGGCACCATTCGGAACTTTGAAAAAGTGGAGCAGGAGGGGGCACTCACACCGCCCTACCTTGGGAAGGTGTATTTCAGGTCGCGGTTAAGGGGCAAGGGTTGATCTATCCCTAAGTTTTCGGAACGGTCAGGAACGCTCTCTACAGTACAATTTATAATGGGCAATTCTCAACCTACAATTTTCCCTTCAAGTTTCCTCCAATCTCTGCCAAATCTCTCAACAACAAGCCGAACCGAAATGACAAAAAATGCGCGGTCACAATACCGGGTGATTGTATTAAGAGATTGCAAAGAACATTATCGGGGTAAATGTTCAATTATTTGATAAAAACAGGAATAAACCATTCAAAAATGTTAATAAGTACCGCCAAAGAGTCACCGCACCGCAGCGCAAATAATGTGCGAAAAACAGGTTTCAGTTGATTCAAGGACAAAAATTTACATAGAAACCGCTCTAATGAACTATGCAAATTCTGGCAACTGTGATATAATGTATATACCTAGATGTGTCGGAAAGGTTATCATTTGCGGGATCAAGGCATGCAGCCGGTACAACGTTTTGTCAGCCGCTGTGCCGGGGCCAAAAGCCCCAAAAGCAGGCCGCAGCCCGGCAAGGGATCGCCAGACCGAGGGGAGCACAACCAGGCGTTTTGCAATCAACACCTGCAAAGTGCCGCACATCTGCCGTACCACTTTTCACACAAAAGGGGAAAGTAGTAACACTTAAGGGAGGATAAAACTATGAAGAAAAACCTTCAGCGTTTTGGTGCATCCGTGTTGGCAGCAGCCATGGTTGCCCAAAGCGTGGCGCTTCCCGCAGCAGCCGAAACTACCAAGATTGATTCTTCGGTAGCGCAGTCTGTTGCAGCTAGCGCAGCAAGCGCGGCCAGCGCTGTGCAGTCCCTGCCCAAGTTCACCAGCACCGCAGACCTGATCAAGCAGACAGCCCAAACGCTGGCTGCCCAGGGCGAAGTGCATGAACTGGAGCAGGACGATGCCAAGCTGGAAGCGACTGCACAGAGCAAGGCGGGCATGAGCCTTGCAGCGTTGGAAAATGCATTGGCCGATGCCATGTACGCCAACGCCGCAGCCGGCAAGATCAACACCGAAGCCTATGGCCTGAACAAGGACGAGATGGCATCGGTGATGGCTGCCACCATCAAAACGTATCATCTGTCCAGCGCCGTTACCGACCTGGGCTATGAGACGAACGCCGCAGGCGTTGTGACCGCCGTTACCTTTACCGGCAGCTCCGGCATGACCTCTGCGATGGAGTCCATGACCAACAGCGATGATGAAGTGATTGCGCAGCAGGCTGACAGCTACGCACAGGCTTACGTTGCTGAAAACTCCGATACCTTTGCGGCCAGCGCCGCTACGGACGGCCATACCTATGGCGAGCCGAAATGGTACTGGAATGACACCAACCCGGAGGATGGCCACACCCATACCTGGAAGGAAACCCCCGATGGTTACTGGACCAAGACCGATGACGGCTGGGCTTACACCGCTGTGTATACCTGTAAAGAGGGCGATGCCTACCAGAAGGTAGAAGGCACCGTAACCAAGGATACCACCGAGGCAAAGCCCGGCGCTGCCGGCAAGACCGTTTACTCTGCCAGCGTGCCCGCTGACAAGAGCCCGGTTAAGAAGGAATACAAGGAACCCACCACCCGCACCGACGACATTGCCGCCCTGCCCTGCCAGAACCATGCCGTGCCCAAGGATGCAGATGGCAACTTTGTTGCTACCTTCAACTGGGAAATGAAGAAGATCGAGGGCGAGCTGGCCGCTGACTACAGCAACGCCCAGCTGTTCTATGACAGCGAAACCGGCAAAATTTCTGCCGGCGCTCCCGTTACCATTGACTGGGAATGCACCAGCGTCACCTTCAAGTGCGCTGTCTGCGGCGAAGAAATCAAAACCCAGCCGGTAATGACCATGCCGGTCAGCGTTGTGGTAGACCAGAATGACAATTCCGTCTACATCAATGTGGGCGGCACCCCGACCCTGGATACCACCTCCGGCGGCACCGGCGTTACCCTGGTGTCCGCAATGAAGGACGGCAACTGGTACGATATGCAGAACAACCCGGTTGACGCAAGCAAGGTGAACTTCACCTATCAGAGCGGCGACAACAAGGGCAAGAACAGCCTGCTGCTGTACGACAGCCAGAAGACTGCCGTGTATGTGGACGACCAGGGCAACCAGGTCACCAATACTTACGATGTCTCGACTGCGCAGATGAACTACTACTACTTCCAGCTGTCGCAGTTCAACCAGGACGAAGCAGAGTACTTCGGCGTGGTTGCCCCGTTCTGGACCTCCAAGGGCGTTCAGAAGCAGGGCGAGGATGGCAGCATCACCGGCACCATGGGCGCAATCAAGATATTGTGCAGCATTGATCCGAACGATGATGTCCCGCCGACCACCATGGCATTCATGCTGAACATGCTGCCGCAGGCGTTCATGTCTTACGTCATGAACTATGGCGAAGCTCTGAAAGCCATCCGTGATGCAGGCTTGGCACAGGTTGCCAAGCTGGGTGACGCTGACTATGTCACCAAGCTGCTGATCCTGCACGACTGGATCTCCCAGGTTGCAGAATTCGATATGGGCTCCATGGGCGATATCACCGGCGGCGGCAACAACGACCCCATCCAGACGACTGCTTTCGGTGCCCTGCTGGGCGGCGAGATCGGCGCTTCCGGCGTTGAGTATGGCTGCATCTGCCTGGGCTATGCATCTGCATTTAACTACATGGTCCAGAATTTGCCTGACAACAAGAGCATCTATAAGAATGATGACGGCAGCTGGAAGACCCCCGATGAAGTAGGCGATAACGCTGTTGTTGACTTTGCCCAGATCCTGTATTACTGCGATACTTCTGATACCAGTGTTGCCGGTAATGCGTTCGGCGGCGGCATGTTCAACAACGTCCACTACTTCAACGCAGTCAAGGTCAACAAGCTGCAGGGCGACAGCAACTCTGCTACGATGACCACCGGCGAAGCCAACAAGAACTGGTACTATGTTGACGTCTGCTATGACGACGTGAACACCGAGTGCATGGCCCAGACCCGCGTTGAGAACGCAGGCGACATGCGCCATGTCAACTTCCTGGTTTCTCCCTCCGGTCTGGAAGGCCGTTACAGCAAGTACTATGATTACATTGACTCGCTGTACGATGGCTACACCTACACCAAAAACAAGGAACCCGATAAGGATGATGCCGGCAATGTTGTGTTGAACAACGGCAAGCCGCATTACTCTTACACCAAGACGGAGAACAAGAACGAGACCCGTTACACCGATACCTGCTACGAGGATACCTGGTTCACCTCTATCTGCAGCCCCATCTACTTCGACAATAATTACTTCTATTACGTTGATACCACGACCAACCAGAACCTGTACAACAACATGCGCCGCCAGCAGTCCGAGAACGGCAACAACGGCAACTCTGGTTCCGGCAGCTCTGGTAACAACTCCCAGATGCAGCAGTTCATGAAGAAGATGCAGAACCAGGGCCCCGATACTCTGGAAGCACGTCCGCGTAATGCGAACTACTATATCCGCAAAGAGGATTCCAGCAGCTCCGGCGGCATGAACTTCAGCATGAGCAGCTTTACCAAGACGGATGACCCGTTTGATATCATCCTGATGTACTACAACGATCTGAAGGAAACCAGCAGCAACTTCAATGATGACGACAGCAATGCCAAGGTTCTGGCCGAAGCTGGCACCATCTATAAGATCGATACCAGTGCAAAAGATAAGCATACCAAGGTTGAAAACAACCTGAACACCGAGTGCCTGGCAGACGCTGCTGCAAAGCGGATCTACCCCGCACTGGTACACTCTACCGCACTGTATGATGGCAAGCTGTACTTCAACGTCAACAACGCCATCTACCGTATGGACCCGACCACCGGCACAGTGGAAGAAGTGAAGGAATACAACACCGTCTATGGCGGCATTAAGCTGACCAAGGATAAGGACGGCAACATGGTTCCCGATACCCACTTTCCCGGCATGAGCATGGTTATCATGGATAGCGCCCAGGATACCAGCAGTGTGAAGTATCTGGGCACCTTCAAGAACCATCCTCTGGCGGGCCTGACCCTGCGTGACAGCTACAGCTTTGCTACCACCACCCAGCAGGGCCAGACTGTGATCACCGGCATCAACACCACCAAGGATCAGCTGGTCGTTTCTGTCGGCACCAACCTGTCCAACACTTACAAGAGCCTGGACGAGCTGGGTTCCGATGGCAAGCCGGTTGTTAAGACCGATGCCTCCGGCACTTCTTATGCAAACCGTAAGAGCTACAAGACCGAGTCCTGGAACTACAACCCGAGTTACAACCAGAACATGGGCAGCTCTGACGAGAAGAACAAGAACGAAGAGTTCATGTGGTGCGCTAACCTGGTTGAAACCATGCCGATGTCCGACATGGTCAGCGACCTGAAGAGCGGCGCAACCACCGATGTTTCCGTTAAAGCATGGTGCGATACCCCCGCTTACACCCAGGACCGCACCACCAAGTACGGCCTGACCAAGGGTGAAAAGAAGTACGCTGACGGCGCACTGCCCAAGGGCCATACCTGGGCTCTGGACGAGCTGGAAACCAAGTCCGTTGGCGGCAATGTGTACCTGTGCTCTGATTGCCATACCGCAACCGAAAGCACCCCCCACACCGTTACCCTGCCCGATGCAGTTGAAGGCGTTACCCTGACCCTGGGCACCACCAGCAAAACCTACATCAAGGACGATACCGTTACCCTGACCGTAGAAAAGGAAGGCACCGATATCGTTACCGTTACCGCAAAGAACGGCGATACCGAAGTTGCTCTGAATGAAGTTCAGGAAGCAGCGCAGGACGAAGCCGCAGCCCAGGCTACCACCGAAAAGGCTAAGACGGTTTACACCTTCACCATGCCGGACGGCGATGTGGCCATCAACGTTGAAAAGAACGCTAAGACCTATGAGGTCAAGCAGGCGGCAACCACCAACGGCAAGTTGGAAATCAGCCCGGCCACCGCTGCTGAGGGCGCGACCGTTACTGTTAAGGTTACCCCGGATGCCGGTTATGCCCTGAAGGAAAATGGCCTGAAGGTTACTTACACCGATGCCGACAACAAGGAACAGACCGTTGAAGTGAAAGCTGGCACCGAAGCCAACACCTACACCTTTGCAATGCCTGCTTACCCTGTCAACGTCAGCGCAGAGTTTGTTAAGGAATACAAGGTTACCGCAGCTCCTGCTGAGAACGGCACTGTTACCGTAGACCCGGCCGCAGCTGTTGAAGGCACCGACGTTACCGTTACCGTTAAGGCAGCTGATAACTACCAGCTCAAGGCTGACAGCCTGACCTACAGCTATCAGATCGGCGAAGATAAAAAGACCGAAAAGCTGACCCTGACCGATGGCAAGGCTACCTTCACGATGCCCGCCGCTGATGTTACCGTTAGCGCTGCGTTTGAGGCCGTTAAGGTTGAAACCTACAGCGTTACGATCAACCCCAGCGATAATGGTACTGTGACGGCTGACAAGACCGCTGACCTGAAGGCAGGCGATACTGTCACTCTGACCGTTACCCCGGCTGATAACATGTATACGCTTGCACAGCTGGAAGAAAAGGGCTTGGCGATTAAGGCCGGCGAGAGTACTGATGTTACGTATACGGCCGGCGAGAAACCCAACACCTACACCTTTGAAATGCCTGCTGCTGATGTGACCGTTACCGCACGGTTTAAGATTGTTAAGTATGGCATTGAAGTTACCCCGACGGACGGCGGCACTATCACATTTACTGATAATGAGACCCGCTTCGCGGCAGGTACAGAAGTTACAGCTACCATCATGCCAAATGGTACCCTCTACGATTTGACCAAGGTGATGTATTATGAGGGCAATGATGGCAAAGACATTACGCAAGATGTATTGAATAACAGTTACCAGTATACCTTCCCTATGCCTGCAAACCATGTGAAGTTTGAAGCAACCTTTACAGCAGTTGGCGGCGAAGAAACCCAGGCTATTGAAGCCGAGGAGCGCACCGTTCATGGTGCCGCTGAAAAGACCACCATTACCGCAATGGCTGTCTTTACCTGCACCGATAAGAACTGCGCAAGTGCACAGTTCGTGGATGCAACGGTAAAGCAGACCAGCGGCGTTACCACCGCTGCTGTCACCTTCAACGGCAAGGACTACACCGCCAAGTTCGGCGAGAAGAACGGCTGGGTTGAAGAAAACGGCAAGAAGTACTGGTACGAAAACGGCGTGAAGCAGGGTACCACCGGCCGCGGCAAAGAGATCTATGATCCCGATTCCAACGCTTGGTACTGGCTGGATGCTGTCCAGGGCGGCGCAATGACCGTCAGCAAGGACGTTTACCAGGAATCCGCCGCCGGCCAGTGGGCTGATAAGCCCGATGGCACCGGCAAGTGGGTCCGTTACGATGAGAACGGCCACATGGTCAAGGGCTGGCAGACGACCGATAAGGGCACCTACTACTTTGACCTGATCACCGGCGCTATGGCTAAGGGCGCAGGCGATATTGACGGTGTACCTTGCGCATTTGACGAGTACACCGGTATCGCTCTGGACGGCCAGTGGCTGACCATCAAAGGCGCTGACTTCTGGTACGAAAAGGGCGTTCGCCAGGGCCTGGATGGCCGCGGCAAGGAAATCTATGACCCGGCTTCCGACGCTTGGTACTGGCTGGATGCCGTTGACCAGGGCAAGAAAGCCACCAGCAAGGATGTCTATCAGGAATCCGAAGCTGGCCAGTGGGCTGACCGCGCCGATGGTACCGGCAAGTGGGTCCGTTACGATGCACAGGGCCACATGATCAAGGGCTGGAGCGCTGACAAGCGTTACTATTTCGACCCGATCTATGGCACCATGGCTAAGGGCGATGCAGTCATCGATGGCCGCACTTATCATTTCGATAAGAACACCGGCATTCGGCAGTAATCCCACAGCCGGAACAATGAGCTGTAACCCAGCCCATTAACCCCTAAATAGAAATGCCGCAGCAGATGTAACAGTCTGCTGCGGCATTTTTGTATTTGTGGGCATAGGTTTGGTGAAATATTTGCCAGGCCAGTAGGGCGGGGGACACCACCCTGCCGAAATACTGGGAACAATACACAATTTAAAAATTGCAATATACCTTGCTATGCCGTAGGGGGCGGCGTCCCCGACGCCCCGGAGGAGCGTATAAATTACAGGCCTTTTGTTGGTAACTGTACGGTAGGGCGGCCAGCCCATTGGCCGCCGGATGAGCCCAGTCACAAATCTCATTTATCAGGCTCTGCGCGAGGAACCACCCCTCACCGGCTTTCGCCGGAGCTCCCCTCTAAGGGGAGCCAGTATCTTACCTTATGATTGTGGTGGCTCCCCTGGAGGGGAGCTGGACGCGAAGCGGCCTGAGGGGTGGTTCCTTGCCGCAAACCTAAGGCAATACCGCACAATTCCCGCCTGACGGCTTAAGCACCGCTCCGGCGGCTGCGGCACGGC
>ENA-OPSW01001263-OPSW01001263.1-human-gut-metagenome-genome-assembly--contig:-NODE-1263-length-15320-cov-2.525974_pt1 | contig 15320 bp, 21 predicted proteins | sample MGYA00241463_ERZ501918 | MGnify/ENA primary metagenome ERZ501918 (study PRJEB25962, sample SAMEA2042443) | human gut metagenome | biome: human gut; feature: human-associated habitat; material: faeces... | reverse complement strand
CCTCAGTTTATCATTTCTACAAGTTTTCGTTTCATGTCATCATCTATCGTCCGGTAACGCCGGAAGGCCCTGCTGCCTTCCACGTGGCCTGACATAGAGGCTATCAAGTTGGGGTCCGGCACCTGCCGGTACAGGTTGCCTACAAAGGTCTTGCGTGCCGTGTGGCTGCTGGCCACTTCGTACAAGGGCTTCTGCACGGTGTTGTAGCCGTGCGTGTCAAGAATGGTCACCACGCGGTCAATGCCACAATGTTTCAGCAGTTCCCGTATACCCAGATTGTAAGTATTGATGGGCTTGAACGGAAGCAGCTTGCCGGTATTCCCGCTATAGCGTTCCAGTATTCTGACCGCCTTTTCATGCAATGGGACCCTGACGGTTTTCGCCTGACACTTCTTTGTCTTTTGTGGCATATACTCCAGAAAACCGTCCTTGATGTTCTCCTTGGTCATCCTGTAGAGATCACCGACACGGCAACCGACATAACAGTGGAACACGAAAATGTCCCGGATGACAGCCAGTTTCGGGCAATCGCTCAGGTCTGCGTCGTACAGGACATTCCTCTCTTCAGATGTGAGATAGAACGGGTCGCCGTATGTCGGCTCCTTGCAACCATAAACAGCATAGACTTCGTTGTCGGAATACTTCATTCTCTTGCACCAGTGCAGGAACGTGCAGAAAAGGTTCATGGTATTGATGACGGTCGTGTTGGATAGAGGCTTGGGCTTGTGGTTGATGAGCATACGGGGAGTGTAAAAGTCAGGATACTCCTGGCGGAGCAGATACTCGTTGGCGACGTACTCCCTGAAGTCGTTCATCTGCCCCAAGGTGACAGTTTCAACGAAGAGCGTGAAGCCAGTATCGCCCAATAATTCACGCCGGTACTCGTGATACCTGGTCATCGTTCGCTCGAAGCGGACAATGTGCTCCTTGGTTCTTTCCGCGCCGTCATATTTTTCCAGGTACTCGTGGATGCGGTGGAGCAGGTTCGGGTGATCACGCTCGAAAGCCCGCGCTGGATGCAGGACATCCTCGATGACCTGTTTCATCCATTTGCCGTCAGCCTTCTCCGAGAAGGTCTTTTCCGCTCTCTCGATGATGGCAGCGATCTGTTCGGGCACCAGCTTCTGCTCAATGGCCGTCACGGCAGTCGTTCGCCTGTAACATAAAGTATCGGTATCCCAATACTTGTCATGGACCGCGATAGGGGAAACCACTTTGATGTCCACGTTCTTCTCCCGTACCCGGAAGCAGATGTTTGAAGTGGTCGTGGAATATTTTTTCAGATAGACGGAAATTTTCATTTTCTATCATTTTGTGCTGCGTTCCTGAAGGTGCAAAATCAGGTATTGTGAACCTTATTGTCGTTTCAGCAATCAGGTTGAAAAAATGGCTTTAGTTGGAAAAATGTGCACGAAAAGTGGGCTTTTCAGGTGGCATTTTATAGTATTTTCTGCGAAAATACAGTTGTATGTTTAACTTTCTACGTATAAGTCTCTTTAGTCTCACGGAATTTTATTAACTTTGCACCAAAGTTTATTTTTATTGACTAATATGGCTAAGTTAAATCGTATAAAAGCTGTTCTTGCCGAGCAAGAGAAAACAAGCAAATGGTTGGCAGAGCAAGTTGGGAAGTCTGCGTGCACTGTTAGTAAATGGTGCGGAAATACAGTACAACCAGACCTAAAAACACTGGCTTTGATTGCCAAGTGTCTTAATGTGAAAGTTGCAGATTTGATTAAGGAGCCTAACGAAGAATTATGATCTACGGCAAAGAAAATCATATCCTGTCAACAAAGGATGTTGAAACATTTTTCCATCACCTGGTTTATGAACGCAAGGTGAATTTCCATCCTGATGATATGTTCGAGGATTATGTGTCATGCGAGGGCGGCATCAATACTTTTACGATTGATGAATGTGCTATTTACAATCGCTTGATGGACGAATGTTTCAGAGTATGTGATAATGAAGGAGTTGATATTTACTCCATCGGATTGAAGGAGCTTCAAACGGCTCTTGGTATAAATGTAGCATAAAATGGCAAAGAAAAAATACAAGGTGTTAGACCTATTTTGTGGTTGCGGAGGCATAAGCGAGGGCTATGCTCTTGCAGGCTTTGATATTGCAGGTGGCATTGATTTCAATGAATATGCAACCATTACCTTCCAACATAATTTCAAGAAGGCAAAAGTTCACAACATAGACATCACAACCTTCCCAGATAGTCAAATCGAAGAAGAGTATGGTGATGTTGATGTAATTGTTGGTGGACCTCCATGCCAAGGTTTTTCGTCAGCTAATCGTTGGCAGAAGGAGATGGAGGATCCACGAAACAAGTTGTTCTTTGAATATATTCGATTTGTTCAAAAGATACATCCTAAAGTAATCATGATCGAAAATGTAAGAGGACTTCTTACAAGAGATAATGGTTACGCTATTGAGCGTATCAAGGAGATATTAGGTGCTGAAGAGTATAACATAACTTATCAGGTACTCGATGCGTCCGAATACGGTGTCCCTCAAAATAGAAAGAGAGCAATTATTGTAGGAGTTCGTAAAGACTACAAAGATATTAAATTCGACTTCAGCAAAATAGAAAAGCAAGAAAAGACAACTGTAGAAGATGCAATTGGGGAATTGTATTGCTTTGAACAAAGTCCAGACGGAGTTAAGCAAATATCTACACCTGCAGATACACCACTGCGAAAATTCTTAAGAACAAAGGATAATTCTATTCTTGATCAAGATATTGTCTATCCTGCACAAAAGGTTCAAGACCGCATAAAGCATGTCCCACAGGGAGGTAATTGGCAAAATGTGCCAGCAGAATTGTGGCCGACTAATCGTCAAAACCGACATTCTTCTGCATACAAGAGACTTGATCCCAGAACTCAATCTTGTACTATTGATACAGGAAATGCACATAGCAATTATTTTCACCCACTGTTTCATAGAATCCCAACTATCAGAGAGTCTGCAAGACTACAATCTTTCCCTGATAGCTTTGAGTTTCAAGGACAAAGCGCAGAGATTCTTCGATAATGGTCGTAGAAATCGGAGTTTCTTCGATTGTTCTTCGACTTCTTACAGCAAACAAGGGGGTTCTTTCTGAAGGATTCGTTATATTTGCACCGATAAATTGCAATTTTATGGTCACTTATTTTGATGCATGTGAGATTCTTGAAATGCTGTCTGAAGCATCTGTAAAGGTGTTTCTGGACGGCGGTTGGGGTGTCGATGCACTTATAGGCAGAGAAACAAGAATACATAACGACATCGATCTGTTCGTAGAGAAGAAAGACTATGGTAAGGCCATATCCGTGATTACCTGGAAGGGATACAGAGAAGTTGTAATGGACTATACGACCGATAGCCATACTGTCTGGAAAGATGACAACGGAAGAATAATCGATCTGCATTGTTTCGAATATGTCGAAGATGGAATTCTATATGACGGATACACTTTCCCAAGCGAAACTTTCTCAGGTAAAGGAAATATCGGGAATATTGAGGTAACATGCATAAACCCGGAGGCACAGGTACAGTTCCATCTTGGATATGAATACGATGAAAATGATGTCCACGACGTCCTGTTATTATGCAGAACTTTCAATCTTGAGATACCGGAGCAATATAAAACTCACATCTGATTCAATATGCTATGATTACTGATAGTTATGATATTGAAACTGAACCAATGATCAATCTGTTTGATTTCTACGGCAGACGTGGAGATTTTGCAGATATATGCCTGATAATATTCTCGAAGGAGATTCATCGGCATTTACTTGATTCCTACGAATCTGAAATTATTGCAACTATGCCGGCTTGCAATGGCGATACGCATATCTATAAAACAACTTATAAAGGAGTTACGATAACTTTCTACCTGTCAGGAATAGGTTCAGCAGTAGCATCCTCTCAATGTCATCTTGCAAGCTGGCTAACTGGAGCATCAAAGTTCATTATGTTCGGTTCCTGTGGCAGTCTTGACCGTACAACCACACAAGGTAGATTTATCATACCGACACAAAGTTACAGAGGGGACGGGTGTTCATATTATTTTGCAGCACCATCCGACTATATTGATATAGCCGCAAGCAAGGAACTTTCCATAATTTTCGACAAATTATCTGTACCATATATTACAGGTAAAATATGGACGACAGATTCGATGATCAGAGAAACAAAAGGACTTGTACGCAAACGTATGGAAGAAGGGTGCATCGCTGTAGAAATGGAATTGGCTGGAGGTCAATCTGTGTGCGACTTCTACAATTTGAAGTTGTATGCTTTTTTTGAAACAGGTGACATTTTGGATACAAATGGATATGAAGCCAAAGGCTTGAACAATGCCAACCATAGTTTAAACAAACTTTATATTGCTTTAGAAACGGCAACCTACATCTGAAGTATATCAGAATTGTAAATTCCCATTTAGCGGACTATATAAAAAGTATTCCATAACCATCTATACGTGGTTTACGGAATGCTTACTTTATAACAATTAGGTTTACACTCGTTTATTTTGACGGTGCAAAGTTACTCATGCTATCTGGCTCCCACAACGGGCAATAGTGCACATTTTCAAGAAAATGACGTTTTCAAGAAAAAAAATATCCCTACAAACTTAGACTATGCCAAGTTTCGTAGGGATTTTGGAGGGTATAAACATTAGATTACTTCGTCCAGTGGTAGTGACTGTCGAGCATCAGGAAGATAGCCAAGCCGAAAATAACGAGTCCAAGGACAAAGAAGAACCAGAAGAAATACTGCACATAGTGTCCGAGGTAGGTTCCGTCGTACTCCTTGTACCTTTCCTGAACCCTTCTACGTTCTTCATAAAACATTTGATTGACCTCACGGATATGCTTCTGCATCTGAGTGGTCATCCATTCATGTTGTTTGTCGAACATGTCCTGAATCTTCTTCCAGTCAACATCATCGACTCTGACTGAAACCTTCAACTTGGTTGGGGCATCCTTCAGAACATTGTCAATGTGGGTATTGATGGTGTCAACCTTACCACTGATAGTGTCAACGGCATTGCCAAGAGCAGTCTGAGCTGAATTGTACTTACGGATGGCAGACTCCAGTTGAAGAGTTGCATTGATCCAAGTGTTGGTCGCTTTGTCAATGTTCTCACTCAACTGCCTGAGTTCAGGCGCACGACTGACAGCATCCTCGGCATCATGCTCTTCAATCTCTTCCTGGACTTCGTTCATCATGTCATCGAAGTCAGGCTTCTGCTCGTCATCTTCGATGAGTTCTTCTACATGTTTTGTTCTTCTCATTGATATGTAGGATTTGTCTAACGGTGGAATGAACGTCTTTTCTGCGGTGGCTTGCACATGGCATGAGCCATCTGGAGGCAACGGCGAGCCCGCTCACGCTCGTCTTCGTCATCATCCTTACCCCAACCAGAGGAAGGAGCAGAACCACCACCGCCACAAGATTCGGACACGGTTGTTGCTGCATCAATCATATCAAGGAAGAGAAGCATACCTACATGAGAAATGTCCTCTCTTGATGCAGTCATATCAGAATCAGGAACCTGAACCTCATTGAGGAAGATGTCCTTGACCGTGTTCGGAATATAGATTCTCTTCATTTCACCGCTAACATTGACATTGAAGGCAGTCTTGGTAGCAACTGGCAATGGCTTAGAATTGGACTGGGTAGGTTTCGTTGTCTGAGCAACAGGGCGAGCAGGGCGAGCCGGTGAAACGGAAGGTGAAGCAGGTCGCATCTTGACCTGAGTAGGCTTAGGATGCATCTTCTTCCATGTGGCTTCAAGCTGTGATACCATGAACTTTCGACCGATGGCAGAAGCCTTGAACACTGAGGCATTCTTGCCGATGGTGTAGCCCACAAGTTTGCAGTTAGTAGTGTCATACCTTGGATTGACCTCATAGCCTCTCATGCGAAGCATATCAAAGTAACGGTCAATGTCGAAACTATCCATCTTCTGAAGGGTATATTCGCAAAACTCCGCTATATCTTGTTGGCGCATTTCACGAACCTCCTGAGGTTGCTCCCAACCATGCCTTGCGTTGATAATTTCCGCAGCCCTTATTGCTCTGATGTGAACATCGTGAACATCGTTGGTCTTGCCGTCATTATCCACACGGCAACAGTCAAGATGCAGGTGAAGGGTTCCAGACTTGGAATCCCGATGCAAGGCAGCAACACTCATAGAATTGCGGAAATTGGTCTTGACCTTCTCCTTAAAGCCTTTGGGTAAAAGTCCGACTGAATCCAAAGCTTCCAATCCTTCATCAGCGAGGTTTGCCCAGTCATCCAAGGTATAGTTCTCTGACTCTTCCTTGGATGGGGAGAGTACAAACGTGGTCATGAAGCGTTCCAACTTTCGCCCAACAGTCCTGTCCTGTTGATGCAACTGGCAGTGATGCTTCATCCGATACCAGATTTCGGTGGCATCGAGATAGTCAGGCATGTGGTTCACCTTGACCACGGTTGCATCCTCCTTCTCCATTGCGTACCTTGCGGCATTGCCGCCATAGGCTACTGGTCTTGCGAGTATAATCATTCGTCTTCTTGAACTTTGGTCAGTACAGGAGAAGTAAGGTTGTCTTCAATGCTATACCAGTGTTTGATGAGTCGTTCAACGGCTTCAATCCACCACTTCATGAACTTTGGAGATCTGAACATCTTCTGCTTTTCCTCGGGTGAAGCATCGTGCAACTTACTGCGGACTTTTATCAAGTCGGTACGTGCCTCAGTCAGAGAGTTCAGGGCTTTGCTTTCCTCTGGAGTGAGTCGCTGACGTGGGTGATGCTTCTTGCCAGTCTCAACGAGATACTTGCCTATGCTCATACCACATTCCTTAGCGAGTTTTTTCAGTTCCTTCCAGTCCTTATCGGTACAGCGGAAGGAATGCACCCTTGTGGGTGTCTTCTTGATAATCTTCTTTTTCTTAGCCATATCTTTGAATATGATTAAAGGGATGAATATAAATCAGTAAAAAAGAAGGACATAGGTCTGCGAGCCTGCGAGTAGCCCGAGAAACTTTTAGGACTGCATAAATTTGGTCACAAATAATGTAGTACAAAAGGATTTCTCGAAAAGTACCTCTTAAAAATCGGTCCTTTTACCTGCTAAGTTCCCGTCAGGGCTTAGAAGGTCGTTTCGGCTTGCCGTATCGTCCTGTATCGGTAAACGTCCTTGGGGATGGTTTGGCGGTGCAGGTCGCATTCCTGAGTCCTCAGACGGCTATTTGTTGCCGTTCTGGTTGTAGTAGCCGTTAGGCTTCTGATAGCCGTTGAAAGGCAGTCTCTGATTGCCGTTAGGCTGTTGAGGCTGCTGTCCTCCTTGGTTTGGTGGAGTCTGCTCGTTCACCTTCCCTTCATTCTGCTTGCCATCGGCTTCACCTTGGGGCGAAGGGCTGTCAGCAGACTGAGGGGAATTGTTTTCAGGAGGTGATGGTGACTTGTTGCCATCTGCTCCAGACTTACCCACATTGCCACTATCATTAGATTGTGGTGATTGGTGCGACAAATTGCCAGTTGTCTGAGGATTGTTGCCCTCGGCAGAGTCCTTGGATTTGTCATCGGCAGAAGCAGAATCTTCCTTGTCCTTCTTCTTGTCATCAGGATCCTCAGTGATGATGACCTTGGAGGCAGGAACTTCCGCATGGATGATTGCCGTACTGTCGTTATTGCGCTTTAAGGCAAAGGCATTCGACACGAACTTGGCATCCACATACCAACCTGAGAGACAATGAAGGGTGTAGATGCGGTTATCTTCCACTTCCTGAGAAGAGAAAATGCCCACAGCCTCCATAGCATCCAACAGCTTTGGAACCGTCTTGCGGTCTTTAACCCAGAGTTTGGCAAGTTGGGTATTGTCAACCATAACCTGACCTGCCAAGATTTCTACCTGCTTGGTCTTGCTGATTTGCACAAGTTTTGGAACTGGCTCGGCAAGATCCACAAGCGACATGAAGCATTCCATACGGTCAATCTTGTACTTCTTGCTTCGAAGATGCTTCAACTGGTCTTCTGAGAAGGTGAAGCAACGATGTAACTTTTTATCGTCCATAGTCTATGATATTTGAAAAATGTAACCTAATAGAGGGAAAAGGAATATGCCATCAAAAAGAAAGACATCACTGGATAAGTTCAACCAGGGATTTCTTCATGTCATCATCAATGACTCGGTATCGGGCAAAAGCAACGCTGCCTTTGGCATGACCTGACATAGAAGCAACCAAATCAGGGCCTTTGACCATGCGGTAAAGATTACCGATAAAAGTCCTTCGTGCAAGATGAGATGTAGCCACATCTGAGATTGGCTTCTTCTCTTCCTGTCGTGTCTTAGGGTTAATCACAGTGACAACACGATTTACCTTGGCACGCTTCAAGATTCTACGGATAGCATCGTTGAACTTGAAGTTATAATGCTGGGGGAAGATTGGTTCATCATCACCATGGTCATGGCCATCAAGGATAGCCATAGCCTTGGGGATAAGAGGAACCCTTACAACGTCACCAGACTTGCCCTTGGTCTTGATGGGGATATATTCCAGAACACCGTCAATAATGTTCTTGGGGGTGAAGGTCACAAGATCACTATGACGGCAACCGACCATACACTGAAACACGAACATATCACGATACTCAGCAAGTTCTGCATCATCCGTGAGGTCTGCATCCAGAACTTGGTCACGCTCCTGAATGGTCAGGAAATATGGAGTGCCATAGAGAGCCTTGGGCATGTCATATCCAAAGAAGGGGTCATTGTTTGTGACTCCCTGCTTGCGAACCCAGTTGCACACGGTTCGTAACATGGTCATGTTAGTGACGATGGTATTCATTGATATGTCATAGTCAGAAGACAGGAAATCCGCAAACGCACGAAGATCATCGGCAGTCATGCTGTCAATGTTCATCGGGTGTTTGTGTTCATCCTCAAAGCGAGTAACCTTGTCAATCAGGCATCGGGTGTTACACTCCTGATGCTTGGCAAAATGCTTGTTCTGAAGGTATCTCTCTGCCCAGATGACAAAAGATTTGCTTACCGCCATGCCACTGCCCATGCAATAGGCATTGGGGTGGTGATAGGCAAATATCAGTCGTCTGAGCCAGTCGGAGTTTGCTCCGATATAGTATTCCCTGGTTATGATACCTGTAATCTCCTTGACCTGTGAGTCAAAGAGGTTTCTGGTATCGTCATCCACAAGATTGACACGGCTCTTGTAGCCCTGTCGTTCTTGGCTCCAGTGATTGGGATTGATCTGAAGTTCGCTTGCGCACTTGACATCAAGCCCTTTGTCACGGACGCGGAAGTACACCGAAGCACGGCTGTCGAGGTCGTTCTTCGATGTATCTTTCTGACGTATGTAAGCGGTTACTCTCATTGATATGTCTATGATATGACAAAAGGGAAAGAAGAAACTATCTGCGGAAACGCATGTGTCGTTGCTCTGGATAGTCCGAAGCAATATCCTTCAGCTGCTGTTCAAGTCGCTCGTTCTGGTACGGAGTGAGCGCATGGATAGCCTTGATGCAGACACTCTGCACAAGCAGGGTTCGTCTGCCGATAGTGTTCTCATGGTCAATGCCCTTGTTGGCATGTGAAATCTCGCACAGTTCATTGAAGGCATCCTTCATACTGTGATAACCTGTGCCATCCTTGGCATAGGTAACGGCAAGGCTGGCTACCTGAGCCAGTTTGTCGTTGTACTGCTGTTGGTTGAAATCCTGATTCATATACTCATTGATTAGTGGTTGGCGAGTTCGTTCAGCTTCTGGGCTGCTGCCTCCTTGGTCTCAGCCTCAGACATGCTTCGGTTCTGACGCATCCACTTCAGAAGTTCAGCCTTCTCAAAGTAGATAAGTTTGCCGTTTGGACGGAAGAAAGGAAGCTCATGACGATGGGTCATCTTGTAGAGACTGCTCTTTGATATACCCATGAAAAGGGCTGCTTCTTCAAGTGTCAATACCTCCTTGGCTGCGCTGAGAGTATTCTCCAGAATCTCGATGCGATGCTCAAATGACTCTACCTTCAAAAGAATAGTCTCGTTGTCAATAGTCTTATTCATAATCTTGATATTTAATTGTTTACGTTATCCTGAATGCTTGGTTTTGAGATAGCACCCCCCTAAAGGTAGCGGAAACCACTACCTTGAATCAGGGCACTGCTTTTGATGAAATGAAACTGGTTGTTATCCTGAATCGGCTCGTTAGCCGTTATTCGTTATCCTGTATATCTATGACCTTGCGAGGGTGCGTGTTGGTCGCTGCCGTTCGCTTGGTTCGTGGAATCTTCTTGTTCTCTGTGTGTGGCTTGCGACTCCTGAATACCGTCTTGGTATTGGAGATAGCCTTGACCTTTTCCTCAGTCAGCACGTCTGCATAGACTGCGGTTGATTTGAGCGACTTGTGACCCATGAGTTTCTTGGTGGTCTCGATGTCACCAGTAGCCGCTTGGATCAATGTGCCAAAGGTATGTCGGGAGGTATGGAAGGAGATTGTCTTCGTAATACCTACCTTCTTGGCTATTCTTTTGAGAGCTGCATCCACATTGGCATGGGCAGGAAGGTGGAAAACCTTGTCATCCTTCTTGGGTGGCATCCATGCTTCTGCGGTTGAGCAGATTGGGACGGCATTGAGTTCCTTGGTCTTCTTCTGGACGATTACAAGTGTGTTCGTTGCCTCGTTCCTCATGATGTTTGACCATCGCAAAGCCCTTATGTCGCTGATGCGTAGTCCTGTAAGGCAAGCGAAGCCAAATGCCAACTGGGTTTCCCTGACTCCGTTTGTCTCTTCTGATGCCATGAAGAGTTTGAGTTCATCGGGTGTAAGGTACAGCTTGTGACCTGCCTTTGGCTTGGAGATAGTGTCTTCCTTCTCCAACTGATAGAAGGGGTTTGCTTTCAATTTGCCAGTCTTGACTGCCTTGTTGAATACTGCGACAATGCGTTGTTGGACGTTTCGCAAAGTGGCATTACTCAATGGCTTTGCCTTGACTCTCACATACTTCTGAGGAACATAGTCGTTCTTCAGCCAAAGAAAGAATGCCTTGAACCATGTCTTATCAAACTTCATCAGAGTGATGTGCGGTCTGCGCTTTGCCTTCAGGAACTCCTTCATGCGTTCTTGAAGGTATTGAGTCTGCTCGACAGTCCTCTTGGAATATTCGGGATTGCCGTCCATCCACTCCATGTAGGTCTGGATCCAGTCAATGACCTCGAGAGAATCATCATCTGGAATGTCGGGTACGACCATCAAGTGACCTTTCTCGGGAATGGTCTCGGGATGAAGGATGCGCTCGGCACGAATCTCCTGCGCACGTTTCAAGGTAGCCTCGTTGCGTTCCTTTGTCTCTTGGTTAATCTCGGGGATTAGGTAGAGGGAAAGGAACTCAAACTTGCGCTTGCCATTCTCATAGATGTCAAGATACAGGCTCTTGTTATCGTTTTCAAGGTCTTTTTGTCTGAGTGTGATGGTCATATCAATGAATTGTTATAATTGGTTATACCACTGGGGTAAAACACCACCCTGGTTTATCAAAGGGGGTGATTTCAAGTCACCTCCTTTATTTGAACATTCCATCAATGAGGTTGATGGCTTCCTCCTTCTTCTTATCTACGATTTTCGCATAGATTTCAGTGGTCTGAATGTTGGTGTGACCCATCAACTTGCTTGTGGTGAACAGGTCTGCGCCAAGTGTCAGCATCATTGTGCCGAAGGTGTGACGTGAACAGTGGAAACTGATGTGCTTCTCTACACCTGCTGCCTCTGCCCATTTGCGAAGGGCTCTGCCTATGACGGTCTGAGTAGTTGGTATATCAAAGAAGGGAGTTGTTATTCCCTTTGGTTTTGGTAACCAACGCTTTGCCTCTTCTGAGAGTGGGATGATGACAGGCTTCTCCGTCTTCTGCATTTCCATATCAATGTACTCGCCCTTGCCGTCAGGAGTCTTGAAGATGTGAATCGGTGCAAGTTTGTACATATCACTGAGTCGCAATCCAGTGAAACAAGCAAAGATGAAGGCTTGCTTGACCTCTGGGCGGTAACTGTCGGTTGCCATGAGGGCTTTAAGTTCCTCAATTGTAAGGTATTCCTTCTTTCCATCCTTTGGCTGAATGCGCTCCTTGGCATCCAGTTCCTTCATAGGATTGTTACGGATGATACCTTGACGGACGGCATTGTTGAGAGTAGTCGAGAACATGCCGAGGTAACGGCTTGCCGTGTTCTGGCTGATAGGTCTTGGCTCAATGTACTTGCAGTGTGAGTTTGGGAAGGTGCGAAGGAACTTCACATACCCACGGCAGAAATCAGCATTGACCTCTTCAAGGGTGATGAAGGTCTGATTGGACTCTTCAAGATACTTTTCCACGGTGTGAAGCATTTCAACACGACAATGGAGGGTTGACTTCTTGGTGCTGACTCCACCTTCACAATACTTCTTGATCCATCCTGTCAAGAGTTGTGAACCCTGCTTGACGGTTTCCCAGTCTTGCACTCCGCCTTGATGCGCTCTGCCTTGATACGTTCTGCGAGTGCCATCGTTTCCTTGTTCTGCTCCTTGCAGAGTGGATTGACCTCAGGAATGATATAGAGTTTCAGATACTCATACTTCCTGACTCCCTTCCAGTAGATGTCAAGATAGATACTCTTGTTGCCATCTGCGAGGGATTTGAGACGAATCTTAATCGGCTCCTTCAGTTTGACTTGTTTCTTTGGTCTTGCCATGCTTGTATATTTTTTATTGGTAATTTACTCCCGAAAGAAGGGAAAATGAATTTTGCAGAGGGTCTGCGAGGTTTGGGCTTTTCGGATGCTGATATATCGTTTCTGCATCGTGATTATGCCCTTGAAAGCATGTGCAAAGATATGAAAATCAAGCCATATATGAGAAACAAATCAGAAACAAAAATCATTTTATTATATCTTTTTAAGAGTCGGTTGAGCAAGAATCGGAAAATTCAAAAATTCGCTTATTCGCTTGATACTAAGCACTTTATTTGTCACTTCCTTTCTTATCCTTTCCAACCAATTTTGGAGGACTAAGATATTCTTGACATCCTGCTCTTCGTTGTTCATGGCGATGTAAACGGAGATGGCGCCGATAATGGCGACTACACCGGCGATGGCATAGCAGAGCTTGACCATGACTGGTACATACTTGACAATTTCCTCCGCCACGGTAGATAGTGCGGTAGTACCGGCTGAATAGTCGCCGGCCGTACTCTGGGCCATTGCCGTGGTACCAGAGAACAAAGTGAGTGCAAGCATCTTCACTTTGGTGGAAACACCTTGGATGAATCCTTTTGCCTTTCGGCACATTTGTTTTACTTTCTGAAACATACTTGATCGTTTTTGAGTTAATATTTATGTATTGGATTGTTAAACAGCCTTATATGCGATAACCGAAAAATGCCGGAAGCACGATGGAGGCCCCGATGATGAACAGGCACGCGCCAAGCAGCGATAAAAAGGATTTGACGATGCCGTCCTCTCCAGTGTTCATCTTGATGTAGATCTGGAAGGCGGACACGATGACCAGAACGGATGCGATGGAGTAGCATATATACAGGACATACAGCATCATCGTGACCACGAAGTCGTGCATCGTGGCCAGCGCATCCGCTCCCCAGCTGTAGTTCACGCTGCCGCTCTTGGCGAAAGCCGCATAGGGTACAAGAATTAACAGGCATACTATCTTTTGCTTAATCGACATGCTACAATTTGTCTTTAATTGGTTTCCAGGCCATCTCCGGACGATTTTCCAGTTTGCCCCTGGAAAGCATCGCCTTGTACATTTCATCTGCACTGAAGCCATCAGACAGGTAGGGCGTGGTTTCCTCCATCTTTTCCTCCGCCTTGGCTTTGAGACGCTCCAGTCTTTCTTCCGGGGTCTCCTTTGTCTCCGGCTTTTTGTCCGCCGGCTTCTGGTCGGTGGCAGAATCGCCGCCTGATGCTGTTTCAGTATCGTATTGCTCGTTGCCGACACGGAACCCGGTTTCACTCTCGCTCACGGCAACACTCTCTTCGTCCTCAAGTGTGCCGAGGTCGAAAACTTCCTCCTCTGTCTTGCTGGTTCTCCTTTTTCCATAGAGATCCTGCATAATGATGACCGCGTAATAAATGAGGTACGCGACCGTCAGAACAATGGCAAAAATGAAATATGATCTCATATCTTTTAGTATGGATATTGAATTTTGTATTAGTTTGATTTCACAAATAAAAAAGGAGAATTCCGAACTACGAAATAATTGTGTATTAAACGGATGTTTTCTTTACAAGATTTATATCGATTTTGAAAATCGTACTATAAAATCGTACTATATCGCCTTAATGAACGGGAAAAATGAAGAAGTCAGGGCATAAAAAAAGCCCTCCGTTCAGGAGGGCTTCCATTGGCAGATTCGCTTTTTTTAGGTCAGCGTTTCTTACCTCGCAAGCAATCATTCAGATCCTTGTATTCGCTATATCGGACAGCTTCGTTGCTGACCCGTTCGCCGTATAGTCCGGCTATGGTTTCCACGGTCTTTTGCCCGGCAAGGTCGTTGTCGAGATAACAATGTATATGCAGGTATCTCTGCAGGTACATCAATGCCTTTTTCAGGTTGTTTACGGAGTTCATGACAAGGTAGTCGCAAGGCTGGTCTATACAAATGGTCCAGTTGCATGACTGCTTCAATGTCAGGTAAGACAGAAAGTCCATGAACCCCTCGAACACGCAGACCCGTTCCTGTATCTCTCCGCACTGATGTCCGATCAGGGAGATGTCCTTGTTCTTGATACATCCTTTATAATAGGCGTTGCGCATTTCATATCCGCCCGAAACATTACCGAACGCGAGGGCAAAATAATGCCGGTCACGCAATTCATAATGGATTTCCTTGCAGAACATACGTCCTATGTCAGCATCTATTTTCCGGGACTGAAGGTAAGAGTATAACGCGTGATGCCGTAACGGGACGACAATCAGATTTTTCATATCCGATTCCACGGGACGGGGCGGAAGAGCCTGGAAACGGACTTTCGGCAAAGGCATATCGCTCGAATGCCGCCCGATGTATGCCAGTACCTCGCTTACACTTTCAGTCTGGTAAAGGTATTTACCCAACTCCACGAGGTCGCCTCCGGTGGCCGCCCCAAAATCATACCATTCGTTCAACCGATCATTGACCTTGAACGACGGCGACTGCTCTTCCCTTAACGGCGAGAGATACCAGTACTGATCCGATTTAACGTATTGCGCATGGTGGCCGAGCTGCGCCAGGAAGTCCACTATGCGTACCTGTTTTGCTTCTTCTATAGTCATGGCTGTTTTCTTTCACTTGTTCA
>ENA-OPSW01001244-OPSW01001244.1-human-gut-metagenome-genome-assembly--contig:-NODE-1244-length-15548-cov-2.311044_pt1 | contig 15548 bp, 10 predicted proteins | sample MGYA00241463_ERZ501918 | MGnify/ENA primary metagenome ERZ501918 (study PRJEB25962, sample SAMEA2042443) | human gut metagenome | biome: human gut; feature: human-associated habitat; material: faeces... | reverse complement strand
GGATGAACTTCTGGACTATCTGCGGGCGCACCGGATTAAGACGGCGGTGGCAACTGCGACGGATCCGGCGCGCACAAAGGATTATCTCACCAGAATCGGTATCTACGATAAGTTTGACCGTATAGTGTGCGCAACGATGGTGGAGAACGGCAAGCCCAAGCCGGATATTTATCTCTATGCCTGTGAGCAGATCGGGGAAGCGCCTGCGGACTGTATTGCGGTCGAAGATTCCCCCAACGGCGTGCGCTCCGCAACGGATGCGGGAATCCGGACGGTCATGGTGCCGGATCTGGCGGAACCGGATGCGGACACGGCAAAACGCATCGCGGCAAAAGCGGGTACACTCTTTGATATCATACTGATGTTTGAAGACGGCGATTTGTCATGATAAAGCGCGAAAGTGCTTGATTTTTACCTGCAAGACCGATATAATTTTTGAAAGGCTATGATAAGGGCAAGGAGGAAATCATGAAGTTATATGACAGCGGAGTATATCTGGTAAACGGAACGGAACTGGTTGCGGATGACGCGCAGGCAGCTGCCGCAATAAAGAGCAGGACGGGCAGAGAGGTGGCAAAAGCCGAGGCGGCGCAGGGAACGATCGCATACGGCATTTTAAAGGATCACAATGTATCCGGCAATATGGACAAGCTGCAGATCAAGTTTGATAAGCTGACTTCCCACGACATTACGTTCGTAGGAATCATACAGACAGCACGTGCATCGGGACTGGAGAAGTTCCCGATTCCGTATGTACTGACGAACTGCCACAACAGTCTCTGCGCAGTGGGCGGCACCATCAACGAGGATGACCACATGTTTGGGCTGACCTGTGCAAAGCGCTATGGCGGAATCTATGTGCCGCCTCATCAGGCAGTCATTCACCAGTTTGCCAGAGAGATGCTGGCGGCAGGCGGCAAGATGATCCTCGGATCGGATTCCCACACGAGATACGGAGCGCTCGGTACCATGGCAGTCGGCGAGGGCGGTCCGGAGCTGGTAAAGCAGCTTCTCTCCAAGACATACGATATTGATATGCCGGGCGTAGTCGGCGTTTATCTGACGGGTACACCGCGCAAGGGCGTCGGACCGCAGGATATTGCACTGGCGATCATCGGCGAAGTGTTTGACCGCGGTTATGTGAAAAATAAGGTCATGGAGTTCGTCGGACCGGGTGTTTCCAACATGAGTGTGGACTATCGTATCGGTGTGGACGTCATGACAACCGAGACGACCTGCCTTTCCTCTATCTGGAGAACGGACGATGCGGTGAAGGAGTTCTATGAGATTCACGGCAGAGCAGGAGATTACAAGGAACTGAATCCGGCAGCAGTTGCTTACTATGACGGAATGATCGAAATCAATCTGGATGAGATCAAACCGATGATTGCGATGCCGTTCCATCCGAGCAACACCTACACGATCGAGGAGCTGAACGCAAACCTGATGGATATTCTGGATGACTGCGAGAAGCGGGCAGAGGTAAGCTTTGACGGTGCGGTCAAGCTCGACTTAAAGAGCAAGGTCAGAAACGGCAGACTGTATGTGGATCAGGGTATTATCGCAGGATGCGCGGGCGGCGGTTTTGAGAATATCTGTGATGCGGCGGACATCTTAAAGGGTGCGTCGATCGGACCGGATGAGTTTACGCTCAGCGTTTATCCGGCAAGTACGCCGATTTATATGGAACTGGTGAAGAACGGAGCCGTTGCCACGTTGATGGAGACGGGTGCGATTGTGAAGACGGCATTCTGCGGACCGTGTTTTGGCGCAGGAGACACGCCGGCGAACAATGCATTTTCCATCCGCCACTCCACGAGAAACTTCCCGAACCGCGAGGGCTCCAAGGTGCAGAAGGGACAGGTCGCTTCCGTGGCACTTATGGACGCGCGTTCCATTGCTGCGACGGCGGCAAACAAGGGATATTTGACGGCGGCTACGGACGTGGATGTAGATTTTTCCAAGCCGAAGTATCATTTTGACAGTGCGATCTATGCAAACCGTGTCTTCGACAGCAGGGGCGTGGCAGATCCATCCGTGGAGATCCAGTTCGGACCGAACATCAAGGACTGGCCGGCGATGAGTGCGCTTCCGGAGAATATGGTATTAAAAGTAGTATCGGAGATTCATGATCCGGTAACGACGACAGATGAGCTGATTCCTTCCGGCGAGACCTCTTCTTTCCGCTCGAACCCGCTCGGACTGGCAGAGTTTGCACTCTCCAGAAAAGACCCGCAGTATGTGGGACGTGCTAAGGAGATCCAGAAGGCACAGAAAGCAGTCGAGGGGGGCACATGTCCGATTGAGGCAGTTGAGGAACTGCGCCCGGTGATGGATGCGATCCGTGCGGCATTTCCGGAGAAAACGTTTGGCGAAGAGATGAAGCCGGGAACACTTGGCTTCGGAAGTACGATTTTCGCGGTGAAGCCGGGTGACGGTTCTGCGCGTGAGCAGGCAGCGTCCTGCCAGAAGGTGCTTGGCGGCTGGGCAAACATCGCCAATGAGTACGCGACAAAGCGTTACCGCTCGAACCTTATCAACTGGGGTATGCTTCCGTTTGTCATTCCGGAGGGAGCGCTTCCATTCCAGAATCTGGATTATCTGTTTTTGCCGGACATCCGCAAGGCAGTGGAAGAAAAGCAGAGCGAGATTACCGCATACGTGGTGAAGGGTTCTGAGTTAAAGGAATTTAAGCTGGGACTGGGTGCGATGACGGACGACGAGAGAGAGATTATCTTAAAAGGTTGTCTGATCAATTATTATCGCGGATAAGCCCGTTTGGTGGCAATAGGATCAGAGAGAACAGGCAGTGTCAGGGATTGCACTGCCTGTGTTTTTACAACAGAGTTTGTTACAACTAACAAAAAAGTATATTCTGTTGTAAATACAACAGACAAATTCCTGGTGCTATGGTAGGATTTGGAAGAAATAGAAAACACGGGGTTGTGTAACAATAGAACATAGAGGAAAACGACCGCGTGTGTGAAATAGAAAGGAGAAATGAATGATGATGAATCCAAGAAAAGTTGCAGTAATCGGATGTGGTTTTGTGGGGGCGTCCATCGCGTTTGCCCTCATGCAGAAAGGACTGTTTTCAGAGATGGTGCTCATAGATGCCAATCACGCAAAAGCGGAGGGGGAGGCGATGGATTTAAGCCACGGTCTTCCCTACACGGCGTCGATGGACATCTATGCCGGGGACTATAAGGATGTGGCAGACTGCGGTCTGATCATTATTACCGCGGGAGCGAATCAGAAACCGGGAGAGACGCGTCTGGACCTGATCGAGAAGAATGTCGGTATATTAAAATCGATCGTTCCGCAGATCACGGCGACGGCTTTTGAGGGAATTTTAATGATAGTTGCCAATCCAGTGGATGTGCTGACCTATGCGGCACAGCAGATATCCGGTTATCCGGTGGAGAGAGTCTTTGGCTCCGGTACGGTTTTGGATACGGCGAGACTCAAATATCAGGTTGGCAGACATCTGGATGTGGACAGCCGCAGCGTTCATGCTGTTATCATCGGTGAGCATGGCGACAGCGAACTTCCGGTATGGAGCGGGGCGAATGTGTCCGGAATCGATCTGAATCATTTCTGCGAACTGCGGGGACATTTCAACCACGAGGCATCCATGGAGCGCCTGTATGAGGAGGTGCGCGACAGCGCCTATGAGATCATAGAGCGCAAGGGTGCGACCTACTACGGCATTGCCATGGCGGTTGCGAGAATTGCAGAGAGCATTGTGAAGGATGAGCATGCCGTGCTTCCGGTGTCGGTGGAACTGCAGGGAGAGTACGGTCTGTCCGGTCTGGCACTCAGCATCCCGTCGGTGGTCGGCAAGAACGGAATCGAGAAGGTGCTTGAGATTCCGCTCAATGAGAAGGAGAAAAATGCACTTCTTGCGTCGGCAGACCAGCTGAAGGCAGTCATTGAAAAATTAACATTAAATTAGCGGCAAATAAAGAATAGCGATTGGAAAACCTCCCTGCATGGGGTATAATGTACGCATAGGCAAAAGTGAGCATGCATCGAAACGGATGCAGATGCTTGCAGCGGCAGCCGGATCCGATGCATGTGAACGCGTCAGCGGGTCCGGAAAACCGTAGGTTTTTCGGACCTTTTGCCGTAGGCGTGAAAAGCTGACTGGACGTGCACTGCGAGAGCAGAAGCGGCAGACAACAGAGGAACAGCAAGGAGGTTTACTATGGACAGTGAGAGACGACAGACAGACAATACTTCCGGCGACAGAAATGGCGGATGGAATTTAAAGCAATATGTAGTAATCGCGTTGGTAGTGTTTATTACGTTTTGCTGCTGTATACTGTTTTTCTTTATGATATATCGTTACAACGGGTTTGCGGATTTCTGGAAAAAGCTGACCACAATTCTTCAGCCGATTATTATGGGGCTGGTGCTTGCATATCTGCTCAATCCGGTAATGAAGTTTCTGGAACGTCATCTGATGAAGCTGTTGGAACCGCGGATGAAGAGCAAAACAAAAGCAAAAAAAATGTCGCGCGGCGTTGCGATCGCGGGGGCGTGGGTGTTCTTAGGGGGAATCGTTGTACTGCTTATCGCGGCGATTGTTCCTTCTATCATACAGAGTATACAGGGGATCGCCACGGGGCTTCCGAGCGAGGTCAAGAACATCATGGACTGGTCGGATGAATTCTTCAAGGGAGATTCGGAGATTGTAGGTGTTATAAACGATGTGCTGCAAAAAGCAAGCGATGCCGTACAGAAGTTTCTTGAAAATGATCTGCTGGCGCAGGTTCAGGTTTATCTGACGTCGATCGCAAGCGGTGTGATCTATACGTTAAAGTTTCTGCTGAATCTGGTGGTCGGCATCATTGTGTCCATTTATGTGCTGGCGAGCCAGGAGACGTTTGCAGGACAGGCGAAGAAAATCATTTACGCCATGTTCAAGCCGGTACGTGCGAACGTGATCGTTGAGACGGTGCGCAAGAGCAACGAAATCTTTGGCGGATTTATTTCCGGAAAACTTCTGGATTCAGCGATTATCGGTATTCTTGCCTATGTGGTGCTCACTATTATGAGAATGCCGGATACGATCCTGCTTGCAGTGATCATCGGCGTGACCAACATTATTCCGTTTTTCGGACCGTTTATCGGAGCAATTCCGTCATTCCTTATCGTTGTATTGCAGAATCCGCTGCAGGGAGTGTACTTTCTCATTTTCATCTTTATTCTCCAGCAGATCGACGGCAATATTATCGGACCGAAGATCCTCGGCGATTCTACTGGGCTTAGTTCCTTCTGGGTGGTATTTGCCATTCTGGTATTTGGCGGGCTGTGGGGATTCCCGGGCATGTTGCTCGGTGTGCCGCTCATGGCAGTAATCTACTATGTGGCACAGAAGCTGGTATCTTATTTTCTGCGAAAGCGGGGTCTGGTGGACGATACGGGAAGCTACATTCATCTGATGCGCATTGACAAGAGGACAAACGAGCTTGTCTATGAGGAAAAAACGGAGAAAGGCACCGGGGAAAAAATCGAAGAATCACCTGAAAAATAATATGCTGCCCTCATATAGGACAATGAAATATAAAAGTCCTATATGGGGGTATTTTCATGTCTGGAAAAAGTAAGATAATTCCAATAAAAAAAGACAGGCAGCACACCACTGCGTGACAGCCTTTTCGGACGAATATTTTTGACATCTATTAGTGCGTATGATAAACTAAAAGGTAATAAAAAGAGTGAAAATCGCACAGTTTGAGGTGGCACAAATTGGATAAATACGAATATAAATTAAAGCTGGATCAGATGAAGTCCTTTACCGCAGAGAATAATTACAAAGCCGCTGCGGAGATTGCGGACACGATCAACTGGCATAAAATAAAAAACGTCAACGCACTGATTAAGGCGGGAGAAATCTACGAGAATGTGGGAAGATATGAGGAGAGCAGGGACATTCTGCTCATGGCGTATGACAGATCCCCGATCGGACGAATGATTATCTACCGGCTTGCGGAGGTTGCCATCAAGATGGGGAACTGCGAGGAAGCGAGAGACTACTATCAGGAATTCGTGGAGATCGCCCCGCACGACAATCTCAAATACGTTCTGCGCTACGAGATCAGTAAGGCGGAGGGCGCCGATCTGCAGACGCTGATCGGAATACTGGAAGAATTAAAAGAGCAGGAATATTCCGAGGAGTGGGCGTTTGAACTGGCATGCCTTTACCATAAGGCGGGGATGAGCGAAAAATGCATCGACGCCTGCGATGAGCTGATTCTCTGGTTCGGAGACGGACCTTATGTGGAGCGGGCGCTGGAGCTTAAGATGCTCTATCAGCCGCTGACCAGACAGCAGGAGGAAAAGTACCGGCAGTTCCGCCTCAAAAAAGAGGGCGTTGTGGAAGTGCGGCCGGAGGACGACCTTGAGTCCGGCGAGATTGTGAGCGAACCGGTGCAGATACCGAAGGTAAAGCTTTCACCGGAGCGTTTTAATACACAGAATCTGCAGGATGAACTTCGCAAGAATATGGTGCAGATCATGGAAGCGACCGACAAGGAAAAGGTCGAGGACAGCATGGATACGATCAAGAAGCTCGTGGAGGAGATTCCGTATCTTCAGATCCCCAAGGAGGAACCGTTGCCGCAGGATACGATCGAGATGCCCCATATCGAGACGGATGCAGAGATTGACAACTCGCTCAAGAGCAATTTTAAAGAGCTTCTTGCAGAGGATTATGACGGACAGATCAGCATGTATGTTCCGGATAAGGGGGCTACAGAGCCGCAGGTGACGGGACAGATGAGTATTGATGAGGTGCTTGCAGACTGGGAGAAGACCAAGCGTGCGGCAGAGACGGCGCTTGAGGAGGCGAAGCAGCGCAAGCTGGAATCCGCGAAGGCGCGTGCACTGCAGGAGGCAGGCGATATCATGGAGCGTCTGGTGGATGTGATTCCGAAGCTTGACTCCGGACTGACGCCGAAGGATCTGCTGGATGAAGAGTATCTGGGCGGCCAGCCGATTGCTGACGATAAGGCGGCTGAGATGGTGGCGAACATGAACCAGATCTTACAGCAGGAGATCGACCGCTTATCCTCCGAGAATGCGAGAATGGATGAACAGCTTGAGACAGCAGGTGTGGCGGAGCCGCAGGAAGCGTTGCAGCCGGAGGAGGCAGATTTCTGGGGGAACGGCATCACAGAGCTGACACAGAGCCCGTATGAGATAGAACCAGGTGCGGAGCAGCTTGCGGCGGAGGCTGCATATGAACCGCAGACAGATGCGGGATACGGAGCAGAGACAGAGCCGGTATACGCACCGGAGGCAGAGGCGGTATATGAGCCGCAGACAGGGGTGGTATATGAACCGCAGACAGATGCGGTGGTAAGTGAGACGGAACAGGCAGATGCGGCAGGAAGCTATGGCGGAATCGAGGAACCGGAGATTCCGGGCAGCTATACCGAAGAGACAGACCCGGATACGTTTACCCTGGGGGCCGATGTCCAGGCGCTTCTGGCAGAGGAAGCGGTGGCAAAAGACACGGCGCAGCCACAGGCGGCGGAAGAACCGGAGGATACAGACGATGCTGCCGGGATGGAAGAGCCGGATACGGCAGCACTGGGAGCCGACATCCAGGCATTGATGGAAGAGCAGAAGATACAGCCGGAGGACGAGGAACTTCCGAAGGCGGAGAAGTCCGGCGGAAAGCTGGCAGGCGGGGGACACCCGAAGAGCGGAGCTTCAAAAGCGAAAGCGGCAGACGACGTGCTTCCGAAGATCGAGGAGCCGGAGGAGGAAGGACATCAGGCAATTATCCGGCTTTCCAAAGAGCAGCGGGAGATTTTTACATATTTTGTGCCGATTAAGGGAATGGAACAGCAGCTGTGCCAGGCGCTTACGGGAGCAGCGGCAAGACTTTCGTCCGGTAAAACGGCTTCCACCGGGAATATGATTATTCAGGGCGGACAGGGAAGCGGCAAGACGGTGCTCGCGACCAGCATGATTAAGGCGCTCCAGAAGGAAGTGGGCAAGCCGAACGGAAAAATCGGCAAGATCGAAGCTTCCGTGCTGAATCAGAAAGATGTGGCGGCGCTCCTTAAAAAAGTGGCGGGCGGATGTCTGATTATCGAAAAGGCGGGAGCCATCTCAAGAGAGACGGCAGTCAAGCTTGGCACGCTGCTTGACAGTGACAACAGCGGACTGTTTGTGATTATGGAGGACACCAGAAGAGGAATCGAGAAGGCACTCAGCCGGGATGCGGGATTTGCAGCACGGTTTTCGGAGAAAATCAATATCCCGATCTTTACGAGCGACGAACTGGTGGCGTTTGCGAGATCCTATGCCAACGAACTGGGTTACACCATCGATGAGATGGGAGTTCTGGCACTTTACAACAGCATCAGCAATATTCAAAAGCTGGATCAGGCGACAACCCTTACAGAGGTCAAGGATATTGTGGACGAGGCAATCGCCCATGCAGAACGGGGAGGACTTAAGAAGGCGTTCAGTATTATCACTTCCAGAAGATATGACGATGACGATTATGTCATCCTTCATGAAAAAGATTTTGGATTTTAAAATCAAGATAAAGGGGTAGATGGGTATGGCAAATTTTTCAGAGCTGGATCGGTACTTATTTGGGCAGGCGACACACTATGAGATTTACCGGAAGCTGGGGGCGCATCCCACAGATGAATACGGCATCCGGGGAGTCTGCTTTGATCTGTGGGCGCCAAATGCCGCACGTGTATGGGTCATCGGTTCCTTTAACGGATGGGATGAGGGCGCCAATGAAATGAAGCGCCTGGAGCCGGAGACGATGGGGATTTTTGAATTGTTTATTCCGGGTGTCGAGGAGGGTGATCTGTACAAGTACCTCATCGAGACAAAGGACGGAAAGCGCCTGTACAAGGCGGATCCTTATGCGAACTACGCGGAGTTAAGACCCGGAACGGCGTCGGCAGTTACGGATATTGAACATTTTAAGTGGTCAGATGCCGAGTGGATGAAAGAGCGCGCCACACACAAGGAAGATGTATATGAACAGCCGCTTGCCATCTATGAGGTTCACCCGGGATCCTGGATGCGTCATCCGGGCAGACAGGATGACGGATTTTACAGTTATCGGGATCTGGCAAAATCTTTGATTCCGTATGTGACTGAGATGGGGTATTCCCATATCGAGCTTATGGGAATCTGCGAATATCCGTACGATGGTTCCTGGGGCTATCAGGTAACCGGTTATTATGCGCCTACCTCGCGCTATGGAACACCGGAAGACTTCGCTTATTTTGTAAATGAATGCCACAGACACAAGATCGGCGTCATCTTAGACTGGGTTCCGGCACATTTTCCAAAGGATGCGCACGGTCTGGCAGAGTTTGACGGAAGCTGTCTCTATGAGTATGCAGACCCGAGAAAAGGGGAGCATCCGGACTGGGGCACTAAGATTTTTGATTACGGTAAGAACGAGGTCAAGAATTTCCTGATCGGCAGCGCCCTGCTGTGGGTGGAGCATTACCATGTGGACGGTCTGCGTGTAGACGCGGTGGCGTCCATGCTGTATCTCGATTACGGCAAGGAAGATGGCGAATGGGTTGCCAATGTTTATGGCGGAAATGAGAATCTAGAAGCCATTGCATTTTTACAGAATTTGAACAAAAAAATTCATGAAAGAAAAGATGGAAGCTTTTCGGTTGCTGAGGAATCTACGGCGTGGCCGCAGGTGACCGGTCCTGTTAAAGAGGGCGGCCTTGACTTTGATTTGAAATGGAACATGGGCTGGATGAATGATTATCTGGAGTACATCTGCACCGACCCGCTGTTTCGTAAAGGTCGTCATGGTATGCTCACCTTCAGCATGATTTACCAGTATTCGGAAGATTTTATGCTTGTCTTGAGCCACGATGAAGTCGTTCATATGAAAGGTTCCATGTTTACGAAAATGCCGGGAAGTATTTCGGATAAATTTGCTACACTTCGTCTGACGTACGGTTACATGGCAGCACATCCGGGCAAAAAGTTGATTTTTATGGGTCAGGAATTTGGACAGGAAAGAGAATTTTCGGAGAAACGGGAACTCGACTGGAATCTTTTGGATGCCGTAGACGGAGAAATGTCGGATAACGAGAGACTGCGCCAATATGTCAGTGTTCTCAATTCGTTCTATCTGGCACATCCGGCGATGTATGAACTGGATGCACGTCCTGCCGGTTTTGAGTGGATTAGTACATTGGATGCAGACCACAGTGTAATTTCTTTTTTACGAAAAAGCAAAGACGAAACACTTTTGGTTGTCTGCAATTTTACTCCGGTTTCTTACGAGGCATTCCGTATCGGTGTGCCGTTTGCCGGAAAATACAAAGAAATCTTTAACAGTGATGCGTCCGAATACGGCGGAACCGGATTTGTGAATCCGCGCGTAAAACAGTCCAAACGCAAGCACTGGGATGGCAGAGTAAATTCGATTGAGTGTCGTCTTGCGCCACTTGCCATTCAGGTATTTACCTGCACAAAAGTGCCGTCAAAAGCAGGACGCAAAAAGAAAGAGAGTTAAATCATGGTAAATATAATGCAGCAGCTCATTCAATATGTAGAGCAGCTGGTTCCGCGGGGAATGGATTTTATCCTTTCCCTCGCCATTGGAATCATTGTCTTTTTTGTTGGCTCAAAGCTTATAAAAAAACTGTTGAAAATTGTGCGGCGTTCGATGGAAAAAAGAGAAATGGACCCGGGTGTTATTTCCTTTTTCCTCTCGGCATCTAAAATCACGCTGTATGTATTTTTGGTCATTATTGTGGCACAGATTTTCGGATTTGCCGCAAGTTCGATTATTGCAATTGTCGGCTCTGCCGGTCTTGCAATCGGTCTTGCTCTTCAGGGCAGCCTTGCCAACTTCGCCGGTGGTGTCCTGATTTTGATTATGAAGCCGTTTTGTGTCGGTGATTACATCATTGTCGGTGATGTGGAAGGCGTTGTTCAGAAGATTGATGTGGTTTACACCACGCTGACAACGGCTGATAACCGTGCCGTCATTTTACCAAATGGAAAACTGGCGGATTCTAACATTGTCAATGCAACAAAAGAAGACCGCCGCCGTGTGGATATTTCAGTTGGAATTGCTTATGACGCACCGCTTAACCTGGCAAAAGAAGTGTTGATGAAAATTGGTGAGAGCCAGAAAGACAGACTTCCTGACGAACCAATTCGCGTTGTCGTTTCGGAGCTTGGTGACAGTGCCGTGATTTTGCTGATTCAGCTCTGGGTGAAACCGGAAGATTACTGGACGACCCGCTGGGCAATGACCGAGCAGATTAAGAAGTCGTTTGACGAAGCCGGTATTTCCATCCCATTTCCACAGATGGATGTGCATATGGTATCAACAAAAGGAAACTGAATAAAAATCATTTGAATGACCTCGTACTTTGGAAAGTGCGGGGTTGTTTTTTATGGAAATGTTTTTTTGTGTTGAACTTGTTTGAGTAATGTGTTATAAATAAGTTAGGTGGTGATTACAATGAATTATAATTTTTCAGAAGACTTGAAATCAATTCGCGAGATACTAGGTTTGTCACAAAGTGAATTTGCGTCTCAACTTGGTGTAGAGCGAGTGACTGTATCGAGAAATGAATTAGGAAAAACGAAACCCTCTTCAAATTTTTTAGAGAGTGTATATTCGTATGCATTTGATAAAAAAATCAAGATAAACAAATTAAAGGAAATGCTTTGGCGAGATGATTTAGGAACCAATGCAAAATTACTATTTCATGGTGCGAAAAGCGAAATTAACGGAGAAATAGATGTCCATTATGGAAGGCAAAATAATGATTTTGGACAGGGATTTTATACCGGGGAAACTTACGAGCAAGCAATATCCTTTGTTTCAGGATTCGATCATTCATCGGTTTATTATTTGAATTTTGATGATAAAAACCTGAAATGTAAAAGATATGAAGTAAATCAAGAATGGATGATGACGATTGCATATTACAGAGGGACACTAGAAGAGTATAAGACACACCCGAAAATAAAGGCACTTGTGAAACAGTCAAGAGAATGTGATTATGTAATTGCTCCCATTGCAGACAATCGTATGTTTCAGATTATCAACTCATTTATTGCAGGAGAACTTACGGACGAGCAATGCAAACATTGTTTGGCAGCAACAAATTTGGGCATGCAGTATATATTTATTAGTGAAAAAGCTGCGTCTCAGGCAAAACTTATAGAGCGTTGTTATATTTCAAATAATGAAAGAGAATACTATAAAAATATAAGGTTTGAAGAATCAAAACTTGGAGATGATAAAGTTAAATTAGCAAAGAGGCAATATAGAGGGCAGGGCTTGTATATTGATGAAATTTTGAAGTAAAGAGGTGACAAATGCATGAGAAAGATTTCAAAGGATGGCGTAATTTTGTGTACATTACAGGCAGAGACGTTTGAAAAATCTGTTGAGAAAATGGATACAAGTTCCGAAATTTTCATTAGACGTTTTATGAAGAGTAAGATAGCAAAAAGATTTGACAACGAATCCATTCTTGAAAGCAATATTCAGGCAAACGATATTTTAGAGTTGATAGACGAAGAGTACGGCATTTCAAATTATGGTTCGGTGAAATATACAAGAAATGAAATGTTTTGGATTGGCTACATTTATAGATACTTTGCATTTACTTACAATATGACATCTGCTCAGATATATAAAATAGTAAAACCCAAAGAATTGAGAGATTTATTTTTGCCTTATCATACGATGGATCCGGCACAGGCAATTGAGCGGATTTTAGAGGCAAAAGGAATGCTAACTGATGAGAAGCAAGAATTGGAACGTCAGTATGAGATATTTAAACGCATACGAAATAAACAGTGAGTTTTTTTGCAGGGGTGTTTATTGGACATCGGAGTGTGGTAGAGTTGAGAAACCGAAGGAAAAAATTGATGTGCTTTTCGAGAAAATAGAAAAGGAGTTGGCAGAATAATAAATAAAAAATTAAATATTTGGTGATGATGGATATAAAAATATTACAAAAAGTTACATATTTTTTGACATCATCTTTGAAGTGTGATAATATTGGCGTATAAAGCGCTGATGGGGATAGACAAATAGGAATGTATGAATCCCCAGAACACAGGAATGTGAGTTGGGGATTTTTTTGATAAGGGTAAGCAAAGGCAATAAAAAAAGACCCTAACGGTCTTTTTAAATCCACACAATGTGGGCAAAATGCAATTTCGGATAAATCCTTATTTGAACTCACCTTGTAAATTACAAGTCTATTGTAGTATTAGTTGTGAGTTTTGTCAACCAGTTTTTGAAAATTATAATTGAAATATAATTATAAAAATAAACAGAAAAGGAGAAATGCTATGAAGTATTATATTGGCCTTGATATGGGCACGTCGAGTTTGGGATGGGCGGTTACAGATGATAAGTACCGGCTTTTGAGAAAAAAAGGAAAAGACATGTGGGGTGTTCGCTTATTTGATGAGGCGGATACAGCTGCGGCAAGACGAACTAATCGGGTGGCGAAACGTCGCAGAAACAGGGAAAAAGCAAGAATTGGGTATTTGAAGGAGTTATTTGCAACAGAGATTGAAAAGATTGATTCCGGCTTTTATCAGAGGCTGGATGACAGCAAATTTTGGAAAGAGGATAAAACGGTACAACAAAAATTTGCTTTATTTGCGGATACAGGGTATACCGATGTTGATTATTACAAAGAGTATCCAACAATTTTTCATTTGAGAAAAAAATTACTTGAATCGACAGAACCGCAGGATGTAAGATTGGTATATTTAGCAATTTTAAATATATATAAACATAGAGGACACTTTTTGAATGCCAATTTAGATGAGAACGGGAATGATGATTTTGCGGATATCTATGCTAATTTTGTGAAAATGGCAAAGGATGTTGTTGATATTGACTTTTCACAGGATATTTCGGATAATTGGCTGCGCGAAACATTATCTTCTTCTGAGTTATCCAAGACTGGCAAGCATTCAGCAATTATTGAGCATTACGGAATTAAAAAGTCAGCAGAGAAGAAAAAAGTTGAAATGCTAAAACTTATCTGTGGATTAAAAGGGGTTCTTTCCAAAATCTTTGAGGATACAGAATGGGAAGACGAAGATAAAAAGTTTAGTATATCTTATCGAGATAGCAATTACGATGAAACAAGTCAAAAGGCAGAAGAATTATTAAGTGAAAGTGCTTATGAATTGTTTTGTACGATGAAACAAATGCATGATTGGAGTCTGCTTGCTAATATTATGAAAGGGGAAGATGGAGAGTATAAATATTTATCCTTAGCGAGAGTTGCAGCATATGAGAAGCATCAAAAAGATTTGAAAATCTTGAAAAAATTATATAAAGATAATGATTTGAAAAAATATAATGAGATGTTCCGCATTATGAACAAAAATAATTATAGTGGGTATGTAGGTTCTGTTAATTCAGATAAAGATAAAACAAGGCGAGGAGCTCAATGTAGCAGGGACGATTTATTTAAAAAAATTAAGGAAGATATCAAAGATTTTGCTGAAACTGCGAGAAAAATTATGTGTTAGAAGAAATTGGCAAAGAGAATTTCCTTCCAAAACAGCTTACAGCTTCCAATGGTGTGATTCCGAACCAGATACATAAAAAAGAATTGAAAAAGATTCTTGAAAATGCGGAAAATTATTTGCCATTTTTGAGGGAAAAAGATGAAAGCAATCTTACTGTTAGTGAGCGAATTGTTAAGATGTTTGAATTTCAGATTCCATATTATATTGGACCAATATCTCCAATTGTCAATGGAGATATGAAGTATAGCAAGAATGTATGGTCGGTTCGTAAAGAAGCTGGAAAAGTATATCCTTGGAACTTTGAGCAAAAAATAGATACGGAAGAGTCAGCTCAGAGATTTATCTCCAGAATGGTAAAGCACTGTACCTACATAGGAGGGGAAGAAGTTCTTCCGAAAAATTCACTTTTGTACGAGAAGTTTATGGTACTAAATGAATTAAACAATTTGCGGATTAACGGAGAAAGAATCTCAGTTAAATTAAAGCAGGACATATATGAGTATTTGTTGAAAAAGGAGAAAAAAATCACCAAATCAAAACTTATAGAATTTTTACAGACACATGGAGAAGTGGAGCCTCAGGATACACCGGAAATTTCTGGTATAGATGATGGGTTCACAAATAAAAGAGCAAATTACTGTAAATTCTGTAGGCTTTTTGGAGTGGATACGCTGACTTATGAACAAGAAAAAATAGCAGAGCAGATTATTTTTTGGTCGACGGTATACGGTGATACAAAGAAGTTTGTGAAGAAAAAAATACAGGATAATTACGGCGATGTGTTAAGCGATAAACAGATTGCGCAGGCTGCAGGATACAAATTTAAGGATTGGGGACGTCTTTCAAAGGAACTACTGAAAGTTGAAGGGATAGATAAGAGCACAGGGGAGGAGTCTACGGTCATTCAGAAAATGTGGAGTGATAATTATAATTTAATGGAACTTATTGAGAGTGATAATTTTACTTATAAGCAGAATATTGAGGAAAGAGCAAAA
>ENA-OPSW01001231-OPSW01001231.1-human-gut-metagenome-genome-assembly--contig:-NODE-1231-length-15706-cov-4.265478_pt1 | contig 15706 bp, 13 predicted proteins | sample MGYA00241463_ERZ501918 | MGnify/ENA primary metagenome ERZ501918 (study PRJEB25962, sample SAMEA2042443) | human gut metagenome | biome: human gut; feature: human-associated habitat; material: faeces... | reverse complement strand
AAAAACTTTTATTAAAACGAAATCACAGATTAACAAACATCCGTAAAAATTATTTGAAGAAGGAATGAAACATAGAGGTTTATGACTTTTTATAAGTTTTCAGTAACGGAATGGATTATGTTTAGAGAAATTGGGGATGAGCGGGCTTTCGATGGGATTTTAAATCAGATTATAGAGAACATTCAGAATGGCAGTCTCAAAGCGGGAGCTGCCCTTCCGGCGGAGCGGACAATGGCGGAGACCATGGGAGTGTCCAGACCGGCAGTCAGAGAAGTTTTGAGAGCACTGGAACTGCTGGGAATAGTTAAGCCAGTGCCGGGAGGCGGGAATTATATTACAGAGGATCTGGATACCTGGCTAATCGGCCCCTTATCCATACTTTTTAAATTAAATAATGGATATCTGCGCCAGAATCAGCAGTTTCGTGCGGCACTGGAAAGAGAATCAGCAATTCTTGCAGCGAGGAAGTGCACACCGCTGAACGCAGCAGAATTATGGATGATTCTTGCACGGCTGGACGCCGCAGAAGATGAAAAGATACGGGGTAAACTGGATCGCGAACTTCACCAGAAGATTGCAAAGATCGCAGATAACCCGATGATTTACAGTGTCCTTGCGGCAGCGGATCAGCTTACGGAGAATATTGTTTCCGGGACGAGAGACTACATTATGAAAAAGAATAATTCTGCCAGAGAGGTTGATGACCAGCATCATCGGCTTGTTGAGGCAATCATCAACGGAGATGCAGAACAGGCGGAACGATGTATGTCCGAACATATGGATACGATTGAACGTTATATGGAAGAAATGCAAAAAAAATCCTGAGAAATTTTGGGCATTTTTACAGGATAAATTGATATGACCTCTATTGTATTTTGGTAATACCAGCGGTATAATTAAAATGTAAATTGGTAATGCCAATAAATAAAACAGGCAATACCAGAAAGAGAGGCGAAACAATGGGATATGTGAAATGGTCATATGAGACACTGAATCATTTTTGCGGAGACGTATTCAAGGCGTTTGGTTTTACAGAGGAAGAAAGCAATCAGATCAAGGATGTACTTCTTACGGCTGACCTTTATGGAATTGAAAGTCATGGTATGCAGAGAATGGTGCGTTATCATAAGGGAATCGAAAAGGGAACGATCCATCCGCAGGCAAAGCCTGAAATTGTATTTGAAACACCGATATCTGCAGTGATTGATGGTCATAATGGAATGGGACAGCTTATTTCCGTTTATGCAATGAAAAAAGCAATCGAAAAAGCCAAAAAAACCGGAGTTGGAATTGTAACTGTCCGTGAGTCCAATCATTTCGGTATCGCCGGATATTATGCAAAGATGGCGTGCGATGAGGGACTTCTGGGAATGGCCTGTACAAATTCAGAGGCTATTATGGTTCCTACGTTTGGCAAAAAAGCCATGCTTGGATCAAACCCAATCGCAGTAGCTATGCCGGCAGACCCGTATCCGTTTTTCTTTGACTGTTCTACTACAGTAGTTACAAGAGGAAAACTAGAAATGTACAACAAAATGGAGAAACCGCTTCCTAATGGATGGGCGTTGGACAAAGATGGTCATGCAAGTACAGATGCACCGGATGTCCTTTCCAATATTGTTGCAAAGAAGGGCGGTGGAATCATGCCTCTTGGTGGAAATGAAGAGGTTACAGGAAGCCACAAGGGATATGGATATGGTATGTTATGTGAACTGTTCAGTTCCATTCTTTCCATGGGTGTTACTTCGGATCATTGCTGCACATTCCCGGATAAAACTGGAATCTGTCATGGATTCATGGCAATCGATCCGGCTGCATTTGGTGATCCTCAGGCAATCCGCAGACACTTTTCAGAATACCTGGAAGCTTTGAGAGAAAGTCCGAAGGCAGAAGGCAAAGAACGTATTTATACACATGGTGAAAAAGAAGTTTTGGCAGAAAAAGAAAGAAGAGAGCATGGATTACCTGTAAACGATAATACGATGGTCGAACTTGCTAATCTGTGTGGATATCTCAAACTTGACTTTGATAAATATTTTGACGGATATGAGCTTCCAAAAGATAGCAAATTCTTTACAGGAAATTATTAATAGATTAGAAGGCAACTGTTCACAGTAACAATAGAGGCAGCCGAATCATACGGTTTCACATAATTTAAGATACCAGGGAGGACAATAGAAATGGATTATGCAAAAGAATCTTTAAGACTGCATGGAGAATGGAAAGGTAAGATTGAAGTTGTAACAAGAGTACCTGTAGAAAATAAGGATGATCTGTCACTTGCTTATACACCTGGAGTTGCACAGCCTTGTCTGGAAATCCAGAAGGATGTAAACAAATCTTACGAACTCACAAGAAGATGGAACATGTGTCTGGTAGTTACAGACGGTTCTGCTGTTCTTGGACTTGGAAACATTGGACCAGAAGCCGGAATGCCGGTTATGGAAGGTAAATGTGTCCTTTTCAAGGCATTTGGTGATGTAGATGCATTTCCACTCTGCATTAAAAGCAACGATGTGGACGAAATTGTAAATACAATCTATATGATCTCCGGTTCCTTTGGTGGAGTAAACCTGGAAGATATTTCCGCACCGAGATGTTTCGAAATTGAAAAGAAACTGAAAGAAAAATGTGATATTCCGATCTTCCATGATGACCAGCATGGTACTGCGATCATCACACTGGCAGGTCTTACCAATGCACTTAAAGTTGTTGGCAAGAAGAAAGAGGATGTCCATGTTGTAATGAACGGAGCAGGAGCAGCAGCAATCTCTATCGCTCGTCTGCTTCTCACAGCCGGATTTAAGAACATCACACTCTGTGACAGAAAGGGTGCGATCTATGAGGGACGTCCGGAAGGAATGAATCCAGTCAAAGATGAAATGAGCAAGGTGACCAATCTGGATAAGAAAGCAGGTTCTCTGGCAGATATGCTGGTCGGCGCAGATGTATTTATCGGTGTTTCCGCACCTGGTGCCGTTACAACAGAGATGGTTAAGACCATGAATAAGGATGCAATTGTTTTTGCATGTGCAAACCCGACTCCGGAGATTTTCCCGGATGACGCAAAGGCTGGCGGAGCAAAAGTTGTTTCCACAGGAAGAAGTGATTTCCCGAACCAGATCAACAACGTACTTGCTTTTCCAGGAATCTTTCGTGGCGCATTTGATGTGAGGGCAAAAGAGATCAATGATGAAATGAAGCTGGCAGCGTCTGAAGCACTTGCAAATCTGATCGCAGATGAGGAACTTTCTCCGGAATATATCATTCCGAAGGCATTCGATAAGAGAGTAGGACCGGCGGTAGCCAAAGCAGTTGCGGAGGCAGCAAAGAGAACCGGCGTAGCCCGTATTTAAAAAATACAATTTAATAAGATAGACAATTCTCCCCGGCATAACTTATTATAGGGATAGCAAGGACGTGTGACAACAATAGACTTTACTTCAAGGAAACGTCCGCAGTATGCCGGGGATTTTCTTATAATTTTTTACGAATGAGTAGAGATTTATAGCTGGAAATAAGAAACCAACTATGGAAGGGAGAGCTGTGGTATAAACAGCTTCCGTCACAGACAGCGTAGGAGACCTGCAAGTAGCTGGACAAAGCATGCTATAATTAAAAATAACAGACATCAGAAAAGAAGGGACAAAATATGCAAATCAGTTTATTACTAATGGAAGAGATTGCAAAGCTTTTTGCGATCATGCTTATGGGATATGCGGTTGTAAAAGCTGGACTTATGAAGTCGTCGGAGAGTAAAAGCATATCTGTAGTCATGGTTTATCTGGTTATTCCATGCGTGATTATCGACGCATTTCAGGTGGACTATACAGCAGATGTAAAAAAAGGACTGCTCCTGGCATGTGCAGCAGCAGTTCTGGTACATGTTTTATTTCTGATACTTACCACAATATTAAAACAAGTATTACAGCTGGATACGATTGAGCGTGCAACTGTTATTTATTCAAATGCCGGGATACTGGTAATTCCGCTGGTACAGGATTTGCTTGGACAGGAGTACGTTATTTATTCCAGTGCTTATATTGCGGTACAGCTGATTCTGATCTGGACACACTGCAAAAATATGCTTTGCGAAGAAGATAGATTAGAGTGGAAAAAAGTATTTCTGAACGTAAATATTATTTCAATCATAGTAGGAGTGATATTGTTTATCTGCAGAATCCAGATGCCTTCGGGAGTGCAGGATGTCATGGATATGATGAATAATATGATTGGTCCGATCGGTATGCTGCTTGCCGGAATGGTTATTGCGGATGTACCTCTTAAGATTGTATTTACTAAAAAAAGAAACTATCTTTCAACAGTATTGCGATTGATTGTTTATCCAATATTTGTACTGATTCTAATGAAACTGATTCATACATTTGCAGGAATAAATGATTCCAAACAGATTCTCCTGACTGTATATATTGCATCCATAACACCTGCTTGTGCAACTGTGACATCCATGGCGCAACTATATGATAAAGATGCGGCATATGCGAGCTCATTGTATGTACTTACGACACTGCTGTCAATTGTGACCATGCCAGTGATGGTGGGAATGTATGAGATGTTTGTGTGAGAGAATAGAAAGATTGAAGAAATGACACTGACTTCGGTTGGTGTCTTTTATTTTCATGGTCCAGTCATGTCCAGACTGATCGAATACTTTGTGAAGATCACGTTCCAGATGTTAAAGGCATTCTACATTGCAGAATACAAATCCATCATGATAATTGATAGACGAGAAAAAAGATATGGATCCGAGTATGCATGTTCATGCTGCCATTTCTGATTGTATATTTGGGGATAAAAGATGGACTGAGCCTAAAAAGCACATTATTTTATTTCCGAACAATATTGGACAAGTAATTATGAATTAGTGAAAGAAATGATGTCACAAGCGGAAATCCAATAAATGTCGTGTCAAGTCTATAGTATCTGACACAATAGGTTATAAAAAATCTGTAATAATGAGATAATTACAATCAATAACGCCGATACGGGATTATAATAAATCCTACTCGGCGTTATTGATTTTTGCATAGCATTCTTTGCTCTATAAGAAGTTCACGAAATTTACCACATCGAGTTGGATTTGTTGACAATCATAATGGCCTGGAATATACTTGGTTTATCAAGCGCGGCTCGAAAAAATCTTTATTGTCAGAAAAAAGTCAATTCAAAAGGGGAACTGGAGATTATTGACAGTTAAATATAACATATAAAATCATATAAGTAGATGTTGAGCTCAAGAAGCTAAAACTTTCATAAAGAGGTGTCAGAATGGATAAAAAAACAACGTTGGAAATGATTGCAGCAATTTCAAATGCAAACGGTACATCAGGCTTCGAAGATGAAGTGGTTGCTGCAATTCGTCCTTATGCAGAAGGACTCGGAGAAATTACAGAAGATCGCATGCGCAACCTGTATATCCGCCGTAAAGAAAATAACGGCAAACGTCCGGTTGTTCAGCTTGACGCACATAGTGATGAGGTTGGTTTTATGGTGCAGGCTATCTGCCCGAACGGAACTCTCCGCATCATTCAGATCGGAGGTTGGGTTAACCACAATATTCCGGCTCATAAAGTCTTGGTTCGCAACCGGTTCGGAGAATATATTCCGGGACTTACTGCCAGCAAGCCTCCGCATTTCATGACAGAGCAGGAGCGTAAAGCTCCTCTGGATATGAAAGATATCACGGTTGATGTTGGCGCTGTTTCTAAAGAAGAGGCGGTTGAAAAGTTCGGCATTCGTATCGGTGAACCGGTAGTGCCGGATGTGACATTTACATATTCAGAAACCACCGATCTGATGGTGGGCAAGAGCTTTGACTGCCGTCTGGGATGTGCGGCAATTCTTAAGACCATGCATACCCTGGCTGGTCAGGAGCTGAATGTGGATATTGTTGGCGCTTGTGCAGCACAGGAAGAAGTTGGTGTACGCGGTGCCACTGTGACAGCACAGGTAATTAAGCCGGATATCGCAATTGTTTTTGAAGGCTGCCCGGCAGATGATACCTGCGTTGAGTCGTATATGGTTCAGACAGCTATCAAGCGAGGACCGATGCTGCGTCACATTGATGCCCGTATGATCACCAATCCGCACTACCAGAGATATGCGCTTGATTTAGCAGAAAAACTTGGCATCCCGGTTCAGGATTCAGTTCGCAGTTCCGGTTCAACCAATGGTGCGGCTATACATCTGACTGAAAAAGCAGTTCCGGTCATCGTTATCGGTGTTCCGGTTCGCTATGCGCACACACATTACGGAATTTCAGCTTATGCTGATTTTGATAATGCGGTTAAGCTGGCATGTGAAATTCTTAAAAGACTTGACGAAGAGCAGATTATGAGTTTTTAAATACAATACATTAAAAAAATTCTGGATTTTATGCAGGAGCTGAGATAAGCAGAAACTGCATAAAATCCATTTTTTATCTTCGTTGAAAAGATTTCGGGTGAGATAACACCTATCGGTGGTCTGCCCCAAATGTGCTCAACCTTTGTCAGCCTCATTTAGCATACATCTTCAGTAAATGAATTATTTCTGGTCCAGTACGGACTGAATCTGCTTCATCAGCTGATCGTAGTTTGACTGATCGTCAATGCCACCCATGAAAGGTTCGCCAATGATATTTCCGTCTTTATCTACGAGAACTGTTGTCGGGAATGCCATAATGTTTCCTGCATATTTTCCAACTGTTGAATTAGAATCGAAAGTCAGGTTCTTGTAGGAAGCGCCTTGAGCTTTCAGGATTTCTTTTGCCTCTTTAATTCCGGCTTCATTGTTGTCTAAAGTATCCGTGTTGATACCAACAACTTCGCCACCCATTTCTTTGAGTTTCTCATTTAATTCATTCAGCTTAGAGAGCTCTCCGACACATGGCTTGCATCCGCTGAACCAGAAGTTTACAACTGTAACTTTGTTTTTAGCGAAAAGACTGTCATCTACATCGTTTCCATCCAGATCTTTTCCTTTGAAACCTTTGAATACAGCTGTGGATTCGTCTGATTTGGAGGAAGAGCTGTCAGAGGAATCGGATGCAGCAATCTCTTTCTCAAGCTTGGCAATTTCTTCTTCAATTCCGCGGATTGTCTCGATGTCTTTGCACAGAGTTTCATATTCTTCTTCAGAGAAAGAATCTTTGTTAGATTCCACTGTGTTTGCGAGGGAATCAGCATAGTTTTCGCTCATGGCATCACCGGCAGCGTTCTTGTTCATAAGACCAAAGGCTTTGTCCCATGCATCTTTGTGATCAGCAAAAAGCTGGTTTTCCTGCTGGTAAAGGTCATCCCGTTTTTTGTTCAGCTCGTCTGCGCTGCCCATTTCTGTTGTGGAAGAAGATTCCTGTTTTGTGTTTGTATTGTCTGTTGAGGAGGAATTTCCGCAGCCTGTAAACGCAAAAAGTACAGAAATGGCAAGGGATGCAGCAATTACCTTTTTTAATTTCATTGAGTTTGTTCTAAGTGTTTTGTTTTTCATGATTTTAAATCTCCTTTAAATTACGTTTTATTAGTTTTTATTTTCAGCCTGTTTCTTAGTTGAAAATCCGTAATGATAGCAGATTGCATCAGTCGGACAGGCTTTCATACATTCTCCGCATCGGATACACTCCGGATGGTTTGGTGTGTCTACTACATTGATATCCATCTTACAGACACGACTACATTTCTGGCAGCCAACACATTTCTCATGATCAACCTGAATCTTAAGAAAAGATACCTTGTTAAACAGTGAGTAAATAGCACCCAGCGGGCAGATCCATTTACAAAATGGACGGTAAAACAAGATGCTCAGGATGATAAAAAGCGCAAGGATTGTGAACTTAAATGTAAATAAATGTCCGAGTGCGGCACGGATTCCTGAGTTGGCAAGTGCCAGCGGAATTGCGCCTTCAAGTACGCCCTGTGGGCAAATGTATTTGCAGAAGAAAGGATCTCCCATACCAAGTGAATTGGTTACAAATGCCGGAAGTAGTATAACAAAGACGACCAGAATCACATATTTCAGATACCGCAGAGGCTTCAGTTTTGCGGTGGAAAGTTTCTTGCCCGGAATCTTATGCAGCAGATCCTGGAACCATCCAAACGGACAGAGGAATCCACAGATAAACCGTCCTAACAGAACACCTAACAGGATGAAAAATCCGGTGATGTAGTAGGTGAATTTGAATTTTGAAGAACCGACCACGGCTTGAAAAGCTCCAATCGGACAGGCACCTGTGGCGGCAGGACAAGAGTAACAGTTTAGTCCTGGGACGCACATCGTTTTTACATTTCCCTGATAAATTTTCCCTTTAAACAGATTCGGGATGTGAATGTTGGTCAGCAGTGTAGCAGCTGCCTGAATCCATCCGCGGAAGCGGGCCAGAAAGTTTTTGTTTGATTTCATTTTCTTATCCAATTCCAACACACTCCATACATAATTTTATTGCCTTACTAAGTACAACCGCTGCTTCTCCGCGGAAGATCCCGACAAGGAAAAACACCAGACCGGCTGCAAGTAAAAGAATCTGTGTTGCTTTTTCAGATTTCATTAAAATACTCCTTTCAATGTTCAAAGTCTATTTATTGTTACTGTTCACTCCCGTGTCAATCACTCCGCTGATTGACACGGAGGATGCATGTTTTGGCTTGAATGCATCTCGCCCTATCGCCAAAGGCGATTTAAAATGGCGAGATGCGTTGCTGGTCGCACATCGTGTGAACAGTAACCGTTTATTGACCTTTCGATGTTTGCATTATACAATAGAGGGTGTAAAATTCCTGTTAAGAAAATGGAGAAAAATAAATTGAGATTATTAGTTGTTGAAGATGAGAAGAAATTATGTGATATGATTGCGAAAAGTCTGCACCAGGCAGGATATGAGGTAGACACGTGTAATGACGGAGAGGAAGCACTGGATATGATCTATGCGGAAATGTATGATTTGATCGTGCTTGATCTTAACCTTCCGGGGATGGATGGGATGGATATTCTCCGGGAACTTCGAAAGGAAAACGAAGAGACAAAGGTATTGATTCTGTCTGCGAGAAGTCAGATCGCTGATAAGGTTGACGGTCTTGATGCGGGGGCAAATGATTATATGGAAAAACCCTTTCATCTGCAAGAGCTGGAAGCCCGTGTGCGAAGTCTGACAAGAAGAAAGTTTGTACAAAAAAATGTCTGTCTGGAATGTGGCAGTCTTCGTTTTGATACAAGAGAAAGGACTGCATATGCAAAAGACAAGCCGGTTGCATTGACAAGAAAAGAGAATGGAATTCTAGAGTATCTTCTTTTGAATCAGGGAAGACCGGTCAGTCAGGAAGAACTGATCGAGCATGTCTGGGATTCTTCTGTGGATAGTTTCAGCGGCTCGATCCGAGTGCATATGTCTTCTCTGAGAAAGAAACTGAAAGCCGGGCTTGGTTATGATCCGATCGTGAATAAGATCGGTGAGGGGTATAAGATAGGAGGTGGTAAAGCATGAAAAAAATATCACTCCAGTGGAGACTGACGATTCTTACGACCGTGCTGATCACAGTATTGTGTGGATGCCTTACATTTTTCCTATATAAGAACGGAGTCTATTATATTGACACGCTTCAGGAGACTGTTACGGATCAAAGTGCCGCACCGGAGGCAGTGTATATTGATATTCCGGATAATGAATGGGATGATTTTGCAGCGCAGTTTGCTACGAAGGTTTATAATTCGAAATCAGATTATAGAAACAGAAGTCTTCTGATTACTGTTGTCGTGGCACTGATTGGTGGCGCAGTTACATTTTTTGTCAGCGGCAGGGCATTAAAACCACTCAAAGAATTTTCAGAGACAGTAGAAAAGGTTCAGGCACAGAATCTGGCGGATTATACGATTGAAGAGAATAGAATCGCAGAATTAGACCGACTTCGTACTTCTTATAACAAGATGCTTTTGCGACTTTCGGAATCATTTGAGACACAGCGTCAGTTTACAGGAAATGCAGCACATGAGTTACGTACTCCACTGGCTTTAATCCAGGCACAACTGGATCTATACCATACAACAGAACATCCGGAGAGTACCGCAGTGGCAGAAGAGACAATTCAGATGGTAACGGAGCAGAATGAACGTCTTAGCAAGTTGGTCCGAACGCTTTTGGATATGAGCGAATTACAGACCGTATCGCGAAATGACAGAATTGAGCTCCATAGTCTGATCGAGGAAGTGCTGACAGATCTGGAACCTCTGGCACAGGAAAAAAAGGTTGAACTGATACAGAGGTCACAGGGAGCAGGAGCAAAGGCATATGAAGAATTATTTTTGACAGGAAGTGATATTCTGATTTACAGAATGCTATATAATCTTGTTGAAAATGCAATTAAATATAATCGGGAAGATGGAACCGTTACGGTATCAGCAATAAGGAAGAAGAACGAAGTTGTTCTGACGGTTTCGGATACAGGAAATGGAATTGACGAAGCATTCAGGGAGCAAATCTTCGAACCGTTCTTCCGGGTAGATAAGTCAAGAAGCCGGGAACTCGGAGGTGTGGGGCTTGGCCTTGCGATGGTGCGGGAAGTTGTGCGGGTTCATGACGGAACGATTGAAGTTTATACAAATAAGCATAGCGGGACGACATTTGAAGTGAAAATGGGTATAGGGGCAGACTTTGAAAAAGCAGTATAATCGGAAAACAATTCGCAAATCGATCATACTGATGTTTATCGCTTCCACCTGCCAGAACATGGAGAATCCGTCTTACAATTCACTTACCGTATCAAAAATAAACCAAGGATTATTATTTTTGATACGGTTTAAATTATTTCAGACAGACATCCATAAAATCCTGCACTACCGCCGTCGGCTTCCGCCCCTTCTGCCAGATCAGAAGGATCTTCGTCACCAGATCCGGTTCATCAAGCACCTGACAAGCCAGCCCTTCGCAAAGCGGCTCCATGGACTGCGGGAAGATCGCCGTGGCAAGCCCTTCCTTCACCCAGAGGGTAGCGCCCCTGGCATCATCACACAGGCAGAACACCTCCGGAACCAGATTCTGCGCGTGAAATGCATCCATAATCAGCTTTTCATAGCGCCGGTAGAGAATTAACGGTCTGTGGACTAAATCTTCAAGAATGAGCGATTTTCTCCTTTCTGAAGGCATCTCCGGATTGGAGACAGCGATCATCGGCTCCGAATGCAGAACTGCGGACTCCACATCATCCAGCCGGAGCGGCGTGCGGACAACCGAAATATCGATGATCCCTTCCTGAAGATAATCATATAACGTATACGTGATCCCGTCGTGAACCTCAAAATTCACGTCGGGATTTTTCTTTGAAAATTCTGCGATAAACGGCATGACTGTGCCGACCGTCGTCGGCGTGATCCCGATTCTCAGAACCCTTTTTTTACCCGTTTGGGACACCTCAAGCTCTGTCGATCTGGCATAATCCAGAAGGCTCGCCGCACGGTCATACAAAAGCTTACCTGCCGCCGTCAGGATCACCCCTTTATGGGTACGCTCAAACAGCTGCACGTTCAGTTCATTTTCCAACTGCCTGATCTGATAGCTGAGGGGCGGCTGTGACATATTGAGCTTTCTCGCCGCTTCATTGATGCTTCCCGTATTCGCGATTTCCCGGAAATATTCCAGCTGTCTGAGTTCCATTTTCTTTTTTCCCTCCGTTTAGTTATATGATGATACCAGGGTCAAAAGGTCAGAAAGCCGATGCAAGCTTGCTTGCAAGAGGATTTTTGACCTCTTGACCCGCCAAAAACATGAGTAAGTAGCCATTTTTCAAAGAAAAATGAGCGGATTACGAATGTTTTTGAGGATTGCGAGAGTGCAAAGCACATAGCAATCTGGTATCAAATAGGTCAAAATACCTTTTGCCACTCACATTGTTATACTTTTTTTATATTAAGCTGTCATAAAAACAATATTATTCATATTGATGGTAGCGCATTATAATGAGTAGGTCAAGAAAAAACTAAGAAGTAAAGAACAGGAGTGAGTGTGTTTGAAGAAACTTTGGGTTTATCTGAAAGAATACAAGACAGAAAGTATTCTTGCACCATTATTCAAACTGCTGGAAGTCGTATTTGATCTTTTGGTTCCGGTGGTTGTCGCCAAGATCATTGATATTGGTATTGCAAACAATGACCACGGCTACATCGTAAAGATGTTCCTGGTGCTGATCCTCATGGCTGCAGTCGGTCTTAGCTGCAGTTTTACCGCACAGTATTTTGCTGCAAGAGCGAGTGTCGGCTGTGCAACCAATTTAAGACAGGCCGTATTTGACCACATTCAGGGCTTTTCATTTACCGAACTTGATACGATCGGTACGGACACCCTGATCACACGGATGACCGATGATATCAACCAGGTCCAGAACGGCATCAACATGGGACTTCGTCTTCTTCTGAGAAGTCCGTTTATCGTAATCGGTTCGATGATCATGGCATTTACGATCAACTTTAAATGTGCGCTGGTATTCGTTGTGGCGATCCCTCTTTTATTTGTCGGCGTCATTTTCATTATGCTGGTCAGCATCCCGCTTTTCAAAAAAGTGCAGGCTGCCCTGGACCGTGTCACAGGACTTACCCGTGAGAATCTGACAGGTGTCCGCGTGATCCGCGCATTTTGCCGCGAAGAAGAGTCGGTAAATGAATTTGAAAAGAGCAACACCGAACTGACCAGGTTAAATGAATTTGTCGGAAGAATTTCCGCCCTGTTAAATCCATTTACCTACGTGTTGATCAACATTGCAACTGTCATCCTGATTGCAAGAGCAGGACTCCAGGTCAATCTCGGAACCATGCATCAGGGACAGGTTGTCGCGCTTTACAACTACATGGCACAGATGATCGTCGAACTGATCAAGCTGGCTTCCCTGATCATTACACTGAACAAGGCGATGGCATGTGCAGACCGTGTAGCCGGTGTCCTGGATATCAGGACTACCATGCATTATCCGGAAACTCCTTCTGCAAAGGCAAATCCTTCTGCAAATGAAGTTGAATTCGACAAGGTATCCTTCACCTATGCAGGTGCCGGTGCATCAAGCCTTTCTGATATCAGTTTCTCTGTAAAAAAAGGGCAGACAGTCGGTATCATCGGTGGTACCGGATGCGGAAAATCCACTCTGGTCAGCCTGATCTCCCGTTTCTATGATGTAACCTGCGGAACCGTTAAACTGAATGGACGCAATGTAAAAGAGCTTACCAATCAGGAAATCCACGACAAGGTCGGAATCGTACAGCAGCGCTCCGTCCTTTTCAAAGGCAGCATCCGCGATAACATGAAATGGGGCAATGAAAATGCATCTGACTCCGAGATCTGGGATGCACTGAAAGTTGCACAGGCAAAAGAAGTCGTAGAAGGAAAAGACGGACAGCTTGATTTCATGCTCGAGCAGAACGGAAAGAACCTTTCCGGTGGACAGCGTCAGCGTCTTACCATTGCCCGCGCTCTTGTGAAAAAGCCGGAAATCCTGATCCTCGACGACAACTTAAGCGCACTTGATTTTGCAACTGACGCAGCACTTCGGAAAGCCCTCGCAGGACTGGAAGGAGAGACAACAACCTTCCTGGTATCCCAGAGGGTTGCAGGCATCCGCCAGGCAGACAAGATTTTAGTATTAGATAATGGAGAACTCGCCGGATCCGGTACACATGATGAACTTATGAAATCCTGCGAAGTTTATCGTGAGATCTATTTCTCACAGTTCCCGGAAGACCGTGCAAAATATGAAAGAGGGGAGATGTAGGTATGAAAAAAGACAGTGTAATGAAAAAGCTTTTTAAATATATCGGAAAATACTGGATCCTCCTGATCCTCAGCATCATCCTTGCCGGAATATCAGTGGTTCTTCAGCTTTATGTGCCGGTTCTCTTCGGTAATGCGATCGATGAGATCGTAGCAGCGCACAATGTAGACTTTACCCAGATGTGGCTCTATCTGAAGCAGATTCTTCTGTTCGTAGTGATCGCTGCAGCCGCAATCTGGATCATGAACCTTGTCAATAACCGCATGACCTATCATATTGTACAGGATATCCGATCCCAGGCAATCCGCCACATCCAGAAGCTTCCGCTTTCTTATCTGGACCAGCACAGCACCGGCGATATTGTGAGCCGTATCATTGCCGATACCGATATCCTTTCTGACGGATTACTGCTCGGATTTACCCAGTTATTTTCCGGCGTTGTGACCGTTGTTGTAACCTTGATCTTCATGTTTTCCAAGAACGTGTGGATCACTTTGATGGTCATCCTTCTGACACCACTCAGCTTCCTGGTGGCAAAATTTATTTCCTCACGCTCTTTTACCATGTTTAAAAAGCAGAGTGAAACCCGTGGAAAACAGACTGCTCTGATCGAGGAAATGATCGGAAATCAGAAGGTTGTCAAGGCATTCGGATATGAGGACAAGGCTTCAAAGCGTTTTGATGAGATCAATAAAGAACTCAAAGAATACAGCCAGAAAGCCGTATTTTACAGCAGCCTTACCAATCCGTCCACCCGTTTCGTAAACAACATTATTTACGCTGCCGTAGCGCTTGCAGGTGCATTCCTGATCCCGCTTGGAGCCCTGACTGTCGGCGGTCTTTCCGTACTGCTTTCTTACGCGAACCAGTACATGAAGCCATTCAACGACATTACATCCGTAATCACGGAAATGCAGAACGCCCTTGCATGTGCGACACGTATCTTTGACCTCTTAGAAGAACCGGAAGAAGTAAACGATTCTTCTGAAGTACTTGAAAAGGTGGATGGAAATGTGGATATCGACCACGTAGATTTCAGCTATGACAAGAGTAAATCTCTGATTGAAGACTTTAACCTTCAGGTTGAACCTGGTATGCGTATTGCGATCGTAGGTCCTACCGGATGCGGAAAAACAACATTTATCAACCTCCTGATGCGCTTCTATGACGTGAATTCCGGAAAAATCTGTATCGACGGTAAACCGATCGATGAGATTTCCCGACATTCACTCAGAAAGAGCTTCGGTATGGTGCTTCAGGATACCTGGATCAAATCCGGTACTGTCCGTGAAAATATCAGCTTCGGAAAACCGGATGCCACGGATGAAGAAATCATCCAGGCAGCAAAAGAAGCAAAAAGCTGGGATTTCATCCGCAGACTTCCGCAGGGACTTGATACCGTCCTGCATGAGGACAGCATCAGTCAGGGACAGAAACAGCTCCTGTGTATCACAAGAGTTATGCTCTGTCTGCCGCCAATGCTGATCCTGGACGAAGCGACTTCAAGTATCGATACCCGTACCGAACTGCAGGTACAGGAAGCATTTGATAACCTGATGAAAGGTCGTACAAGCTTTGTCGTTGCACACCGTCTGTCTACGATCCGCAACGCTTCCCTGATCCTCGTCATGAAAGACGGTAAGATCATTGAGCAGGGAACCCATGAAGAACTGCTGAAAGAAGGCGGCTTCTACAGTCATCTGTATAACAGCCAGTTCCAGGCAGTGTCATAAAAGGATAACGGTGCTAGAGCGGATTCGTCGGAAACATCCAAAACAGTTAAGGATGGATTCATGGAAGCACCAGATGGTGAGATTCCATTTGATTAATTCAGAATAAATGGTTGGAGAGGCTGCCCTTTGCCGGGGCATCCTCTTTTCCATTTTACAGAAGAAATCAAAAATTACAGGTATTCAACCTAACGAAATCGTGATATAATGAGTGCAAGAGAGCCAACATGCTTGCAT
>ENA-OPSW01001229-OPSW01001229.1-human-gut-metagenome-genome-assembly--contig:-NODE-1229-length-15726-cov-2.492311_pt1 | contig 15726 bp, 17 predicted proteins | sample MGYA00241463_ERZ501918 | MGnify/ENA primary metagenome ERZ501918 (study PRJEB25962, sample SAMEA2042443) | human gut metagenome | biome: human gut; feature: human-associated habitat; material: faeces... | reverse complement strand
TTCAAAATCAACCGGATTGGTGATGTCGATGAGTACCTTATCCTTCATCTTCGGACCCCATTTTCTGAGAATCCCGTCCACTGCCGTGTATGGAACAGCCAGAACGATGATATCGCCCAGTTCACCGATAAACTCGCGGCCTGCATACTCTACTTCATTGCCGCATGCATCGAAATTGTCTCCGATTGCCTTGCCCATGTTGCCTTTGCCAAAAATTGTGATTTTCATGATGTTCTCCTTTTCTTGATCAATGAATACATAAGAAATGATTCTAAAGACTGGAAACCAGCCGGAAATAGAAAAGGTGCCAGAGAGACGAAGCAGGAGCCTTCCCTTTCTGATGCTGTAACATCTCTTGTTACATTTATCATAGCACAGCCCTATTTCCGAGTCAACGATCCTGCCTTAGAATATTTTTATATCTGTCGAAATGCATTTTTATTTTTAGATACTGATTTTAAAAAATAAAGATGGCCTTGTTCAGCCATCCTTATTTCCTTATTTTACTGTCTTACTTTCCAAGTACGCTGATCCTCTGATGGATGTGGCTGCCGCTGACAGCTTCATCGACCATGGCGAGCGTATAGTCTGCATAGGAGATCTTGCTTTCGCCCTTTTCGTTGGTGGTGAATTCTTCGCCGGCAAGGATGTATTTCCCCGTTCTTTCTCCGTCAGCGATGAATTCAGCAGCCGGGCTGACATATGTCCATCTGACATCGTCACGTTTTCTCAAAGCATTGAGAGAATTCTTCATACCGACTGCAGTTGGAAGATACGCTTCTGAGAAATCCGGGAGATCGGAAATCATGGTCTTGTGATCTTTATCGACATAGAGACTGCCTGCCCCGCCGACGACCAGAAGTCTTGTCTTGCTGCCGGAAAGGATATCAGAAAGATGGCCGAGCGTCGCGCTGTGCTGATCCATCTTATTCGGATCCCAGATGCCGAAAGCATCGATGACGACATCAAAACCTGCCAGATCTTCTTTTGTGAGATCCATGATATCCTTCTTCAAAGTATGCAGAGCTTCTGTCTTGTTCTCTCCGCGTACGACTGCGGTAACGTCAAGTCCGCGTGCGACAGCTTCCTTCACAATAAGACGACCGCTTTTACCATTTGCTGCAACAACTGCTAATTTCATTTTGAGTTTCTCCTTGAATGTTTGAAATATTTGATGTAACTATCTTTGTTACATTAAATATACCACCATTTAGCTGTAACGTCAATAGTTACATCAAAAATATTTTGAAAATTTTCAAAATAGAGGGAGGAAGATTTGAAACAGCTTCTCTTTGCCAGGCTGCTGCGGGCGGCCGGTTCGATTTGGGAATCCCGGCATAAAAAAAAGAACGTGAAAATGACGGATCATTTTCACGGTTCTTTCTTTGCGGATTATTCCATGTCTTCCGGAAGTTCTGCGTTGGTGTACACTTCCTGTACATCATCGAGTTCTTCCAGTTCGCCGGTGAGGCGGGCCATTGTCTGGGCTGCATCGCCTTCCAGCTTGACGTAGTTGTCCGGAACCATAGCGACTTCGGATGCTTCTGCCGCAATGCCTTCTTTTTCAAGAGCATCGGATACGGTCAGGAAGTCTTCCGGAGCGGTTGTGATTTCGTAAGAGTCTTCATTGACTGCTACGTCTTCAGCGCCTGCATCGAGTGCTACCATCATGACGGTGTCTTCATCAGCAGCTTCTTTGCTGACGAAGATGGTGCCTTTCTTCTTGAACATCCAGGATACGCAGCCCGGGGTTCCTACGGAACCGCCATGATGGGTGAATGCGTGACGGATATCAGCTGCAGCGCGATTGCGGTTATCGGTGTTGCATTCGACGATGACAGCAGCGCCTCCGGGTCCGTAACCTTCATAGGTTACTTCATCGAAGCCTGCGCCGCTGGCAGCGCCAACGCCCTTATCGATAGCGCGCTGAATGTTTTCCTTCGGTACATTGTTCTGCTTAGCTTTTGTCAAAGCCAGTTTCAGACGCATGTTGCCGACTGGATCACCGCCGCCCATGCGGGCTGCGATTGTAATTTCCTTGGAAATTTTAGTGGTGATTCTTGCGCGGATGGCGTCTGTTTTGCCTTTCTTGCGCTTAATGTTTTCCCACTTAGAATGTCCGGACATAAAATTATTCCTCCTTTTTATTCCACCAGGGTTCGCCCAGAAGGCGGTCGAGGATGATGGCTACGGCGCTGCGTACGCACAGATGATTGTACGTGCCTGCCCCGTAAATTGGTTCCACAATGTAATCGAACTGCTTCATCATTTCCTTGGTCATGCCGAAGCCTGTCCCGAAAAGGATGAAAATCGGTGTATCTTCTTCGTGGATTTTCCTGCGCATTTCACAGTAGGAGACCGTATTCGGATACACACGGGCATCGGTGGTGACGATGGCAGGCTTTTTGCCTGTCTCGCTTTCGATGCGGGAAATCGCTTCTTCGAGGGTGGGAACCAGTTCCGTCTCTTCGAAAGCTTCTTTCCTGTTCACATTGTACTTCACACCGCCGCCGGTCTTCCAGTGGTTCATGATGCGGTTTGCCATTTCACGCTGTGCTTCCACCGGATGCACGATGAAATAGCGTTTCACGTCATACGTCTTGGCCGTTCTGGCAATATCATGAAGGTCATAGTTGGTAAGAGCCGTAGTGACTACTTCCATATGTTTGTTATAAATCGGATAGTGTATCAGTCCTATATATACAGGTGCCATCACTGATCCTCCTTCTCGCGTTTGATCTCCGCCAGCAGCTTCTTATCTTCCGCGGTCATCTTGAGCCCGCTTAAAAGATCCGGACGGCATTCGAGGGTGCGGCGAAGCGCCTCTTTCCTCCTCCATCGCGCAATATTTGCGTGATGCCCGGAAAGGAGCACTTCAGGGACCTTCCAGCCGTTGTAGTCAGCCGGTTTCGTATACTGCGGATATTCCAGAATCGGTTCATAGAACGAATCGGTTGCTGCGCTTCCCGCATCTCCAAGGACTCCCGGTATCATGCGGGCCACTGCGTCGCTGATGACCATGGCACCCAGCTCTCCGCCGGTCAGAACGTAATCTCCGATCGAAATCAGTTCGTCTGCCAGATACTCCTCGACCCTGTGATCCACGCCTTCATAGTGCCCGCAGATGAGCACCAGATGATCATAATCACGGTATAGTTCCTTGGCTTTTTCCTGATTGAAAGTCTTTCCCGCAGGTGACAGGAAAATCACCCGGTCGCGGGGGCCTTTCTCAGGAAGCACATGATGCACTGCGTCAAAAATGGGCTGGCACATCATGAGCATGCCCGCCCCGCCTCCGTAGATCGTATCGTCCACCTGACGGTGGCGGTACATGGTATAGTCACGGGGATTCGTGACCGCCATCTCCATACGTCCCGCATCCAGCGCTCTCTTGATGATACTTTGGTCGAAGAACGCCTGAACGAACTCGGGAAATAAGGATAATATATCTATTTTCATTCTCGCCCTCTATTTCGGGAAGACAGCGTCTTCCCCAGAGAGGGGGAGTCCGCTTATTCCCATTCCGGCATAGCCACTGTCATGCGTCCTTCGTCGAGGTCGACTTTAAGGATGCATGAAGGGATGGCCGGAAGATAGATTTCCTTGCCGTCCGGTGTTTCAACGCCATAGACGTTGTTAGCTCCGGTCTCGAGGATTTCCTTGAGCTTTCCGACGTGAGAGCCCGCTTCATCCACTACTTCAAGCCCTACGAGCTGGAAATAGTAGTACGTGCCCTCCGGTCTTTCCGGCAGTTCAGAAAACGGCACTTCGACGATCTTGTCGATCAGCGTTTCGGCCATATTCCTGTCGTCCACACCTTCCACATGAAGAATGTATACATTCTTATGCGGACGTCCCGAAAGCAGCTTATAAAACTTCCCGCCGATTTTGAGACGCTTGAGCGTCTTGAAGATTTCCGGCCGGTCCGTATCGGGAAGAATACGCAAATCACCCCGCACACCATGCGGGGCTACGATTCGGCCGACAACTATCAGTTCATCGGGTTTCATATCAGTTGCGGAATTCAACGATCTTTCCGTCTTCAACCAGGATTTCACCGCCGAGCAGTTCATTCATGTCGTCACCGATATGAATGGTAACCAGACGGTTCATCGGAGCACGGTTAAGTTCTGCGCCGATGGTGAGTCTTTCGAGATGATCCTTATCAGCAAGGAATTTATCCTTCATCTGCTGCATCTGGACCTTCTGAGCCTCGTACTGAGCACGAAGGGGTGCTACGGCCTGTACGTTAATCTCTGCCTGTTCTGCCAGTTTTCCATTAGCTTCGAAATCCAGCTGGGACATATCATGGTCTACACGCTTGAGATTCTGTTCGATCTCAGCGAGGAGCGTTGCCTTCAGCTGTTCAGTCAGCTTTGACTTAACGGCTACAGGGACAAGAATCTGCATTTCATCCATTGCGACACCTCTTAGATAATATCGACAGCCACTCTGCGGTTTTCACGCAAAGCACCTGCCTTGACAACGGTACGGATCGCATTGGCAATGCGTCCTTTTCTGCCGATGACCTTGCCCATGTCTTCCGGGGCAACATGGACCTGATAAATTTCCAGGCTGCCCTTTTCGACTACGGTGACAGAGACGGCGTCAGGGTTCTTTACAAGAGCCTTGACGAGTGTTTCCACTAATTCTTTCATGGTGCGTCCCCCTTATTTCTTTGCTTCAGCAAACTTAGCGAGGATGCCGTTCTTTCTCAGAATGGAACGAACAGTGTCGGTCGGCTGAGCGCCTTTACCAAGCCAGGACAGAGTCTTTTCTTCATCAATCTTTACCGGAGCGTCGAGTTTAGCCGGATCGTACCAGCCGATGGTATCGGTCGGAGCGCCGTTTCTAGCTTCCTTGGAGTCGATGACGATGATGCGGTAGAAAGGATTCTTCTTAGCGCCCATACGGGTCAAACGAATTTTTAACATAATTTCACCTCCTTGAAATGATCTCGATTATTTATGGAACATCCCGGGGAGACCACCGAGGCCGCCCATCTTGGATGGATTTATCTTCTTATTCTTCATTTTCTTCATGGTTTTCTGCATTTCCTGGAATTGCTTCATCATACGGTTGACGTCCTGGATCTTCACGCCAGCGCCGTCAGCGATACGCTTTCTGCGGCTGCCGTTCAGAATCTTGACATTCGCTCTTTCCTCCGGTGTCATGGAAAGGATGATAGCTTCGATGTGCTTGACTTCCTTGCCGTCAAGATCGACATCCTTCAGCTGATCCTTGAACTTGCCCATCCCCGGGATCATGCCCAGAATGCTCTGGAAAGAGCCGAGCTTTCTGATCTGCTTGAGCTGCTTCAGGAAATCATCGAGAGTGAACTCACCCTTCCTGATCTTTCCTGCTGCATCCTTCAGCGAATCCTGATCCATATTTCTCTGTGCGGTTTCGATCAAAGTCTCGAGATCGCCCAGATCGAGGATACGTCCTGCCATACGGTCCGGATGGAAATCTTCCAGCCCGCCGTCGAGCTTTTCGGATACGCCGATCATCTTGATCGGTTTGCCCGTTACGCTCTTGATGGAAAGAGCAGCGCCGCCTCTGGCATCGCCATCCATCTTCGTCAGGATGGTCCCGTCAATGCCCAGGCTCTCATCGAAAGCCTTTGCCGTATTGACAGCGTCCTGACCAGTCATGGAGTCGAGCACCAGAAGGATCTCCTGCGGATGAACCTCAGCCTTGATATTTCTCAGCTCGGCCATCAGCTTTTCATCGATCGTTAAGCGCCCTGCGGTATCGAGAATGACGATATCGCGGTTGTATGACTTAGCCGTGTCGACAGCGTACCTTGCGATGTGGACAGGATCCACATTCGGAGGCATGCGGTAAACCGGCACATCCGTCTGTTCACCAAGGACTTCGAGCTGTTTGATAGCTGCCGGACGATATACGTCGCAGGCTGCCAGCATCGGACGATGTCCCTTCTTCTTGAACATCAGCGCAAGCTTGCCGGCGGTCGTCGTCTTGCCGGCGCCCTGCAGCCCGACAAGCATGATCACCGTCATGCCCGTAGAGGAGAGCGTGATCTTGCTCTGCGTCCCGCCCAGAAGTTCTGTCAGCTCATCCCTGACGATTTTGATAACCGTCTGGTCTGGCTTCAGGCTGCCGAAGACCTCCTCGCCCATCGCTTTTTCACGCACATGAGCAATGAAATCCTTCGCTACCTTGAAATTGACGTCCGCTTCCAGAAGAGCCCTTCTGACTTCGCGGAGCGCCGCGTCGATATCACTCTCGGAAAGTTTGCCCTTCCCGCGGAGATCCTTAAAAGCCGACTGCAGCTTATCCCCTAAACCTTCAAATGGCATCTGGTCACCTTCATTCCGTCAAAATCCGCAGCAGCGGTTCCGCTTCGCTCTTCTTCGCTTCAGGGATCATACCCTCCAGCGATTCGGCCGCTTTCTGCCTCCGGATCCTTGCCTCCGCCAGATGAAGGGCGGACTCATACGTCCGGAGCTGCTCCTCGCCATGGCGCATGGCATCATGCACCGCCTGGCGGGAAATATGAAAATATTCCGCAATCTCAGCCAACGTGAGATTCTCATTGTAATACAAGTCCAGGCATTCACGCTGCCTTGGCGTCAGGAGCTCGCCGTAACAATCAAGGAGCTCGCCGTTCTGAACTACATTTTCTAAAGACATAGCATCACCATAACGTTCATCATTATACAGGGAGGAGAGTGCCATGTCAAGCAAAATAACTTTACATCTTCATCTTTTTTGAAATTTCTTTTTAAGGCCGCAAAAGCCACGAAAATGGAGCGGGAAATCTTCTGAAACTCACCGGAAAATTTCCCTGTCGTTTTACATATTGGTTTTATATATTATTACATTATATTACTATATATAACTATTTCTTCTATCTCTTCTTATGAATACTTTCATTGACTTAGTACACGTCTACCGTTGTTATAATAAGTACAGATTTTGTTTACATCGAGGCTCATGCCTGCTGTTTTGAAAGGAGATTCTATGAAAAAATCATTGATGGCGCTCACGCTCTGCGCGCTGATGTCCGGCTCGACCATTTTTGCTGCTGACCAGACACCCAGAGACAACTTTTACTGGCTCGGCCAGATCAATAAAGCTTCTGATATCATCAATACCGATGAAGGGCTCCTGACCCCTGCTGAAGGCAAGAACATTGCCCATGGCATCCAGAAGGTCCTTGATGAAGGAAACAAGCCGGGCGGCCCGCGTCCGACGAATGTCGTCGCTTTCGAACCATACCTCATCCAGGCAGCAGGCCCGGAAGTCACGAAGATCCATGCCGGCCGTTCTTCCCAGGATATGCTGACGACCGTCGGCATCATGGAACAGAGAGAACATCTCATGGCCATGGCCAAAGAGCTCGACAACGTGCAGCGTTCCCTGATCAAGCTGGCTGAAGAAAACAAGGACACCATCATCCCGAACTATACGAACGGCGTCGCTGCCCAGCCAAACAGCCTGGCTCACCACCTCATCGCTTATGCCAATGCATACAACCGCGACATGCAGCGTGTCAGAGAATATTATGCCCGCCTCAATCGCTCCCCGATGGGCTCCATGGTCCTGAACGGCACCGGCTGGCCGCTTGACCGCGACCGCATGGCCGATTACCTCGGCTTTGACTCCATCGCCTACAATACGTACGATGCAGGACAGATCTTCCCGCAGGAAGCGCCGATTGAAACAGGCGGTATCACGAATGCCATCGCCATCCACACGACAAGCTTCATTGAAGAAATCATGCAGCAGTACGCACAGCCGCGTCCGTGGATTCTTCTTAAAGAAGGCGGCGGAAATACATATGTCTCCTCCGCTATGCCGCAGAAGAGAAATCCCGGCATCCTGAACTCCTGCCGCACTGACGCTTCCACGCTCCTTGGCATGTCTGTCGAAGCAGCATTCCGCTCCCACAACATTCCTGCCGGCATGGCTGACGGACGTCTGAGTGGAAGAATGGACATCGTACCGCAGGCAACGAAAGTCCTCTCCGAATTCGACCGCATCCTGAACAACCTTGTCATCCATCCGGACCGTTCGCTCGAAGAACTGAATCTTGACTGGACCTGCTCGCAGGAAATTGCCGACCAGCTCATGAAGAAATACGGCATCCCCTTCCGCGTAGGCCACCACTTTGCTTCTGATGTCGTTACCTATGCAAGAGCCAACAACATCACTCCGGCTGACTTCTCCTATGAAGATGCCAAGACCATCTATGCTAAATCCGTAGCCGATGTTGCCAAGGAAGACCCATCCATCCCGAAGGCCTTCCCGATGACAGCAGAAGAATGGAAGAATGCAAAGGATCCCGTTGCTATCGTTCACAACCGCGCCGTCAAAGGCGGGCCGCAGCCATCTGAACTCAATAAGATGATCGAGATGGCAAAGAAGGACCTTGCCAACAACGAAGCATGGGTTGCATCCACAGAAAACCAGCTGAGCCAGTCCGAGAAGAAACTGAATAATGATTTCGATCAGATGCTGAAATAATTCCGCTGATCCGTATGTGACAATATAAAAAGGCTGTGACGAAATGTGCAATCATTTCGTCACAGCCTTTTTTGTTTAGTTATTCATCAAGCTCCTTCGACGAGGCTGCAGGTGGACCATCCGCATTCGTTGCAGGTGGTGCAGTGGCCTTCGACGTGGATCTGGTGGGATCCGCAGTGCGGGCAGGTCGGTTCCTGTTTCTTAGGTTCGAAATTAACCTTTTCTACCTTGCCGTCAGCTTTCTTTTCATCAGCCTTGGCGTTTTCATCGACGCCCAGGATGTTGCCGCGGCGGCAGCCGTCGCGGAATGCTGTGATGCCCTTGCATCCGCTTTCCCATGCATCCATGTAAATCTGGAAGATATCTTCCGGAGTTGCATCGTGCTTCAGGTTGACGGTACTGGAAATGGAGTTGTCTACATACTTCTGCATGACTGCCTGGAGCTTCACGCGGTCATCGAAAGGCACTTCATGGCTTTCTACGATCCACGGGAAACGTTCGATGATTTCTTCATCGGTCAGGTTGAGCGGAAGGTTGTGGTATTCAAGGAGGTCCTTGACGCTGTGCGCATAGACGCGGAAGCTGCCGTGTACATCTTCCATCTTATGCGTGGTTCTTTCGTAGGAAATCTTGTAGAGCGGTTCGCATCCACCAGAATAGCTGCCCATCAGGAGGGAGATGGTGCCGGTAGGAGCGATGGCAAGCAGTGTGCCGTTTCTGAGGCCATGCTGATGAATGTCTTCATACAGCTCCGGATCCAGTTCTTTCACAAGATCCATGACCGGGGACTGCTTGGTAGCTTCCCAGCGGTACTTGCCGAAGGTGCCGAGCTTCTTGGCTCTGTCGCAGGAAGAGCGGAGAGCTGTCAGGAGCATCATCTTCATGACTTCGCCCATGAATGCATTTGCCTTTTCGCTGCCATATTTCAGTTTCATGGCAACGAGAGCATCTGCTACGCCGAAGAGGCCAAGTCCCAGGGATCTCCAGTCGTCGATGCAGGTTCTGTTTTCATCGAGCGGTTGAATGTCATAGCCATAGGAAACGATTTCATCGAGAGCTGCGATGCCGTCATAAACAGTCTGACGGAATTTTTCTTCATTCAGCTTCGGTTCATCGCTGAACTTGTCATCGATCATGCTGTAGAGATTGATGCTTGCCAGGTTGCATGCGTTGTAAGCATTGCCGCCGAATTCGCCGCATGGGTTGGTGATTTCAATCTTGTATTCCGGATAGCCGGCCAGCAGATGGTAATCATTCAGGCGGTCAGAGAAGAGCGCGCCCGGATCACCCCAGTCCCACTGGGTTTCGCAGAATTCCATGAAGAAATCTCTTGCGCGGATGACGCGTTCGATATTTTCGCCGGTGGATTCTACATGGTAGCGGAGAGTGTAGTCTGTATCATTCTTGACAGCTTCCATGAATTCATCCGTGAAGAGGATGGAAATGTTCATAGAAGACAGCTTTTCTTCATTCTGTTTGATATGCAGGAATTCATAGATGTCCGGATGATCGCAGTTCAGTCCGACCATCATAGCGCCTCTTCTGCCGTTCTGGCTGATGACTTCGCCAGTCACGTTGAAAATCTTCATGAAGGAAACAGCGCCTGTAGAAGTTCTTGCAACGTTTCTTACTTCACTGCCCTTTGGACGAAGGCCGGAAATGTTGATGCCGATGCCGCCGCCGTAAGAGAAAATGCGGGCGATCTCGTAGTTGGACTTGAAGATCGATTCCAGATCATCCTTCGGAGAAGGAAGGATATAGCAGTTGGAAAGGGAAACTTTGAACTTGCCCTTGGAGCCTGCAGCATAGAGAGCGCGGCCTGCCGGACAGAAGGAAGCTTCTTCCAGATATCCTCTCACTCTTGGACGCAGGTCATCATCAAAAATAGAACTGACGCGGTCCATGAACTGTTCAGGGTTTGTTTCACCCTTGTGATAATACTTCTCTCTCAAGATGCCTTGGCTGATTTCATTGTCGTACCAGTGATTCATAACGATCCCCCACTTTAATGGATATTTTTTATAAGATAATTTCAGATGTTTCTGACCAGACGCCCGGGTGTCTGGGATATGTATTTCTTAGTGCATGACTATAGTACCAAATACTTTATATGGTGTCAAATTCATTAATTGCATCCTATATATGGTAGTTATGCATAAGAACTATCAAGTTCCCGATAGAATCGGGCGTGGCGGAAATGCATGCCCCGGAAGGCCTGTTATATCGAAGAAAATGAAACATGAGACCTCATTTCTTCCCTTTTTATGGGCATTTCCAGAAGCGCATTTTTATGAAAATTTTCCTAAATATTTTTTAAATGAGAAGGACAAACGGCAAAAGACAGCTGACAAGGCAGCAATGACAATAAAAAAACAGATGTGAAATACCATTTGCAGTATCTCACATCTGTCTCTTTATACTATATGAAAAGATTATTCTTCGTCTTCATCGACGTCGTCATCGCTGGAAATGACATCGATCGATGCGATGCGGTCACCGTCTTCCAGTCTCTGGAGGATGACGCCCTGGCCGGCTCTTGCCTTCTTGCTGGAGATCTGGCTGGCCTTTGTCTTGATGGTGATGCCCTGTTCGGATACACCGACGAGTTCATCATTGTCATCAGCGGCTACGAGAGCGACGACTTCGTACCCCTTCTTGAAGTTGCGGACACCGCGTCCGTTTCTTCCCTGGAGATGGTATGCGGAGGACTTGTTTCTCTTCGCATTGCCGTCAGCGGAAATCGTGAAGATATCCTTATCCGTAGCAAGAACTGCGCCTACGACTTCGTCGAGCTCGCCGTCGTCATCAGAGAGGCGGATTGCATGGACACCTGCGGTAGCGCGGCCCATCGTGCGGACTTCATCGTCTCCGATGGAGAAGCGGATAGCCATGCCCTGACGGGTGCCGATGATGATTTCCTCATCACCCTTGACAGCAAGGACAGTGACGAGACGGTCGCCATCATTCAGACGGACAGCGATCAGGCCGTTCTTGTTGATATTCTTGTATTCGGAAATTTCCGTCTTCTTGATATAGCCCTTCTTCGTGACCATGAGCAGGTACTTCATATCCTTATCGCCTGCATCGATATCGAGGAGCTCGGTCACCCTTTCATCCGGAGCAAGACCCGGGATGAAGTTGATGAGAGCGCTGCCTCTTGCCGTTCTGCCCGACTTCGGAAATTCGACGGCTGTCTTCATGTAGACTTTGCCCTTGTTCGTGAAGAGGAGGATCCTGTTATGAGTGGAGGTGCTGAGGAGCTTCCAGACATAGTCCTCATCCTTCATCTTCATGCCGGATACGCCGCGGCCGCCCTTTCTCTGGACGCGGATATCAGCGGAATCCATGCGTTTGATATAGTTCTGCTTTGTCAGCGTAATCGTCATCGGTTCATCCGGGATGAGATCGGTCATCGTGAAATCGTTCGAAGCTTCAGCGATTTCCGTACGGCGTTCATCGCCGAAGTTCTTCTTCTCATCGAGGAGTTCATCCTTGACTACGCCCATCAGCTTGTCACGGCTGGAGAGGAGATCGGTCAGGTAATCAATCGTTTCCAACACATCCTTATAATCCTGTTCCAGCTTGTCGCGTTCCAGACCGGTCAGTCTTCTGAGACGCATATCGAGGATCGCGGTAGCCTGTTTTTCAGAAAGGCTGAATTTTTCCATCAGGGAAGCTCTTGCGATGTCGTCCGTGCGGGACTCTCTGATCGTACGGATGACTTCATCGATATGATCAAGAGCGATCAGCAAGCCTTCCAAAATGTGGGCTTTGGCCTTTGCCTTGTCCAGTTCATACTGCGTTCTTCTGGTGACGACTTCTTCCTGATGCTTCAGGTAGTAGTACAGGATCTGGCGCAGATTCAGGATACGCGGATGTCCGTCAACGAGCGCCAGCATGATAGCACCGAAGTTGATCTGCATCTGTGTATGCTTGAAGAGATTGTTCAGCATGATTTCCGGGTTCACGTCAGCGCGGAGCTCGATAGCAATACGCATGCCCGTTCTGTCGGATTCATCGCGCAGAGCCGTGATGCCGTCCAGGACCTTCTGTCTGGACAGGTCGGCGATTGTCTCAATGAGGCGCGCCTTGTTGACCTGGTACGGAATTTCCGTTACGACGATACGGTTCTTGCCATGCGGCATTTCTTCGATATCCGTTCTGGCACGGACAGTGATGCTGCCGCGGCCGGTGCGGTACGTGTCTTCGATGCCCTTGTGGCCCTGGATGATAGCAGCCGTCGGGAAATCCGGGCCCTTGATGTACTTCATCAGCTCATCGACCGTGATTTCCGGATTGTCGATCATAGCACAGAGGCCGTCGATGACTTCATTCAAGTTGTGCGGCGGAATGTTCGTTGCCATGCCGACAGCGATGCCGTAAGAACCATTGACGAGAAGGTTCGGAATTCTGGACGGAAGAACGACTGGTTCCTGCAGGGATCCATCGTAGTTCGGTACGAAATCGACCGTATTCTTATCAATGTCGCGGAGCATTTCCACCGTGATCTTTGCCATACGCATTTCGGTATAACGCATAGCAGCCGCGGAGTCGCCGTCGACAGAACCGAAGTTGCCGTGGCCGTCGATCAGCGGATATCTGGTAGAGAAATCCTGCGCCATGCGGACAGCGGATTCATACACTGCTGTGTCGCCGTGCGGGTGATACTTACCGAGGACATCGCCGACGATACGGGCGGACTTCTTGTAAGCCTTGCCCGGCAGCATGCCCGATTCATTCATCGCATACAGGATGCGGCGGTGAACCGGTTTCAAGCCATCCCTGACATCAGGCAGTGCGCGCGTCACGATGACGGACATCGCATAGTCGATGTAGGAATTTTTCATCTGCGCCTCAAGGGGCGTCGAGATGATTTTACCTTCTTTCCAATCCTCCATAAAAACTCCTTTGCCTTGCTCCGGCATCTGAAAAAGATGCCATGAAAAGAACGCGGAAAGTCCGCGCCCTCAAAAAAATTAAACGATTTACGTGTATATTATACCATAAAATGCGTTATAAAGCCATTTAAACGCGTTTTTACACAGTTGACAATAAGAATCATACAACTAATCAAATTCGGTTTCATTTTTGCTTAAAAAGGCCTCTATTTTGAAAACACAAAAGAAACCTATATCATATCGTCCTTTTTCATTCCACAATCTGTCCAATTAGTGTATAACTTATTTTATGCCTACCGCGTACCGTCACAAATTACAATAAAAATAGTATTTACCGATAAAATCAGCGGTTGCAGCCATTTTGTATTTACCATTAAAAACTATAAAATATCATAAAATTTTTGCCGTTTTTTTGCCGTCCGATGAAACAAAAAAGGCGGAGTTTGTAGCTCCGCCCTCAGTTTACAATTCCTTTTCTTTTCCGTACAGCCTTTCCATCCCCTGGCGAGTGACAAGCCATGAGTTTCCTGATTTCCTACACTCTTCATTCGTTAAACGAGGAGGACGCCCCTGAATTCCTGTGTCTGCTTATATCAATTATATCATATTGAATATTATTGGTGAAATTTTATCAAATAGTCCAAAATTCAGATTTTATCGCATTTCTATTCATTTTAGCCAAATAAAAAAAGCGTCTTGATTTAGCAATGTGCCAAATCAAGACGTCCTTTTTATTGCCATCCTACTTCTTAATCCATGCATACAAAAGCCCTCCAGAGATCGCGATCCACAGATCGCGCTGGCGGGTCTTTACTCTAATTTTCTTTTTTGCCTCTTTCTCTAACTCTGTCAATGATTGATTGGCTCTCTCTAATGATTTCTGCGTCGCTTCGTTCAAGTTCTTGGACGCGATCAGCTCTTTCTTCACTATCTCTAATTGCTGATTGGCTTCTGTCAGCTGCGTTTTCTGCTCGGTCAAGAGCTGCTGCTTGGTCTCGTTGTTCTTCTCGAGCTGATTCAAGTTCATTTCTAACTGTGTCAGCTCGCTCTCTGATATCTGATACATCGCTTCTGCCTGCGAACATGTACCAAACGCCGAAAGCAAGCAGAATAATAATGCCAATACTAATAATCGTGTACTTTTTCTGATTTTCCGGTTCCACATTTAGCTCTCCTTCCTTTAATCGTCGAACATGATATCCCCGTCAAATTCATTTTCTCCGATTTTCAGATGATTCGTGTACTGCCATACACTCGCTCTATCGAATGAGCACTCATCTCCCCACTCGGCTACAAAATATGGCACGTAGTCTGCAAATACAGACGTGTCTATTACATTGTTCATCCAATCCAGGCTCGCATAGATGCCGCAGTTGTATCCCTCTTTGTTGCATTTGAACACGAAATCGAAGCACATGTCTGTGATTTCACTTCCACCGGTTACTCCATTCCTTTCCTTGTAATGATCGGCGTCTTCCATGTCAAGCCAAACTCCAGCCTCCAGATCGTCATTCGTGAGCCCCGCATCTTTGAGCGTCTGGCAGAAAAATTCTGCTTCTCTTTCCGCATCTTCTCTGCTGAGCGCGTAGGAATAGTAGTAGGCCCCAACTTTTAATCCGGCATTAAATGCTCCGTTGATATTGTCGAAGAACTTGCTGTCTAAATGTCCTTTACCGTATCCAAGCCTTACGATGGCAAATTCAATTCCGGCTTCTGCGACGGCCCCCCAGTCTATTTCTTTATTCCACTCGGAAACGTCAATTCCTCTTTTCATCTGATTCTCCTTTCTTTCACAATTCTAACCAGTCCTGCTACGGCGCTTACTCCCGCATCATTGAGATTTTCAATTATGCTGAGAAGCTCTGACGCAGCTAAATATGAGACGCACAGCGGCATGACCATCCCCATAAAGTGCTGCATCCTTGCAACAATCAATAGCAATGGCTAGGCTCCTATAATTCCGGTGCCAAGTAGCTGCTGGCTGCTCTCTGAAATCTTTAGTACGGTAAATCGTGCCTTCATCATTAATATTGATGTGATAATCGTCTGGATGATAATTATAGCTGCCGGCCGTCCAATGGATGTATACCATATCAAAAGCGCCGGCCGCACGTTCAATACAATTTTTCAATTCTTCCAGTGTAAGAGTATCCATCATCTATTTCCTTTCTGTATAACCGCCTGGAGCACTGTTGTATTTGCTATTTATCAGCTTATTCACTACCTGAATAGCCCCGCCGCCCCCGCCTGTCAGCGTGGCGAAGGTATCATAGTTGGCCCACGCGATACGCTCATAAACCAAATAGAATGAAACGATTAAAAATGCCGCCCATCC
>ENA-OPSW01001221-OPSW01001221.1-human-gut-metagenome-genome-assembly--contig:-NODE-1221-length-15810-cov-2.625770_pt1 | contig 15810 bp, 10 predicted proteins | sample MGYA00241463_ERZ501918 | MGnify/ENA primary metagenome ERZ501918 (study PRJEB25962, sample SAMEA2042443) | human gut metagenome | biome: human gut; feature: human-associated habitat; material: faeces... | reverse complement strand
CTTTCTTTTCTACCGGAACACCCGGCCAGTTACCAACAAACTGGTTGGAACCTGTCAGCGCGTTAAATAATGTTGTTTTACCGCAGTTTGGATTTCCTGCGAGTGCAATTTTAACTGCCATGATCAACTCTCCTTTTTTCTGCTTCTATGTAAGTCCGTTTCCATGTCTGGAATCCGTATGCTGCATTCCGCAAAAGTATGCCAGCACTACTCATTTTCATAACATTTTTATCTTTTGAGTTAGTCTTATGTAACCCATGGACAAAAAAAATTATTCCACTTCGATCATCTCTGCATCTGCTTTGCGGAGTGATAACTCGTATCCGCGCACAGTAACTTCTACAGGGTCGCCGAGTGGCGCTACTTTTCTGACAAAAACATCCACACCTTTTGTGATCCCCATATCCATGATCCTTCTCTTAACCGGTCCCTCGCCAGTCAACTTTTTGACTTTTACTGTCTGTCCGACAGCTGTTTCTTTTAATGTCATTTCCTAACGGCTCCTTTTTTATTTTTTAATCATTTATCAGCAGGCAGGAAACGCCCTGCCATTGCTTACAACTTACAGGCTGGCACACCTAGACCATAATCTTATTTGCCATGTCTTTTCCGATCGCAACCCTCGAATCTTTGACATTCACGATCATATTGCCACCGATCTCAGATACGACCGTAACAACGCCTCCTACTACAAATCCGAGATTCTCTAAAAATCTTCTGGTTTCTTCTTTTCCGCCAACTTTTTTAATTGTATTCTCTTCACCTGTTTTCACCATTGTTAAAGGCATCATATCTTCCTCTTCCTTATCTTTCCAAAGACTATTGATAATCTTTTTCGTTTCTACGTTGGTTAGTATAATCTAACGATAGTTAGTTGTCAATAACTTTTTCACATATTTTTCTAAAATATTTTCTTTTGTAGGGCTGCACAATTTTTCATTATTTTAAGTCACTATTTTCAGTGAGATGTAAACCTCCTCAGACATACGGGTATGAAAAAAGAAGACATCACACATTTTCCTGTGCAATGCCTTCTTCCGCATCATTTCTTACTGTTTATTCTGCTTATTCTGTTTTAACTCTTTTTTCCATGCCATATAGCTTGTGTACTCTTCACTCTTTTTGAACTTGCGTTTTTTCAGAATGAACATCACGAGTGAGAGGATGAATCCTGCTACACCGATGGTCGCAATTGTCTTTAAGATCACAAGTAATTTTGGCTGTACAAATTTAATGGTTGTATTTTCACCAACACCGTTCATAGCAACAGAGTTTGCTAATACATACAGGTCATGGTGGCATGCCTCACGCATTGCTGTTACCATAACCGGATCATTTTTATATGCCGGTAATTCTTTGGTCACATACGGCATCATGGCATCATAGGTTGTAACACCACCTGCCATCACTCCGTCCGGGCCATTGACATATGGATTAAGAACGTTGTCTGTGATGGTAAGTCCATTGCTGCCCCACTCATTTCTCATGATTCCGGTCATCAATCCTTTGTTACCGCCGGACCAGATACATCCCCAGCGTGTGTAAGCAACCATGGTTCCGTTTGCATTTCCTTCTTCAAATACATCCTGGAATGCTTTTAAATATACTTCACGTGCTGCCTGCTCAGAGAGCCATACGCCAAGACCGATACGATCCTGCTCGCAGTCGTTTAATGCAAAGTGTTTCATTACGACATGAACACCTTTTTCCTGGATAGCTGCCACTTCGTAAGCACTCATTTTTCCGGAAAGGAATCCATCTTCACTGTAGTACTCGAAGTTACGTCCGCCATAAGGAGTTCTGTGGATATTGTTACCCGGTCCGTAAAGGATCGCAACGCCTGCAGACAGACAGTTGTTACCGATCACTTTACCAATTTCAGTCATAATATCCGTATTGAAAGTTGCTGCCATCACATCCTCAGATGTAAATGCAGTTGCTGTCAGTTTTTCCTTATCCGTATTGCCGAATAAGGAAGCAGTCAGTCCCTGTGGTCCGTTCTCATCACGGGAACCCGGAGCCTGGATCGATTTGATCGGCATTGTCCAGTGGAAGGAGTCGCCAATTAAAGTTACCATCTCGTCATAGGTAAGCTGGTCTAATAAAGTATCCCAGTCAGCATCGTCATAATCTTTGCCGATCATATCGTATAAAGTAAGACCATTTTTTGCTCCTAATGTCGGCATCTCTACCGTATCATAATCTGCTGCATCATACTGGACTACCTGCAGGTCATCGATCATAGTATCTGTCAATGCAAATACCGGAGATTCTGTTGGGAATGTTCCCTCCCAGTCATTACGTGAAAGGTAAGTTACGGAGTTATCTCCGGCGCCTTCGTAAAGGTTCATATCGGAATCAGATAACTGGTTTGTCACCTCTGCACCACTCTTAGATACTGCATAAGTAGTGGTATCTAATGTATCATTTGTCCACTGGAATGTAAGTTCTGCATTACCTTCTGCATCCATTCCATTCTCAGCTGTAAATCCTTTGGCTGCAAGAATGTTGTTTACCGCATTGTGTGCATCTGTTGCTGCTGTAAAATAGTAATCACCTGCATCTAAGATATATGTTTTTGCACCGTATGCATCATAAGATGCGATATCTGCCCTGTCCACATTGATCGTTAATGTCTGGGACTCACCCGGAGCTAAAATATCAGTTTTGCCAAATCCGCATAACTGTACTGCAGATTTCTCTACAGAATTCTCTTTGTCATACTCTGTATATGGAGACTGTGCGTAAATCTGAACGGTCTCTTTTCCGGAATAAGTATCACCTGTATTGGTAACTGTCACATTAAAGTTATAAGAATCTGTCGCAGCATCATAAACACCTGTCATGTCACTGTACTCGAAATCTGTATAGCTTAATCCATAACCGAATGGGAATGCTACATCATCACTGTATACATAGCTTCCTGCATTTCCGGTTCCCATAACCGTGTCTTCATAACGTGTCTCATAATATTTGTATCCAACGTAGATACCTTCCTGATATACCATGTAGCTTTTTGCTTTTTCAGGGATCAGTTCTTCTGTATAGCCTTCATAAATCATTGGCGTGAAGTTCGCCATGGCTGGTGAAGAGTAATTATCATAGCAGTAAGTATCCACAAGGCTACCGGATGGATTGACGTTACCTGCAAGGATATCAGCCACTGCATTGATACCTGTAATTCCGACATCGCCGATCCACAGACAGGCATCTACATTATAAATATTATCTTTTAAGAAATCTAACTGTAAGGTGTTTGCGGAGTTGATCAGCACGATAATTTTGCTAACAGTTCCGTCTGCTTTCATTGCTGCCACATTGGAAAGCATTTCTTTTTCATTGTCATCTAATGCAAGATAATTGACATCACCGTATGCAAGGTCAGCACCCTCACCACCTACACGGGATAATGTAACGATCGCTGCATCACCATAAGAAGTGACAGAATCTTTCACTTCGTCTGTGTACTCATTCCATGGAACCTCTGTTACAACGGCACTTGCAGTTGCGATCGTACCACCATTTCCACGTTTGTACATTCCCATCTCTTCGGATTCATAGAAGTTCCAGAGTGTTTCATTTACATTGAAACCTGTTTTTTCCATTGCAGTTTTTAATGTATCTGCTGTGGAAGCATCAATGTTACCGGATCCTGTACCACCATAAACAAGGTTTACAGATGAATTGGAAAACAGACTGACATTGGCACCTTCTGCTAAAGGAAGTGCATTGTTCTCATTCATAAGAAGCGCTGCACCCTCTGCCTCCACCTGCTGAACAAGCTGTAATCCATAGTCAACCATATCTTCTGTAGACTCAAAGTCAGAGGTAAAGTACTGTGCGCTTTGATCCTCATTCTTTAATTTCCAGAATGTTCCTCCGACGAAAATGGCCAGTGAATTATCAAAAACGTTTAATAAGCTGTACAGCGGCACGAAGATCACTGCCAGAATCGCACATACGATCGATAATCCTTTCCATGGACGGATCGCTCTGTGTTTTGCTTTACGGAAAGCCTTCTTGCGGGCTTTCACTTCTTTTTTGTTCTCTCCCATAATTTTTCTCCATTTCTTTTTTCAAATTCCGTCATTTTGACGAACTTTGTTTACTTTGTGTTTTCATTTTATTAAAATTTTGTTAAAAAATCAACAAACCCGCCCTAGTCGGTTCTTTTTATGACGTAAGTGGTCATTTGAATTCTTCCGGCACATCCTCATAAGTTTTCCATTTTTCCATGGCTTCTTCCAGTGACATTCCCTCACTTACCGCGTGTTTTCTCACAGCATTGACAGCCTGGATCTCTTTCATTCTGGCTCCTGTTAAAGTGTAGCCCTTCATGGCCCAGAGTGTTGCAAGCCATGCGATCATCGGTACGATACAGAACAGGATCAGAACAACGCCATGCATTCCGGAAGAATATGGTGTCTTGCTGTCCGGTAATGTCTGGATACCGATCATTGCAACTGCTGCACCAACGATGGTAGATCCAAGAGAACTTACTAATTTATCTACAAGTGAGAATAATGTTCCCATAATTCCCGGCACATACTGTCCGGAACGGTATGTCTCATAATCGGAACAGTCTGCAACCATCGGAATCGGCATATCTGCTGTTGCATAATATGCACCATAACCGATACCAAAGAATAACACAAATAACACCGTGTATACATTGATGGATCTCAGGCTTAAGTTAAATGCCGGAACCCCCTGCTTCCATAACAACAACAACACTAAAACTCCAATGTACATGACCAGTGCAAGCATTGTATAGCGCACCAGTGAAGCTTTCTGTCCATGCTTCTGTGATGTCTTTACCGTCAAAAGGAAGAATGGAACAGAGAAAATATATCCAACGATCATCATTGGAAGATACAGTCCGCCGTAGTCTCCCATCATTGCTCCGTAAAGCATACAGAGTACTGTCATATTCGTTGCAATGGAGAAAGCGAGCTTGCATCCCGCTCCTGCGACCATAAGACGCTGCAGCTCTTTGTTTGCTTTTAAAATAGCAATATATTCTTTTAATTTTACTTTTTCCTGTTTATTGCCAACACCGAAAAATTCCGGTCTGTCTTTCTCCCAGATACCGATTACCGCAAGAAGTGTCAGAACTGCAGATACCACGATGGCAAGCGGGATCATAAAATCAAAAAAGTTTGCGCTGTTATAGCCGCCAAGACGGTCACCTAAGATCGGTGCCAGAAACTGTACAAGTCCCATACCGATCAGGCTGGCGATCGTATTAAAAATAGTAAACATCGGGCGCTGTTTCGGATCGTTTGTCAGACAGGTCTGTCCGGAACGGGTACAGGCCGTCTGGAATGTGTATCCGATAACATATAATGCATAAAATAACACAAAGCATACATAGCGCAGCCACTGCATGTCCGGTGCGATGATCCTCGTCCCAAAATACAGTAAAATGGAAGAAACGATCATGATCGCATTTCCGATTACCATGTATGGACGGAATTTACCGAATTTTGAATTTGTCCGGTCGATCAAAGCTCCGATGATCGGATCCGTCACGGCATCAAAAAGACGCATAACGGTTACCATTGTCGTTGCAAACATAAGCGCAAGTCCTAACACTCCGTTTGCATAATATGCGATAAAATTCATGGTAAGAATATAATAAACATTTGTCGCACCATTGTTCATCGGGAACAGCACAAGCTGATACGGTTTTGCCCGGTTCATTCCGGCTGCCTGTGCAGTGGTTTTTTCTTTTTGATTACTCATTATTTCTTCTCCTTTGGAATATCCTGCTAAAATCTATACCCAGTTTTCACTCTTTTTCGCTTCTTTTTTCAGCTTATAATCCGGATTCTCTTTTTCTGTGTGATGAAGTACCATCGCATCCTTCACACTTCCGGCTACAGCTTCGATCTTATTCTCTTTTTCCATAGGAAGCTGGAAGGTAAAAATATGATTTCCGCTCTTCTGCTCGATCAGCTCTCCGTTATTATATAAGGATACGACCGGCTGGTTTGTATAAACTTTAATGGTCGTTGTATCCTCGGAACGGTCACTGCGGCGGGAACCGCACAAATGAACAAAAGGTTCCTCGCTCCAATATGCTTTATATAAGAAGAAACTGTCTTTCTTTGTCTTGCGGTCAAATGTCACCAGTCCCTTATGGTTCATGCCCGGCTCGCCGCCCTGATTTCTAGCATCTGCCGCAAAATCAAACATATTCCACACATAAGTGCTCCACATAAATGGATGACGCTCGAAACATTTGATCATATACTCATGATATTTTGCCTGATATTCCTCAGTATGGTCTCCACGTCTCGGTCTTCTGCTGTGAAGGTTTGGCATACCTTCCGCGCCGTACTCGGAATAACCGATCGGGCGGTTCGGGAATACAAGGTGGAAAAATCTTAAGAACAGATCATTTAAGAAAAATCCCGGTACATACCATCCCAGATATAAATTCCATCCAACCAGATCTGTGATGTGTGCAGAACGGTTAAATGGTCCGCACATTGCATAACATGCTAACGTTGTCAGTCTTGTCGGGTCCATCTTGTGGCAAAGATCATTTAACACATGATGATTGTCCAACATATCTTTTTTGTCCTTTGTACTGATGGTAATCTCATTGGATACGCCCCATACTACAATTGACGGATGATTGTAATTCTGAACGATCAGCTCTCTCATCTGGCTGATGGTGTTCTCTCTTCCGCCCGGCATATGTTCCGAAATGTATGGAATCTCTGCCCATACGACCATACCTCTCTCATCACAGAGATCATAAAAATACTGGTCATGCTGATAGTGTGCGAGACGAATCGTATTTGCCCCAAGTTCGCAGATCATATCCATATCTTCATCATGGTTTTTTGTTGAAATCGCATTTCCTAATGCTTTAAAATCCTGATGTCTGGAAACTCCGTGAAGTGGATAATGCTCTCCGTTTAAGAAAAATCCCTTCTTTGGATCTACCGAAAAAGTACGGATACCAAAACGGTTCGTGATCTCATCCTTCACTTCTCCATTTACGGTCAACGTTGCAACTGCCGTATAAAGGTATGGATTTTTTCTTCCATGCCAGCGGATTGGATTCTGGATATTAAGATTTGCGTCACATCCATTTCCTTCTACAACTACTTTTCCGTCCTGATCTTTGATCTGAACTTTTACCTGTGCTTCCTCTGTATTGGTAAATGTTTCGATATGAACATTCGCCTCATTCTCTTTTACTTCCGGTGTGATCTTAATTCCGTTGCTTCCAAGGTAATCTAAATCAAAATGCTCTTTTGACACGATAAGGAAACGGACATCACGGTAAATTCCACCATAAAATGTAAAATCCGCTTTCTGTGGATATACTTTTCCATTGACAGAGTTGTCCACAGTCACTTCCAATTTATTCCGGTCTTCTAAAACCTCTGTGATATTGATGCGGAATGTGGAATATCCGCCATCATGATGTGCAAGTTCTTTTCCATTCACTGTCACATCACTGCTTGCATTTACACCAAGAAACTCCAGATATACTTCCTCTGTCTCCGGATCAAATTCCGGTTTTTCAAATGTTTTCTCATAATGACAGATTCCTCTGTAGTAATCATTTCCTCCGTCCTGTCCGTCTTTTGCATTCCATGTATGTGGCAAGTTCACCTGCTCTTGTCTGTTGTCAGGTCCAATGAAAAGCCACTGCTCCATCAGATTTTGAATTCGTCGCATATAACACATCCTTTTTATTATTTATGGTGCCTGTCACTTTGTATCGTTTCAGGCTATTTTTATATATTGTTCCAATTTCAATACATAAATAATAAATAAAATTCGTTAATTTTTCAACGAACCTGACTTAGTCGGTGCTTTTTGTGACGTAAGTGGTGTTCCCTTATTTATTTCACCGGGAGCAGCACTTCCAGATTGAAACAGTTCATCTCTGTGGATACTGAGATATCCCCCCCGTATTTCTCTGCAATGTGCCGGATACTCTTTAACCCGATCCCGTGATACTGCTTGTTTTTCTTCGTGGTCTTTGGCAGATCATTCTCATACTCCGGTGCCCGCTCGATTGGATTCGAAAAACGGATATATAAAAAATGCTGCTTTTCTGCGACACAGATATCGATAAACCGCATCTCTTTCTCTGAAAACTTTTCCACACACTCGATCGCATTGTCAATAGCATTTCCAAACAGTGCATAAATATCAATGGAATCCATAAAGAAAAGCTTCTTTCCATCGATCACACAGTGCATGGTAATATCTCTTGCCTCACAGATCAGGCTCTTCTCTGAGAGCAATGTATCCAGAATCTCATTTCCTGTTTTTACGATAGAGTCGTAAATGCGGATTGACTGTTCCAGTTCTTTTAAATTTTTCTCCCGTTCTGTCGGGTTTTCAATATGCCGCATTGCAGCCACCTGATACTTCAGATCGTGACATTTGCGGTCGATCACCTGCATCTGGTCTTTCGCGATCTCGTACTGCTTCTTCTGCTGGTACCACATGCGCTCCATCAGCGCATACTCCTGCTTTACTTCGCTTTTTTTGAAAAGCTCTGCCTGCAGATACAAAAAAGTCACGCAATATAACTGAACCAGAACCGCAAGATTGGATTCTCCACGGTTCTGGTAAAAATTGTAGTAAGAAAACAAGGATAAGAAAAGCACTGCTGCTGCTGAGAGTGTTCTTCTTGGTCCTGCCTGGTAAAATCCATTTCTCGGAAGCCAGCGGAACAGCGTGATGGACAATAGCAGATACACCGCTGCAAAAAACAGGAGAGAAAAGATATATTGCAGCACCCGCGGCTGCTGCTCAATGGCAGAAACGCGATGTAGACTGTTCCAGATAATATTGATACAATGATATACAATGAGCGGCCAGACCGTACAATAAATCATTTCCCAGCTTATTTTTTTGCTGATCAGTCCAACAGCAATCATCGTGATCACAAAACGCATGAAAAACTCTGCGATCAGATGTTCCCCGATTGCCGGAATGAGCAGTCTTGCTGCAAGCATGACACACCAAGCCCCACAAAGTATCAGACCGTTTTTTATTTTTTTCTTTTCCATGACATGCAATGGCATGAGAAACAGATACACACATACCAGCAATAAAAAATCCTGAAAAATCATGATACCAAAATCACGAACCATTCTTAACTTCTCCCTACACTGCGGATGAGTGCCGTCATAAAGTTTTTCTTACTGCGGCGGCTGATCTGCAGTTCCTCTCCTTCTACGATCACCGTGTCATCCTTAATCTCTGCAACATGTGTCAGACCTACCAGACACCAGTTGCTACATTTTGCAAACAGCCCCTTTGGAAGCTCCTCTTCCACATTTTTCAAGCTTCCGCGCACCTCAAAATTGCCCTGTTTTGTGTGATAGCGCAACACATGATTCTGGATCTCCACATAAAAAATGTCTCTGGAATCAATCTTTTTGACGCCGGTTCCCGTCTGGATCATCACCGGTTTGCTTCCGCGGTTCTCCACCAGCTGCATGGCACGATCCATCTTATTGGCAAAATTCAGGTACTGGATCGGCTTTAAGACAAAGTCCAGTGCGCCCACTTCATATCCTTTGATTGCATAGTGCGCCATGTTCGTAATGAACATGATGACTACCTGGGCATCCCTTTTACGGATCTGCTCTGCCGCATCCATGCCGTTTGTTCCCGGCATCTCAATGTCCATCAGGATAATATCATAATCTCCGTTATAAACTGCCAGAAAATCATCCGCTTTCTCAAAAGGTGTCGCCTCAAATGCTGTATCACGTTCCTGTTCATATTGTTTTATATAAATAAAAAGTGTGTCACGATAACCCTGATCGTCTTCCACAATTGCTATCCTGTTCATGTCTGCTCCATCTTTATGAATCCTGCATTTTGGCAGTGTTCTTCACTACCTTCTTTTTTCCGTATCTCTTATTATAACAATTCACATTTGCAGTGTCTAGGTTTCGTATGCAAAAAGATTGATGAGCCCGCCAAAAGGTATTGGGCGACAGCAAAATCCCACCGGCAGATAGGATGTTCCTGTTCGCTTCGCTCACGAAGGAAATCATATCTGCCGGTGGGATTTTTCTATCTTGTTGTATCGTTGCTGCCATCATCTTCGAGGTCAAAATGTTTGACAAGCGCTTCGAGTGTTGCAGCCTGTGCAGCCAGCTCCTCTGATGTTGCAGAAGTCTCCTCTGCAGATGCAGAATTATCTTCCACTGCCTTGGAGATTTCTTCGATACCAAGTTTGATCTGCTCAATGTTTTGATTCTGCGTCTGGTTATTCTCTGCACTCTTCCCTATCATACCATTCACATTTTCAATCGCATCCAATACTTCCTGCATGGAGACAACCACATTCGCTGCAAGTTCTGTTCCACGCTCAATCTCCTGAATGGATACTCCAATGAGGTCTTTCGTATTATTTGCAGCCTTGGAACTTCCTTCTGCAAGCGATCCAATCTCAGAAGCAACCACTGCAAATCCCTTACCGGCTTCACCGGCTCTTGCCGCCTCAATCGAAGCATTCAGTGCCAAAAGATTCGTCTGATCTGCTATGTCTTCGATTGTCTTAATGATGCTGACAACTTCATTGGAAGTCTCTGTGATCTTGTTCATCGCATCTGTCATCTGATCCATCTGCATTCTGCTGTCCTGCATCATCTTTGTGACACGTGCCGTTTCATCTGCTGATTTTAATGCATCGTCTGTATTCTCTTTTACCTGCTCAGATACAGAAACTGAAGTTGCGACAAGTTCTTCCACAGAAGCTGCCTGTGTGCTTGCACCCTCAGCAATATTCTGGGCTGCTCTCGAAAGATCATCTGCACCAGCCGAAACCTGTGCGGAACTGTTGATGATATTCTCGATCATTCCCTGTAATGATTCTGAGATATGCATCATTCCATCTTTTACTTTTGCAAAATCACCTGCATAATCGTATTTTAATGTAAATTTCAGTTTTCCATCGGATAAACGGTTCAGGACATACGCAATCTCATCAATATAATTAATGTATTCTTTTAACCGGTTTACGGTCTTCTGGATGGAATCTGCAAGTTCTCCAATCTCGTTCTCTGAAGAAACGTCGAGCGATACATCCAGATTACCCTCTGCCAGTTCCTGTGCCACCTCATTTAATGCAACGATCGGTTTTGTGATATTGCCTGCCAGACGTCTGATTGCCATAATGATAATGACAACTCCAACAATTACAAGCAGCAGTACAATAATGATACACTGGATCAGGCTTGCTAAATATTCGCTGGAAGGCATACAGCTTAACGTATAATAATCGGTCGTTCCGATTCTTCCGACATATCCATACTTGCTGCTTCCATCTGCTTTATACTTCACAGATGTTCCGTTCTGACTCTGAATTGCTTTCATCACGGAATCCGAAACGTTCAGCTCGGAAAGATTTTTCAACTGGTTATCTGAATTAGGATGATAAATAATGGTTCCATCCGATGTTACTAAAATAACAAATCCATTGTTTCCAATCTTATAAGCCGAAAGCAGTTCATCAATATGCTCAAGTGCGATATCCGCTCCTGCAACACCAATGATATTCTTGCCATTTTCATCATAAACCGGAGCTGCTGCACTTAAGATCAGATTTCCGGTACTCGCCTCCACATAAGCACTTGTCAGGATCGTACTGTTCGTCTCCACTGCACGATACCAGGTACGCTCTGTGATTTCAAAGCTGCTGTCACTTGTAAACCCGTCTGACTGTGTCGCCACATTAGCATCAATATCTCCAAGCCAGACTGCCTGAATGTTATCACTGTCTGCTGCTGCAATTTTCTCCATCTCGTGAAATACCGTCTGATAGTCTGCCGACTCTGTGATCTTATCTCCTGCTTTTGTCTCAGTAAGCAGTGTCCGCACATCTTTGTCAAGCGCCATCTGCTCCACAATGGTCATATACTCCTGAAAAAAGATTTCAAGCTGGTAAGATGCTGCCTTCGACTGCATCTCCAGATCATTCTTCTGTGCACTTAAGCTGACATTTCCAACCATAACTGCGACCACAACCGCAACCACCATAAAAATCGCAATCACAATGGTAAGAATACGGCTCTAGATTTCCTGCGCAATCCGCTTTTTCTTTGTTTTCATATCAAATCTCCTCTTTGGTTTTTCTGACATCTTCTCGAAATGTAACAATCTATTTTTATTATAATACTCTTTCTGCCAAAAGCAAACAAATTCGGGCATTTTCAGAAATTTTTCGTCAGTTTGTTTTCTCATCACTCCATAAATGCGACAGCGGCTGGAAGGTATATCCCATGTCCTCCCATCTTGTGAGCAGCTCATCTAAAATTTTACCATTGGTGGATGATGTATTATGTAACAATACAATTGCGCCCGGATGGATGCGTCCGATCAGTTTTCCATAAGCCTCCTCCTCTGTCGGCTGTGCATCCGCATTCCAGTCCACATAGGCGAGGCTCCAGAAAAAGGTCTTATACCCCAATTCTTTTGCCATCGCAAGATTCTCTGTACTGTATTTGCCCTGCGGTGGTCTGTAATACTTTGTCATCTCCTGTCCGGTCACTTCCTGAAACAAACTGCTGACTGCATCGAGCTCTTTCTGAAACGACTCTTTGTCCGAGATTGCCGACATATCCGGATGATGATAGGTGTGATTTCCCACCGTGTGTCCCTCTGTAACCATCCGTTTGACCAATTCCGGCGCACTCTCCAAAAAATGTCCCACGACAAAAAAAGTTCCCGGTGCATTGTGTTTTTTGAGTGCATCCAGAATTGCTCCTGTATTGCCATTCTCATAGCCGCAGTCAAATGTGAGATAGATCACCTTTTCCTCTTTACTTCCTATATAATAGGTATCATACTGCTTTAACTCATCCGCCGTGGCATTTCCGGTCGGCTGCAGTTCCTTTCCAGACTCGCCAAAGCCAAGTCCCCAGTTATCGACTGCCGCCTCGATGTGCATCGTCTCCTCTGTTTCCCTGTCAGACTGCCACTTTGCCACGACGGCTGCGCTTCCCCAGCCGAATAAAAACATCACTGCAAAAAGCAGCAGGCTGGAACGGTATTTTAATAAGAATGCTTTCATTTTCTGCTCCGCATATCTTCTCTTTTTATGTATACGAAGCCAGACGTTGTCCTATTCATTTTGTTTATAACCACAGCGAGGACACACACCAACGCCCTTATAGATGTAACCGCAACGGTAACAGCAAATCGTATCGTGTTTTTCCTTTGCAAGATAAGATTCTTTTCTGGAAAATGGTTTTTCCTGCAGATAGCGCACAAAATCTTCTAGCACCTTTGCAAATTTTTCCATCTCTTCATGCTCCACTGCCAGCGGAAGTTTTGTCTTACTTCCATTCTTCTGATACACATAAATGCCCCGGTTTAATAGTCCTGTAACAGCCTGGATAGACTCAATATCCATCACCGGAATGTAATAGGAAGTCATCCATGCGCTGTAGTAAAGGTTCTCTGGTGTCAGAAGAACCCCTTCTTTTCCTGACTCATCCTTTGATTTGTCTACCAGAAGCACCGGATACTCAAACTTTCCGATTCCGTTTGCAAAATTATCCACTGCTCCCTCAAAGACAGCTGTCTCCTCCGGTTCCGCCTGCTTCTGCCACACTCTTTTTGCCGGATAAAAATGACACCGTTTCGACTCTGTCACACCGGCTTCGTCAAATGCATTCAGCAATTTGCTGACTAAAAGCCCGCACTCATCCGTTTTAATCTTGGACATGCGCTGCTCCAGTTCTTTTAATGCATCAAATTTCAACTGAGGAAGGAAATCGCCATCCTCTAACTGCTTTGCTGCTTCGCTGGCATCCTCAAAATCCATCCTGCCGACATCTCCGCAGATTTCCTTTATTTTTTTCTCATCCATAGCACGAATCCTGTTCCCCACTTGTTCCGTGTACGGTCTGACAATATCCGGACTGATGCTTTCTTTTTTTATGTCATCCAGCAGAGAAACCAGTTCCTCTCTTGTTTTTCTTCCCGGCTGGTTGACAAGCCGCTGCACCTGCGTCAGACGCTTCAATTCCTCCTGGCGGGCCTGTCTGTCTCTCTCAGCATTTGTGGATGTGTCTGCACTGCCTGTTGATGCGGCATACTTTGATGCGTTTCCACTGTCTACTGATGAGCCGTATTTTGATGGAATTCTGCTGTCTGCCGGTATTATATTTCCGGATGGATTCTTCCTTCCTGTTGTTGACGCATTTTCTGATGATTTTGTATTTTCAACCGATTCTGTCTTCTTTTGCGGGCTCCTCTCAAATGTCTGCTCTGCATTTCTTGCACGCCCTGTTTTTTCTTTTGCAGATTGCGTTTCCTCTACTGACGTACCGTTGGTTTTCTCTACCGTTTTTTTCTGTGTTTTGTCTATAACCTTTTCTGTGCTCTGTCGTGGATTTTCCTTACTGTTTTGGTTGTTTTCCCACACTGCGCCCTTATTTTCCTGCGTTTTTTTTCTTGCTTTTCCTGTAATTGCAGAGGAATCTTCTCTTAGTTTTTCCACAGTTGTTGTGGCATTTTCTTTTGCTTCTTCCAGATTTGCATGAGATATTCCACTTGATTTTCCCGCAGTTACAGGTGCGTTTTCCCTCGGTTTCTCCGAATCTCTTCCCGGCTTTCCAAATGTTCTCTCAGAGTTTCCATCCGATTTGTCTACATTTTTTTTCGTTTTGCCTGATTCTTCTGCATTACGTTCCAATTCTGTATCCGGCTCATCTTCCGCGGCTCTTTCCGTATCTGCTTCCTTCTCATCATCTGCGTCGCAATCCGCATCTGTTTCCATCTCATCCTCGCCGCGGATTGCTTGCTCCAAACGTCTTACACCCTCGTCCGAATAAAATCCTTCTTCCATTTTCCGCAGAGTGTGAAACATTTCCTGCTCTGACACTTCCGGCAGATGCTCGATCAGTTCTGTAATTTCCTGTTCCTCATCCTGTAACGAAGATGCGTCTGCACGTTCCATCTCCATTGCCATTTTTTTGTCCACATACTCATTGTATTTTGTATTCACATTCCGTCCGGCAGTACGTCCCAAAAGTTCCTGATAATCCTCATAGGCAGCCTCATCCCGCTCAAAGTCCATTTTGTATACATCCCCATCCACCAACAGACGCTTTGGTCTTGGCGTATACATGCAACAGCACTTTTTACAACTGTAAACGCGGGCAATGCGGACTGCCCCCTCTTCTGTCTCAATCTGAAATTCCCTGCCTTCCGGGTAAACTGCCATGTAAAGCTGGCTTCCACACTTCGGGCACAGATATCCGGCCAGATAAAAGTTATTTCCGATCCGGTTTCGTCTCCGCTCTGCAAGCGTGGTATCCCGCATCAAAAAACTGCTCGCCGCCTTTTTCCAGACCAGCTTATGCCACAATCCCTGCGGCTCCTCTTCCTCCGGCAGTAAAACCTCCTCGGGTTCATCTGACAGCACTGCCTCGATCACGTCCTCATAGGTCAGACGGATTTTATTTTTATAGAAGCGGAAATGTTCCGGTCCATACTGCGATTCCACCTGAAATTCCCCAAGGATCTGCGCAAACAACCGGTTCAGCTGCACATAATCTTTGTCCACACGGAGTCCCTTGATATTTCCCCACTTTCCAAACGCATAAAGCACCATATTCAAAATATCCCTCACATTTGGGTGCTGCTCCACGGCAGCGATCATCTGCTCCTCTGCCTTCAGCTCGATAATATTCGTCACCACAAGCTTCGTGTCAAAGTTGAAAAAAAGTGAACGCACACTGCCCTGCAGGATCAGATAATCTCCGACCACAAAAAACATGCCGTTCCACTCCACCGGCGCATCCA